>Ga0079224_100011564_pt1 | contig 12169 bp, 8 predicted proteins | sample Stecom2015_FD_80414 | JGI IMG/M metagenome (GOLD analysis project Ga0079224, IMG submission 80414) | Agricultural soil microbial communities from Utah to study Nitrogen management - Steer compost 2015 | ecosystem: Environmental > Terrestrial > Soil > Agricultural land | place: USA: Utah... | reverse complement strand
GGACGACGAAGACAGCAGCCGGAGCGCGCACCGGAACGTCCAGTGCCCGGAACAGGCCGCGGCCGCGGCCGGGTGCGAGGCCGCCGCCGGCGCACCGGACTCCGACGACGACGGCGACTCCATCGCCGAGTGCCCGGAGCCGCTCGACAAGTGCCCTGGCCAGCCGGGCAAGGCGCCGGACGGCTGCCCGGGCTACGAGAACGTGGTCGTCACCGACACGCGGATCGAGCTCAAGCAGACCATCTTCTTCGACACCGGGCGCGCGACCATCAAGCCGGTGTCGTTCCCGCTGCTCGACGAGGTCGCCCAGGCGCTCCAGGACCACCCGACCATCCGGGTGCGGATCGAGGGGCACACCGACAGCCAGGGTAAGGACGCCTACAATCTGCGCCTGAGCCGGCAGCGCGCCCAGGCGGTCCGCCAGTACCTCATGGGGCGGGGCGTGGCAGGCGACAGAATGATTTCAGAAGGTTACGGTGAGAGCCGCCCCATCGCCGACAACCGGACCGCGGCAGGGCGCTCGCAGAATCGCCGCGTGGAGTTCGTGATCACCGACCGCTGACCCGCCCCTTTCTGTTATGGAATTTCGGGTCCGGATGCCAAGGGAGCTCGAGATGCGTTTCATCACCGTCGTTTGCGCCGCGCTCGCGCTTTGCACGCTCGCGGCCTCCTCGGCCCAGGCCCAGGGCGACAAGGCGCGCAAGGAGATCCAGGCCAGGAGCAAGACGGCCATGGAGAACTTCGACATCCTCGAGTTCGAGAAGGCCAAGAGCGGGCTCCAGGAGGCGCTGGCGATCGCCGAGAAGGCGGGGCTCGGCAAGGACAAGCTGGTCGCGCGCGTCTACCTCAACCTCGGCATCGTCGAGCTCGCCGGGCTGGAGAACGAGGACGGCGCGCGCGAGGCGTTCGCCGCCGCGGTCGCGATCGATCCCACCATCGAGATCGACGTCGCCTACCGGACCGACGCCATGGCCGCGCTGCTCGAGGCGGCCAAGGAGGAGGCGGGCGGCTCGCTGTTCGGCGATCCCGCGGCCGGCGGCGGCGACTGCGACACGCTCGAGGGCGTGGACCACACGCTGGTCGATCAGGCGGAGCCGGGCGTGTCGAAGACGATCCAGGCGCGGGTGAGCGACTCGCTCGGCGCCGACCGGGTGTCGCTGTTCTACCGCGTCGCCGGCGCCGAGAAGTACAAGGAGGTCCCGATGGAGCGCGGCGACGGCTGCTCCTACCAGGCGGACATCCCGGGCGCCGCGATGACCGGCGAGTCGATCCACTACTACGTCGCGGCGATGTCGGGCGACGAGGCGCTGGCCAGCCGCGGCTCCAGCCGCTCGCCCAACATCATCGAGCTGACCACCGGCGGCGGCGGTGGCGGCGGCGACGACGACAACCCGCTCGGGGTCGCGGCCACGGGCGGCCCGGGCGGCCCCAGCGGCAAGCCGACCGTGTTCGTCTCGGTCGCGGTCGGCACCGGCGGCGGCTACGTCACCGGCGCGACCGAGGTCGCCCAGAGCGAGGTGGACTGCTGCTTCGCGCCGGCGCTCCTGCACCTGTTCCCCGAGATCGGCTACTACTTCAACCGCCAGATGAGCCTGTCGGCCGCGTTCCGCATGGGCTTCGCGGTCGGCGCCAACGTGGAGGGGCACGCGACCGCGGCGCCGGCCGGCCTGCTCCGGCTGCGCTACGCCCTCGACGAGTCCGGACACGGCGTCCACGTGTCCGGCGCGGTCGGCGGCGGCGTCATCCGCAACACGGTCAAGGTGGAGCAGGCCGCCGAGGGGATGAACACCGACACCACCGTGAGCGGGCCGTTCCTGATCGGCGGCGGGATCGGCTACTCCAAGCCGATGTCCGGCAGCATGCAGCTCGTCGGCGAGGTGAACGCGCTGGCCGCGATCCCCGGCGGCATCAAGGAGCTCGGCACCTGCCCCGGCTCCGGCTGCGTGCGGCCGCACTTCGGCCTGCAGTTCGACTTCAACCTCGGCATCCTGTTCGCGTTCTAGCCGAGCTCGAGCCGAGGTCTGGCGAGGGGGCGCCGGGCGCGCGCCGCCCTATCGCGGGGGCCGCGAGGCCAGCGGGTGGACCGCCAGGTAGACGTCGCCGGAGGTGACGTGGCGCTCGCCCGGCGCCGGGGTCAGGATGACGACGGTGTCGACGATGGCGCCGGAGCGATGGGTCAGCTCGATCACCTGCCGGCGCGCGGTGCGGTCGGCGGCGACGAGCTGCAGGTCGTCGAGCAGCGCCGGGTAGGCCTGCGGCAGCGCGGTCTCCGACAGGAGGATGCCAGCCGCGTCGCCGGCGTGGCCGATGAACGCGCGGAAGGCGCGGTTGGCCACCCGCACGAAGCCGCGCGAGTCGACCGAGGCCAGCGGGATGGGCGAGCGCTCGAACACCTCGGCCGCCGCCGCCGCCTGCGGATCGTCGTTCCGCCGGGCCGGCGAGGCGCTGGCCGGGCGGCTCGCCTCCGAGCGCCGGCGCCCCTGGTCGACGCCGAGCATCTGGCCGAGGGCGCGCAGCTCGTAGAGGAAGCTCGACACGTCCGGGTGCCGCTGGTCCGGGTCCTTCGCGGTGGCGCGCGCGATGATGAGGTCGGCCCGCTCCTCGAGCGGCCGGTCGAGGCGGGCCGACGGCGGCGGCAGCGCCTCGTGCAGGTGCTTGTGGAACACCAGCTCCGACGGCCCGGAGTACGGCCGGTGGCCGACCAGGCACTCCCAGAACAGGATGCCGAGCGCGTAGATGTCGCTCTGCGGCGACGGCGGGCGCTTGCAGATCCGCTCCGGCGCCAGGTACTCCGGGGTCCCCTCGATGTGCGCCGGGTCGGCCCCCTCCGGCCGGGCGAGGCCGAAGTCGAGCAGCTTGACGATGCGGCGCCGGTCCTTGGAGCGGGTGAGGAGGATGTTCTCGGACTTGATGTCGCCGTGGATGATGCCGCAGCCGTGCACGTAGCGCAGCGCCTCGGCCACCTGGTAGATGACGTCGTAGGCGACCTTGGCCGGCATGCGGCCGTCGCGGTGCAGCTTGTAGTCGAGCCGTACCCCCTCGAGCAGCTCCATCACCATGAACAGGCCGAACCGCGGGTCCTCGCCGAAGTCGATGACCGAGCAGATGTTGTCGTGTGACAGCGAGCTGGCCAGCTTGGCCTCGCGGTAGAAGCGCTCCCGCACCTCGGGCGAGGCGACCGTCTTGCGCTGCGGCAGCTTGAGGGCGAACGGCTTGCCGAGCGCACAGTGCCGCACCTGCAGCACGCGGCCCATGCCGCCGCGGCCGATCTGCCCCTCGACCAGGTAGCGCTCGCCGATGATGTCGCCGCGGCGGGCGCCGCGCGGTCGACGGTCGTCCGAACTGCCGTCGGGGGGGACGTCCGGAGTCCTCGGCCCGAGGGAGGGGAGGCCGAGGTCCTTGGTGTCTTCCATCGAATCCGGCACAGGCTCGCTCGCGCCCGTCCTTTGATAGTACAGAAAGGCAGGGGTATAAGGGGGGCGATGACGACCGCGATGGACGAGACCACGTTCGATCGCCTCGGGCGCGAGGAGCTGTCCTACCTGGAGGAGCAGCTCTCCGAGGTGGACCCGGACGACATCGACATCACCTCGTCCGACGGCGTCCTCACCCTGGCGCTGCGCGACGGCGTCCGCGTCGTCGTCAACACGCACCGCGCCGCCCGGCAGATCTGGATGGCGGCGGTGGCCAGCGCCTGGCACTTCGACCCACCCCGGCCCGGGAGTGACCGCTGGTGCACGCCGGATGGCAAGGAGCTGCGCGCCACCCTGCGAGAGGTCATCCGCGACAGAATCGGGATCGAGGTCGAGCTGTAGAGGGGGACGCGATGAAGGGCGACGCGAAGGACGGCGGGGCGACCGAGAACAAGTACATGGCGGTCCTGCGGGTGTGGGCGGCGATGGCCTGGGCCGACGGGGTCATCGCCCCGGCCGAGGCGGAGGCGCTGCGCCGGCTGGTCGCCGCCGCGCCGATCGAAGACGCCGAGCGCGAGGTCGCGCTCGGCTGGCTGGCCAGCCCGGTCGAGCTCGACGCCGCCCACGCCCGCCAGATGGGCCTGGAGGCGCGCCGCGGCGTCTACCGGGCGGCGGTCCGGCTGGCGCAGGTGGACCTCGAGCTGGTGGCGCAGGAGCGCGCGCTGCTCGAGCGGCTGCGCGACGCGCTCGGCCTCGAGGCCGCCGACGCCGCGGCGATCGAGGCGGAGGGCTGAGGTCCGCGAGGCGGTGCGGCAGCGGCAGTCGGGCAGGCAGGTGTTCTGGCGGGCGGCGGTGGCCGCCACCAGCAACCTGGCGATGGTGAGCGGGCTGTACCCGCTTGCCCCCCACCTCCTGCGGCGATTCCTGCGCCGGGCCGAGACGCTGCCGTCCGGCGCGGCGCGCGCGCGCGGCCGCCTGGCCGCCGAGTGGGCGCTGGCCTGGGCGGTGTCGGCGACCCGGCCGCTCGGCCTCCTCGAGCGGCCGGTGTGGGGCAGGGCGCGCGGCGGGCGCCCGGTCGTGCTGGTGCACGGCTACGCGATGAGCCGCGCCTACTTCCTCTTGCTGGCGCGCCGGCTCGAGCGCGCCGGGTGCGGCCCGTTCTACGGCTTCGAGTACTGGACGCTGGGCAAGGTCGCGAGCGCGGCGAAGCGGCTCGGCGACTACGTCGACCGCCTGTGCGACGACCACGGCGTGGACCAGGTCGATCTCATCGGCCACAGCATGGGCGGCGTGGTCGCCCGCTACTACGCCGCGCTCGGCGGCGGAGCGGCGCGGGTGCGGCGCCTGGTCACCATCGGCTCGCCGCACTGCGGCACCGAGGTGTCCTACTTCGGCGTCGGCCGGCCGGTGCGCGAGCTCTTGCCCGGCAGCTCGCTGCTCGAGCGGCTCGCGGCGGCCGGGCTGCCCGACGGATCGGAGGCGCTCTGCATCTGGTCGCGCGGCGACGCGCTGGTCTGGTGCGAGGGGCAGGCGCGCCTCCCCGGCGCGCGCGAGGTGGTCTACGACGACCTCGGCCACCTGAGCATGCTCGCCAGCCGCCGGGTCGCCGCCGAGGTGGCCGGCTTTCTGCGCGCGGGCGAGCCGCGCTCGGCGCCGTAGGGCCGGCAGCGCGGCGGCGGGCGCCGGCGGCGCGCTGCAGCCGGCGTGGTACACACAGGCGTGGCCGAGACGTTCCTGCAGGAGCTCCGCCGCTACGTCGGCTTCGGCCCGGCGGACGAGGAGGCGCTGCGGCTCCTGGCGCCGCACGCCGCGCCGCACCTGCCGGAGATCGCGGTCGCCTTCTACGAGCGGCTGGCCGAGCACGAGGAGGCGCGCGCGGTGCTGTCCGGGCCGAACCACGTCACCCGCCTTCGGGGGAAGCTCGAGCGGTGGATGCGCGAGCTGCTCGACGGCCCGTGGGACGAGGAGTACTTCGAGCGGCGCGCGCGGATCGGCCGCACCCACGTGCGCATCGGCCTGCCGCAGCGCTACATGTTCGGGGCCATGAACCTGATCCGGGTCTCCCTCATGGGCATCGCAAGCGCCGCCTTCCATGCCGACCGCGATCGCCACATGCAGGTGGCCGCTGCCCTGCACCGGATCGTGGACATCGAGCTCGCCATCATGCTCGAGACCTACCGCGCGGCGTTCGTGGAGAAGGTGCAGGCGGCCGAGCGCAAGGAGAAGCTCCAGCTCGAGCGGCAGCTCGCGATCAGCCAGGCGCGCTACGACGAGGTGGTGGAGAAGGGCGAGGCGCTCATCGCCACCATCGATCGCGCCGGCGGCATCGTGCTGTTCAACGCCAAGTGCGAGGCGGTGACCGGGCTCTCGCGCGCCGAGGCGGCCGGGCGCCCCTGGCTCGAGCTGTTCGCGCCGGGCGCCGATCGCGACCAGGTGGCGCGGATGCAGGAGGAGGTCCTGTCCGGCGGCAGCGGCGCCACCTACGAGGGGCCGGTCGAGGGGGCGTCCGGCGCCCGCCGCGTGCGCTGGACCTTCACCACCCTGCCGGGCCGCGCCGAGCCGGTGGTCTGCGCGATCGGGCTCGACGTCACCGAGGAGCACGAGCTGGCGGTGAGGACCCAGCGGGCCGAGCACCTGGCCTCGCTCGGCGCCATGGCGGCCGGGCTGGCCCACGAGATCCGCAACCCGCTCAACGCCGCGCACCTGCAGCTCAGCGTGGCGCGCCGGCGGCTCGCGCGCGTCGGCGATCAGGCCGGCGTGCTGCAGCCGATCGACCTGGCAGGAGGCGAGATCACGCGGCTGGCGGCGCTGGTGGAGGACTTCCTGCAGTTCGCCCGGCCGCAGCCGCTCCGGCTGGCCACCGGCGACCTGCGCGCCACCGCCGAGAGCACCATCGCGCTGGTCGCGCCGGAGGCGGCGACCGCCGGCGTCACCCTCGAGCTGGCGCCGGGCGAGCCGGTGTGGGCGGAGCTCGACCGCGAGCGCATGACCCAGGTGCTGCTCAACCTCCTGCGCAACGGGCTGGAGGCGGCCGGGGACGGCGGCCGCGTGCGCGTCGCGGTCGAGCCCACCGCGGCCGGCGCCCGGCTGACCGTGGAGGACGACGGCCGGGGGCTATCGGCCGACGATCCGATCTTCGAGCCGTTCTTCACCACCAAGGAGCGCGGCACCGGCCTCGGGCTGGCCATCGCGCACCGCATCGTCACCGACCACGGCGGAACCATCGAGCTCGACAGCCGACCGGGCCGGACGGTGTTCGCGGTCCTCCTGCCGGCGGCTGCGCGGCCCTCGGCGGCGGCTGGCACGCCCGGTGCTCGGGCCGAGGAGCATGCCGAGTGAGGCCGCCGTCTCCCGCACCGCTTGCGCTTCCCATGACGTCCCCGCAGAATCTGCGCGACTTCGCATGGCCACCCGCCCGCGCATCCTGATCGTCGACGACGAGGCCAACGCGCGCATGGCGCTGGCCGAGCTGTTGCGCGACGAGGGCTACGCCGTGGAGACAGCGGCCGACGGCTTCAAGGCCCTGCCCAAGCTCGAGGAGCTGGCCCCGGATCTCCTCCTGACCGACCTGCGCATGCCGGGGATGGACGGGATCGAGCTGATGGGGCGCGCGCGCCAGATCGATCCGGAGATCGCCGCGGTGGTCATGACCGCGCACGGCGCGGTCGACTCCGCGGTGGCCGCCATGCGCCAGGGCGCGGCCGACTACCTGACCAAGCCGATCAACGTCGACGCGCTGGTGATTGTCCTCGACCGCGCGCTCGAGCGCCGCCAGCTCCGCCGCGAGGCTGGCCTCTTGCGCGAGCGGCTGTCGGAGAGGAACCGGATCGACGGCATCATCGGCTCCAGCCCGCCGATGCAGAAGGTGTTCGAGACCATCCTGCAGGTGGCCGGCGCCCGCGCCTCGGTGCTGGTCACCGGCGAGAGCGGCACCGGCAAGGAGCTGGTGGCAGCGGCGCTGCACGAGCACAGCCCGCGCGCCGGCGGCCCGTTCGTCAAGCTGCACTGCGCGGCGCTGGCCGAGTCGCTCCTCGAGAGCGAGCTTTTCGGCCACGAGCGCGGCGCCTTCACCGGCGCGATCGCGCGGCGGGACGGCCGCTTCCAGCAGGCCGACGGCGGCACCCTGTTCCTCGACGAGATCGGCGAGATCTCGCCGGCCATCCAGGTCAAGCTGCTGCGCTTCTTGCAGGAGCGCGAGTTCGAGCGGGTCGGCGGCAACCAGACGATCCGGGTGGACGTGCGGATCGTCGCGGCGACCAACCGCGACCTCCTGCAGCGGGTCAGGGACGGCCAGTTCCGCGAGGACCTCTACTACCGGCTCAACGTGGTGTCGATCGACGTGCCGCCCCTGCGCGCCCGCCCGACCGACATCCCGCTGCTCGCGATGCACTTTCTGCGCAAGGCCGCGGCGGAGAACGACAAGCAGGTGGTCGGCTTCACCCACGAGGCGCTCGAGCGCCTCGTCCACCACGCCTGGCCGGGCAACGTGCGCGAGCTGGAGAACGCCGTCGAGCGGGCGGTGGTGGTCTGCCGCGGCGAGGAGATCCGCGCCGAGGACCTGCCGCCCGGCATCCAGCCGGGCGGCGCGCCGCGCGGCGAGATGCCCGCCATCCCCGGCGCCACCCTGGCCGAGCTGGAGCGCTACGCCATCCTCAAGACGCTCGAGCACACCGGCGGCTCCACCTCGCGGGCCGCCGAGATCCTCGGCATCTCGGCCCGCACGATCCAGTACCGGCTGCGCGAGTACTCGGCCGAAAAGGACAACCCCCCGGGCGGACCGTCCGCGAACGGGCGCGGTCCGGAACCCGAGGGGTGACGAGCCGGCCCGGCTCACCCGATCGCGATCGAGTGAGCGGGCCCGAGCCGCTCACTCGATGACGATGAACTCCCGGGTGTCGTCGTCGAACATCCACAGCGTCTTGCTGACCGGATCGAACCCGAGCCCGTAGTTGCTGCTCGCGGTGCCGAAGCTCGCGAGCTCATCGACCCAGAAGTCGCCGGGGCCGCCCGGATCGCACAGGTAGTGGACCTCCTCGTAGTAGCTGCTGATGTAGAGGACGTCGGCGCTGCCGTCGCCGTCGAAGTCGTCCACGTGCAACGAGTCCTTGATGCTGTTGATGTACACATCGTCGGTCAAGAGCTCGGTCGCGAGGGTGGTCCGGTCGACGCGAATCAGCCGGGTCCCCGTGGAGCAGGCGAGGTAGTAGTAGTTGTCGTCGACCGCGACGCCGTCGCAGTAGTACTCGTCGGGGAGCGTGGCCTCCAGGACGCCCATCTGCGGCACCGTGGTCGCCCCGGCCGGGACCGACCAGATCTCGGTACCGGTCGTGGAGAGCCCATCCGTCGTGATGTAGATGCGGCCGTCGTGATGGGTGACCGCCCGGAAGTCCTCGTCGGCCGGATGCGGCAGCTCCATGTAGTCCTGGCTGGTCCAGGTGGTGCCGCCGTCGGTCGAGATCCGCCAGAGCAGGCCGCTGGTGACCGCGCTGGTCGTGCTCTCGAGCGTGTAGATGTCGTCGCCGACGACGAGCATGTCGTAGCCGAGGTGCGAGATGGGCAGCGAGGCGGCGGCCTCGACGTCCTCGACGGTGCCGCCCGCCTTCGGCATGCGATAGAGATTGCTGGTGCCGCCCACGTACACGTAGCCATTGGGGCTGGTATCGGCCGCCACGAAGTACTCGGTGAACGTGGTCAGCCCGGTCGGGATACGAGTCACCGAGTCGCCCACCATGCCGCCGACCCCCGGCGTGCACGGCGGCTCGTCGGACACCAGGAAGCTCCAGGTCGGCGGCGGGATGGTGATGCCGCAGGCGCTGTCGGCCAGGCCGGTCCAGGAGACGGTCAGGTTCTCGCCGTTCGGGAACACCACGCCCGGGTCGACGACCAGGGTCCTGCCGCCGTTGACGAGCGACACCTGCGGCGGCGCGGTGGACAGGTCGAAGGTCAAGTTCGAGCCCATGTCCCCGGTCAGCGTGACCACCCCGTTGCTGGGGTCGATCGGGTAGGGGAACTCGGCGGTGAAGATCGGGGTCACGTCGAAGATCCTCGCGCCGTTGCGCGGCAAGATGCTGGCCACCGCCGGAGCGAGCGAGGAGCACAGGTCCTCCTCGACCGTGACGAAGAACGGGTTCTCGAGCTCAGCGGATCCGGTCGACGTGTCGCGCACGTAGAAGTAGTACGTCTCACCGGCGCTGACCTGGAGCTCGCCGCTCTGGCTGGTGCCGGTGGACTCGGCCAGGCAGGAGAGCTCCTGCTCCACCGACCCGCAGTCTCCCGCCGCCGTCAGGAGCACCTGGCGCGCGCCGGACGGCTTGTCCATGGTGAAGCGGATGTAGCCGTCCTCCGGGGCGGTGTACGACAGGACGACGTCCGGGCCCTGCAGGCTCGACGTCGTGCACGATGGCGAGGTGGTCAGGTAGTCAGCGTTGACCGCGGCCCAGGCCACCACGTTCGCCCCTGCCGACAGCGGGTAGGGGTCGGAGCAGTCCTCGGCGGAGGCGTCGGCGACGCAGGTGGGGCCGCTCGGCGCGATCGCGCAGACCTGGCCGGCGGTGGCGCAGTTGGTGGTCGGCGTCCAGTCGAGGCAGCCGCTCGCGCCGGTGGCGCAGGTCTCGATGGCCGCGCCCTCGCACCGCACCTCGCCGGCGACGCAGCGATCGATGCACATGCACATGGCGACCGGGCCGGACTCGTCGCAGATCTCCCCGGTGCTGGCGCAGTCGCTCGCCTGCCAGGCCAGGCAGCCGGACTCCTGCATGGCGCAGGAGCGGAGCATGTCGCCCACGCAGTGGGCCTCCCCCTCGCTCGCGCAGGTGTCGCTGCAGCAGGCGGAGACGTCGTACGTGCAGTCGGCGGTGCACCCGATCTCGCCCGCGGCGTACCCGATCGCGGTGCAGCTACCGCCGCCGAGGTCGTCGCCGTCGCAGGCCTCGCCGTCGTCGATGACCCCGTTGCCACAGGCGGTGAGCGTGCACCCGCTCACGTCGATGGTGCAGTCGCTGTTGCAGCCCAGGGAGCCGCCCTGCCCGGTCTCTGACTGGCAGGTGGCGCCGGCGAAGGCGTTGCCGTCGCACGCCTCGCCCTGGTCGACGACGCCGTCGCCGCAGACCGGGCCGCCGGTGGATTCACCGCCGCAGGCGGCGAGCGCGAGCGCGAGGGCGCAGGCGACCGCGCCGACACCGCGCCGCGCCGCGCTCCCCGGACGGATTCGTGGATGATGCATGGACATGAACTCCCCCCGAGCTACTTGATGGAGACGATCTCCTGGGTGTCGTCGTCGAACGCCCAGAGCACGCGGTTGACCGGATCGAACCCGAGACCGTAGTTGATGGTGCCGTCGCCGAACTCGGCCAGGACGTCGACCCAGAACGGCGCCGGGCCGGTGGGGTTGCAGATGTAGTGCACCTTCTCCTTGTCGGTCTGCACGTACAGGGCGTCCGCCGCGCCGTCTCCGTCGAAGTCGTGCGCGTAGACCATGTTGTTGGTCAGGCTCAGGTCGATGGAGTCGGTGATCAGCTCCGACACGAAGGTCGTGCGGTTCACGCGCACCAGCCGGTCGCCCTCGGCGCAGGTGAGGTAGAAGTAGGTGTCGTCGGCGGACAGCCCGTCGCAGTCCTCTTCACCGGAGATAGTCCCCTCCAGGACCGCCTCCTGCGGCAAGAGGACCGCGCCGGTGGGCACGGACCAGATCTCCGTGGGGGCCCCGGCGGTGGTCTCGTCCGTGACCATGTAGAGGTACCCGTTATCCGGGAAGATCGCCTTGACGCTGGCGCCCGGCGTGGCCGGGAACTGGCCGTAGCCGAGCGGGTTCCAGGTGAGGCCGCCGTTGATCGTCAGGCGGTAGAGGAAGGGGACGGTGGTCGAGGTCGTGGAGTCGATGGTGAACACGCTCGCCCCCGCGACGGTCATTCCGTAGCCGAGATGGGTGCTCGTGACCCCTCCGGTCGCGAGGAGGTCCTCGGTGGCGCCGTCCGACTTCGAGATCCGGTAGAGGTTGCTGAGCCCGCCGACGTACACGTACCCATCGAGGGCGGTGTCGGCGGCGACGTAGTACTCGGTGAGGCTCGAGATCTCGGTGGGCACCCGGCTCACCGTGGTCCCCACCATGCCGCCCACGCCCGGGGCGCAGGTCGGGGACACGATGCTGAAGGTCCAGGTCGGCGACGGGATGGCGGCGTCGCAGAACGGGTCGCTCATGCCCGACCAGGAGACGGTGATCGTCTCGCCCGGCTGGAACGGGGTGGCCGGCGCGATCTGGAGGGTGCGATTCCCGTCGCCGAAGGTGACCTCCGGCGGGCTGGTGGACAGGTCGTAGCTGAGGTTCGTGCCCAGGTCGCCGGTGACGGTGATGACGCCCGCGGTGGGGTCGACCGGGTGGTCGAGGTCCGCCGACAGGACCACGGAGGTCGTCGCGAGCACGGCGCCGTTGGCGGGCGACAGGTTGCTGGCGACGTTGCTGTAGGCGGCGCAGGACGTCTCGCTCAGGGTGAGGACGAGCGGATCGTCGAGCTCGGCCGTGCCGCTGGTGGTGTCCCTGACGTAGAAGTAGTAGGTGCTGCCGCTGGTCACCGCGAAGGTGTCACCGATCGCGGCGGTGGTGTCCGCAACGCAGGCGACCTCCGGCGTCAGGGTGCCGCAGGCGGCGTCGGAGACCGCCACCACCTGTCGCGCGCTGGTGGGCTTGCTCATGGAGAATGTGGCGATGCCGTCGACGGTGGCGGTGTAGGCCAGCACGACGTCCGGCCCGGTCAGGGCGG
>Ga0079224_100011562_pt1 | contig 12170 bp, 8 predicted proteins | sample Stecom2015_FD_80414 | JGI IMG/M metagenome (GOLD analysis project Ga0079224, IMG submission 80414) | Agricultural soil microbial communities from Utah to study Nitrogen management - Steer compost 2015 | ecosystem: Environmental > Terrestrial > Soil > Agricultural land | place: USA: Utah... | reverse complement strand
GCTGGCGATTGCGTCGGATCTGGTGCTGCATGAGTCCCAGCCGAGGCGCAAGGCCGAGGTAAGCCGTCAGCTCGAGGGCTACCGTTGGAACCTCGTCGACTTCTACCTCGAGCCGTACATCCGACGTGCGACGACCCGCATCCCCGGCGGGGGAACAGCGGGTCGCATCAGCACCTTTGCCGACCGGCACAAAGACCCCGCGGTCTGGGGCCCACCGCTGGTCGACCGTTTCAAGCCCCTGGTTGGCCGCAAGATGGACACCATCGAGCAGGCGCTCCAGGTAGCGACCGATTTCGTCGCCATCGTGGCAGCGATCCTGTCCGAGGCCGACAAGGTCTTCCGGCAGGTAGCCAAGCATGCCTACGACGAGCACGGCTCGGGGGTCCTCTTCTTCTGACGATCAGGAGTTCTCGCCCAAACCCACCACCGTCCAGGTCGACGAGCATGCCGTCTATTGGGGAATCGCCGACGAGGACAGGGGCCGGCTTGCGAGGAGCTCGCGAACGCGTGTGGTCGGGGGCGTGGACACCGGTAGCGACCCGCGAGCTTACTCGGCCTGAATGGGTCGCCAAACTCCGGACGCCTTGTCACGCTCGTATTGCTCCGACAGCTCCGGCGGTGGAGGCCAGTTGCCTGGCTGCTTGTACCAGGGCGGCTGCTCGCGACCGTGAAGGTGCGCCATCGCCCAGTAGTAGGGGGTCTCGTGCAGGACCAACATGCGCGCGAGGTTGGTCGTCGGGTTGAAGGTCAGATCGCTCTCGACGATCGCCTTGGCGTCCTCGCGGGACATCGGGCCGAGCTTGACCAGCATCCAGGCGAGCTCGTCTTGGAACTCCTCGAATTCGGTGTCACGGTCCTGCATCGGTCGGCGGAGCTTACCAGTCATCGTCACTCCCGCGTCCCCTGCGGCGACCTCGATCGCCCCGACGGCCCCCACCGTCGCTGCCCCGCCTCCGTCCGCCGTCGCGCCCGGCCGGCGTCGACGGCGTGCTGGGGCCGTGCTGGACTGGCTGGATGTCGGGATCGTGAGGAGCGACGTTGCGGTCGAGTGTGCGGGCGCCATCCGAAGTGTGGAACGAGGTCTGCGTCCCGAACGGATTGGGATCAGCACGGTTGAGCTTGCCCGGGTTGCCGACCGCTGGGCCTTCCATGACATCATGCGTGTGCATGCCTTGCATGTCGCCCATTCGGCTCGACCGAACTTGCTGCGACCACGCGTCGGCGTCGGCGGGGTTCGACATGTCGAATACCCGCCGATCGAGCGCTTCGAACTCGTCGCGGGGGATTCGAAACTCGACGACCCGCGGTTCCCCGCCGTGCTTCTTAGCGACGTCCAGCGCCCACTGCTGAGCTTGCGAGAGGTCGCGAGTCGTGTAGAAGCCGGCCCCGCCGGGCGGATCAAAATCGAGGTTTCCACGACCCGCGTTGATGTCGACTCCCCGACGAATTGCGCTCTCTCCTGCGTCATTGGTGCCGTGATACAGAACGACGCAGTCCTCGAGCCCCAGCGGATCGGCAAAAGCAGTCGGATCCGGCACATAAGCCCAGGGATCCAATCCACCGTTGAGACCGGTCGGATCGGGTGTCAGGTATTCGCCGGAGTCGGGGTCGTACCAGCGATGGCGATTGTAGTGCAGGCCGGTATCTGCGTCGGCCCACTGCCCGGGAAATCGCCATGGGCAGAGCTCAGGCTCACCCTCGATGGGAACACACCCCCGATTGCGGTCCGCTCGCGCGGTCCAGCGAGGCGTCGCATGATCGTCGACGAGGATCAGCGGCGTGCCGATCTGATCGCAGATGATCGAGTGGCCGGTGGTCGGGTCGACGCGCGCGAGCGGAGTCCAGCGACCGGGTTCGAACAGCCAGGTCGTCGGCGACGACTCGTCCGCCCAGTCGTGCATGACGAGGTTGCGGTCCCACAGCCACCGCCGACGCTGCTCGTCGACTTCGGCGAAGGTCCGCCGGCCGAGCGCATCGTAGCCGTAGCGGATGCGCCGCGCGTCGGGGCAGGTCACCGCCACGAGTTGATCGGCGCCGTCGTACTCGAACACCCAGCGCAGCCCGCCGGTCATGCGCTTGTCGGTGCGACGACCGTTGCCGTCGAGCCCATAGGCGACAAACCGCTCGGACTCGAGCTCGAGGCGCTCGACCAGCTCGTCGAGCTCGGCGATGGGGACCGCGAACACATCGGGGTCGGGGTCGACGATCTGGCCGTCGCCGTCGAGCACCGAACGGAGCTCGCTGCTCGCATCCCGGAGATAGCGTCGCGTACCGGTGAAGCTGTCGGTCCGCTCGCGGAGCGCAGCAGCGCCGGCCCAAGACCACGCTGCGCCGAGCACCTCGCCTCGCTCGTGAGTCGCGACCCCGAGGCGGGTGGGTTGGCCGTGGATGTCCCGCTCCCACTGGGCCCAGACCTCACCTCGCATCCGTCGTCGACGCTCGAGGCCGTCGACGCCGTACTCGAACGACGCCCCCCAGGTCTGCGCACGATCGCTGGGCTCGAGATGGATCCACGCCGGTCGATCGTCGGGGCCCCACTGCACGTGGACATCGGCGCCGAGGGAGGACTCGAGCCTGGTTCGCTCGCCACGTGGGCCCCAAGCGCTGCGGAGCCAGTGCTCGTCCTGGTGCTCGCAGAGGATCCGCCCGAGGACATCGCGCTCGTACTCGACGCGCGCGTCCGGGCTCGTCGCCGAGACCAGCCTACCGCTCGCGTCATAGGAAAACTCTCGCCGCAAGCCGGCGCCGTAGTCGATCGCCGCCACGCGTCCGCAGACGTCGTAATCGCGGGTGATCGCTCCGCCCTCCGGCCGCTTGATGGTCGCAACACGATTGCAGCGATCGTAGGTATAGGCCCATTGTGCGCCGTCGAACTCGCGTTTGGCGACGGCGTTACCGACCCCGTCGTATTCGAACTCGGTCCGCTCACCCGTGGGTTTGACGACTGCGAGCAGGCGTAACTCCGGGTCGCGCTCGAATCCGAGGCGATCACCGCTCGCGCCAATCACCGCCCGCGGCTTGTGGCCGGGGCCGTACTCGAAGCGCAGCACGCTTCCATCGGGGCGGTGATCCTCGATGACATTACCAACTGGATCACGAACCGAGCGACGGACCCCGGCCGCGTTCCTGACCCACGCCGGTCGGCCGCAGGGATCGTAGCCATGTTCGCTGACGCCCGCGCGAGGGTCTCGGATTCGCACGACGCGACCGAGGCGGTCGCGTTCATAGGTGACCGGCGGCTCATTGGCCTCGGAGTAGGCGTTGCACTGGCCGTGGCTGTCGTAGCCCATGCGCAGGGTCGTGCCGTCGGTGCGGTCGACCTGGATCAGCAGCCCGCGCGCGTCCCAGTGACGACGGAGCACGCGCCCGAGTGGATCGCGTTGTTCGAGGGGCAGAGCCTCGGCCGAATAGCGCGCCGTCCAAACGCCACCCGCGCTGTCGACGTGGTGTATGGCGCAGTCGTTGGCGTCATATTCGAAGGTCTCGACGATCCCGTCCGCGGCCGTGACCGCGACGATGTTCCCGCGAGCGTCGTATTCGAAGCGCCGCTCGGCGCCGTCGGGGTCGCGCTCGACCGTGCGCGCGAGGTGGCGGGGATCGTATTCATAGCTGGTCGTCGCACCGCGGGCGTCGGTGACCGCGACGACCAGACCAAGCTCGTTCATTCGGTAGAGGGTCTGGTGGCCGAGCCCGTCCGTGACCGCGGTGACGTGGCCGGCCTTGTCATAGGTGAGCTCACGAGTCAGCCGTCCGTCGTCACCCCAGGTCCGCACGCACCACGCGTCATCGCCCAATCCATCGTAGGCAAAATAGTAGCTGGAGCCGTCGCGCTCGGTCTCGCGGACCAGCAGATGATCGACGTATTCGAAGGTCCACGCGTGATTGGAGGGATCGACGATTCGGATGAGATCGCCTGCGCCGTCGTACTGGTAGCGCGTGTGCGGGAGCCAGCCGTCACCGTGGGGATCGGGCAGGTAGACGGCGGTCAATCGCCCGGCGTCATCGTGCTCGAATTTGATGGTCCTGCCCGAGACGTCGGCCCAGCGCAGGCGCCCGTGCTCGTCATAGCTCAGCTTGATCCCGGGCCCAAGCCTCCGCCGCTTCTCGACCAGCAAGGAGCGGCCGGGGGCTCCCGCGATCGGCTCGAAGCGGTGGATCACGCGATCCCGACCCTCGATCTCGAACACCTCGCGCTCGATGCATCGAAGCGTCATTTTGGAGATCGGGTTGTAGACCGATTGGCCCGGCGCGATGTCGTGGCCGGGGAGGTCGAATACGTCGAACTCGATCTCGCGCCCGTCTTCGCCGAGGTGGACGACCTTGCCGAGCTCGCGCCAGACGGCTTGATGCAGGCAATGTGTCCAGCCGTAGCCGAGCGGTCCAGCGCGGCCGGACACGCTCGAGTTGTAGTTCCGCTCGAAACGCAGCGGGACCGGCCCGCCGAGCTCGAAGTCGACGAAGTTCGTCAGCATCCGGCCGGTCGCCACGTCGACGGGGTGTCCGGTCAAGAAGCACGCGGCGCGGCCAAGCATGTGGCGGAGCCGCCCCGGCCGCATTCGACTGATGAGCGCATGAGCCGAGTCGGAGATGAACCGAGTTCGAACTGCGGCCATCAGCACGTCGGTGATGCTCACCGACATGGGTCCGCCGACGAGCACGGGCGCGCCCTTGGGGATCGTGATGATCGTCGAGCTCGGCAGGCGTACGGGCTCCGAGCAGCTCATCGCGAGATCGCCGAGCCGGCAGAGGCTCGCGCCCATCGCCGTGACCGTCTGCGAGCCCGAGATGACGACCGCGTCGTTGTCGGGGATCACCGGCTTGGGCGGCTTGGGCGTCTCCCCTGGCCGAATCACCGGCTTGGGTGTCTTGGGCATCGGTGCCCAGCCGGTTCCGGGAGGGATCAGAATGTGGGGCACACCGAGCGTCGCGGTCGCCTCGGTGCCCGCGTTGGTTGCGGGCATGCAGTTGATCAACACCGGTCCGGTGACGGGAGCCCCGGTGACCTTGGCGATCGCGGCTCCGAGCGCGAGGCCGACCGCGAGCCCGGCGGGGTCGAAGACCATTCCGACGAAGGGATTGGGTAACGGTGTCGGAATCGGCCCGCCGGGTGTCGGGATGAACTCCCAGTGGATGTCGACCCCGAGGCAGAGGTCGAACCACGTGCTAGCGAGCATTGGCTCCGGCCTCGGGCTCGCCGGCCTCGAAGCGGTCGGCGAGTTGATGGGCATGCACGGCGTCGGCGTGCATGCCCGAGTTGGCGTAGATGCTTGCGAGCTGCCGCGCGGCCTCCGGGGCCGCAGAAATGGCCACGACCTCGGGCGGCGCCGTGTCGGCGATCGCCAGCGAGCGTCGGAGGCAGTCGGCCGCAACGTTCGCGTTGCCGAAGCGCACTGCGACATCGGCCGCGAGTCGCCAGCACTCGATCGCCAGGAGATGTTCTTCGGCAGCTTGCCCGAGCTCGGCTGCGCGCGCGTAGGCTTGAATCGCAGCGTCTCCGCGTCCGCCTGTCGTGTGCAGCATCGCCGCCGCGAGCTGGGCTTGGCATGCGGCGCGTGGACGCTGCTGCTGTTCAGCCTCCACGGAGCAGGCGTCCAGCTCACGCAGGCCGGCAGGCTCGTCGCCTGCCCGCACGTACAGCGAGCTCAGCGAGATTCGGCAGGTCGTGACCGCGTCGCCGAGGTTGAGCCGAGCCGCTCGACTGACGGCTGCGGCCTGGAGGCCGATCGCCTTGCCCAGATCGCCTTCGCTCGCCGCCAAGGCTGAACCCAGCAGCTCGCGGCGGAGATCTCCGCCTTCGTCGAGCAGCGCGGGCTCGATGCCGTGCTCGCGCAGCAACGCAGGATCGGGCGGTCTCGATGGCTTGGCTGGTGCGGGTAGCTCGACCCCCTGCGGACCCGCCAGCCACGGTTTGCCGGGAGTCGTGGGGGCGGCCATCAGCGCGAGCAGATCGCCGCGCTGCGCCCCGGGATCGAGCACGCACGCACATTTGAGCGCTGCGGGACCGAGGGCGTCGAGCAGCGGCCGAGGCGTCCAGGTCGTGTCGTGCAGCAGGATCCAGCGAGCCGCAGCAAGTCGCGGATCGGCGAGCAACGCGGTCAGATCTTCGAGCAGGGCGTGGGAGTCATCGAGGATGGTCGGCGCGAGGATGACCACGAGCCCGGCGAGCGGAGGGCGAAGACCCGAGAGGAGTTGGCCGACCACGTCGATGAAGCCGGTGACCGTCTCATCGCTGCTCGCGGTGACTGGCCCGACATCGAAGCCCGCGGCTTGGTAGGTCGGCTGTCTGGTGGTCCACTGTGCTGCGAGTCGATTGCCTCGCAGCTTCCAGCCCGAATCGGCGCGCGTGTAAGCGTCCTCGAGCACGATCCACGGACTCGAGTTGTCGGCATGAAACTCGAGCTGCGGGAGCTGCTCGAGGGCCGCGGGGCGGAGCTCGGCCGAGCACGTCACGTCCAACAGTCGCAGCTCCCGAGCGCGGGCGAAGAACGCCGCGTGCTCGTGGAGTTCACCGAGCGGGCCAGCGAGCGAGCGCATTTGTCCACTCTAGCGCAGTCGATGTAACCCCGTCGATCGGTTACGGACGAGGCGGACCATTTTGGGCCGCTTTGTTCACCGAACAAAGTTGGTGGCCAAGAAACGGCTGCACTTTGGATCAAAGGTTGACCGCAGCCGTGAAGTGTCGGCGGTGGCTCGAGCCTCGTGGTCCCGTCCGACCATGGTCGTGGATCGACGCGGACACGTCGAGAGCGAGTGGAATCGAGCAGTCCACGTTCGCACAGTGGTGGTAGCCAGAGGCGGCGCCGACGGTCCCCTATCCGCGAGGGCTGCCCGTCGCCTCACGTCGCCGTGTTTTCGCCGGCTCGCGTTTGCGACGATGCGTCGGATTTCGATGTAGCACCGCGATTTCGAGAGAAAAGGCCGAAATGATCTCGAAATGATTTTGGGCTCGTCGCGGAAACGCGAGCCCAAGCAATCTACACCGAGCTGATCCAGCGTGGAGCATGGGCGGCTTCTCGATCGCAGCCGTAAACGATCCTATCCCGAGAGCCAGCTACCGTCTCACGCGAGCATGCGTATGATCGAACCGTCGGTGGTGTGCCGAGAGATCGAACCATGGCGATGTTCCTGGCCTTGTTCTTACCTCCCCAAGAGGGGCGGACCCGTCACGGGTCTCCTCCCACACGGTCGCTACCAATCTGATGGAGGGCCGTCGCCGGCCCTCCCCCGCGCCGACGAGGTGACTCTCGAACCCGGCGAAGACGAGACCAGATACGAGCTCGCGCTCGCAACCGACCGAGCCCGATGTCGATTCGGTCACGAGAGTCCGCTTCGTTCCCCGACGGAGCGCTCCCGACGGCGTCTCGGTGGTCGCGTTTTGTGTCGACACCAATGGCGCGATCTGGTCACGGGAATCCAAGATCATTCGGCGTCAGCGACGTTCGACGTGCGTCTGACCAGACGCACGCGCCGAAGGCGGCTTTGGGACGGCGTCGACGGCATCCAGCACACGCAAGACCGCGTCACAGGCGGCTCGCGGCCCCGCCAGGACGACCTCGATGAGCTCGTCGGTGTGGGGTTCGGAGACCGCACGAGTTCGTAGCCAGCGGGCCCAGCCAGGTCTGGGCGTGGGACATCACATCCTTCAACGAGGCTGTCGCCGCTGCCAGCAGACCGGTCTGATAGTCTCGGTCGATGTCGCGCGCGTTCGTGATCTTCGGCCTCGTGCTCGCCTGCACGGACGCGCGCGAGCCAGCTTCGGTCAGCGAGCCTGCACCCGAGCGAGCGGAACCGGTCATGAACGAGACGCCGACTTCAGTCAATCTCGACGCGCTCGCGCTGGCCTGTGACGGTGCCGCGCTCGCGGCTGCATTCGCCAAGCTCGACGCCAGCGCGCTCGCGGCCGTCGACGACGGTCCGAGCGCGCGGCTGCTCGCGCGCTGGGAGGCCGCGCGCAGCTTCACCGCCGACGGCTCGCTCGAGCCGAGCGCCGTCGAGCCGCTCGTCGAAATCCTCGCGCGAGAGCTCGGCCAGCAGCCGCCGCGCTGGTGGGTCGAGCAGCTGGCCGCCGCCAGGCTGCGCTCGGGCGACGATCAGGGCCCGCCCTATTACGATGTCGGCCTGACCGACAGCGGCGATCGTCGCGGCGAGCTGGTGCCCGGCCCCGGCAACACGCGGGTGCGGCCCGGCGTGGCCATGTCGCTGTCCGAAGCCGACGGCAAGCTGTCTTTCGATCTGAGCATGGGTCGAGTCGAGCTCGGCCCGCTGCCCACCGAGCCCGACGCAACCCTCGAGATCAGTCGCGCCCGGGCCGGCAGCACGCTCTACTACGCCAGCTTCAGCCGCGGCTCCGGCGGGTTTCGCTTTCCGCTGCGGGCGATCGACGGCAATGGACGCGAGCGCTGGCAGGCCGAGGTCTGTGGACCCGATCGCAAGATCCTCGGCGGGCTCGGCTACCTGACCGTCGAGATCGTCGTGCTCGAGCCCCCGCCCGATCCCGGCGTCGCGCCCGGCAGCAAGCAGCCGAGCAGCGGCGCGACCGGGATCGCCGTGTTCACGGCCGAGAGCCACGGGGTCGCGCTGGATGTCTTCGATCCGCAGACCGGGGCGCGCACGCTGGCCTGGTCTTCCGACTTTTGGTTTGCGCGGTAGCTACTTCGAGTGGCCGCCCACACGAATATGCATCGGCTCACGACGAATGGCCGCGGCTGCCTCTTGCTTCCACTTGGGCCAGCTCTCGACCTCTTTGCGTAGCTCCGCGATGTGACGCCAAAGGTCCCTGTCGGCCTGCTTTTTGTCGTCGCGGTCCCCGGTCATCATCGGAATCCTGCCAGGCTTTGTTTCAACATGCAACCGGCGCACGGTACGCCTGTTTTGGTGAGTCATCGACTGCTGCGCTCGATGACGTTACTCATCTGTACCGCTGCCCAAACCTCTCGATCCAGATAGGTAACGAGCCGATCCGGAAGCACGAGCGCAGCGTCCCGCGGTGACCACTCCACGATGTTACCATCGCTGTTCTTACGAGAGATCCTCACGCCAAATGCGTCGCGCAGCGCAAATAAGTCGGTATACCTTCGAGGGCCAATTCCGACAAAAGGCTTGAAATCGAGTTTGCCCGCCTTGCCCTCGAGCGTGATCGAGTCGAAGTACAGGTTTGCAGCCTGACTTTTGGGGTACGGCTCGATGAACCACACTTCCGAAATCCCGGCGGCGACGATGGGGATGCCGAGCCTTGCACAATTCATCAGAGCTGCCATCTCGGCGTGGACTGCCCGGCCAAACTCCGTGATGTCGAGTAGACCCGAGTCTTCGAGCCGGGCCTTTGCGATCTCCAGCGGATCGACCCCCGGCTCGAGCGCGTTGAACTCGGCCAGGATTCGTCGGACGATCTCGCGCTTCTTGTCCTCATTGGAGTCGCGACCGACGACGATGTCGCGCTGATCGTCGTCGTCGTCCGGCCAGTACTGCCCACCACCAAACCGCGGGGCATCGTTCGCCCCCTCGGCGACGAGCGTGCCGTCATCAGCCGTGATCACGGCGCCTACTTGCCTGGAGAGGTCACCCGAGCGCAACGAAGCCGCGAACGCGAGGAACATCCCATGCTCTTCGCGCCGCGGCGTGTGGAGAGGGCTCCCAAAGATCAAGTCCAGGAAGCGTGAAATTTCGGCCTCGAGTCGCTGACTGCTCAGCGCTCCGTCGAGGAAGAGATCCGCGAGCTCAAAAGTTCGCGTCGTGGCTTGGCCGTGTGCTCCGCCTGCGCCGTCTCGTTGGATGAGAGCCATGTATCGAGCGACATCGGCCCCTCCGCCGCACGCGGTGTTGAGGAAGTGTATTCGTTGATCCCGTGGGGCGAAGATGCTGATGAGTAGGAAGCGCGATCCGTATATTTTGCGGAGCCAAGCGACCTCGTCGGGCCGCTTCAAGGACCGAAGTAGATGTGCGGTTCGTGGTAGCGGTGCTCGGCTCCTGTCATTCGAATCACGTATCTTTTGGATTCGGGCAGCGGCATAGAGCGCCATGATCCCATCGGTCCTCGTGCGGTCTGTTGCCCTCCGGCCGAGTGCGATCGCACGCGACCAGAATTTCGCCCCAACCCCGCACGGTTTCGGTTAGCCTCGGACTCGAGGCGAACCCAAGATGGCCAAACGCAAGATCGTGATCCTCGGCGGCGCCCTCAGTGGCCCGACCGCAGCCGCGCACGCGCGCGAGACTGACCACAGCGCGCAGATCATCCTGCTCGAGCGAGCCAGGGCGATCAGCTATGCGGTCGGCGGCCTGCCGTATTACCTGTCGGGGGAGATCGTCGCGCGGACCGACATCGCCCCGTACACGGCCGACTTCTTTCGTCACGATTACGACGTCGAGGTTCGGACCAGCGTCAGCGTCGAGCGGCTCGACGCCAGCAAGCGCAAGGTCCATACCAGCGAGGGCGTGGTCGGCTACGACACGCTGATCTATGCGCTCGGGGCCGGCTCGGTGCTCCCGCCGGTGTTCGGCGAGGGTGCGTCGAACCTGTCGTTTCTGCGTAACCCGGCCCAGCTGCAGCGAATTGACGCGATCCTCAAAAAGGGCGCGCGGAGGGTGGCGATCCTCGGTGGCGGCTATTATGGGGTCGAGGCCGCGGATTGTCTCGCTCGTCGCGGGCTCGAGGTCACGCTGATCGAACGCGGCCCGCAATTGCTGCCCGAGTTCTCGCCCGAAGCGGCCGGTCGGGCCGCGCAGGCGCTGGTCGAGCGCGGCGTCGATGTCCGGATCGGGCACGGCGTCGACGCGGTCCGGCGCAAGGGCAAGCAGATCGTCGCGCTCGAGCTCGGCGGCGGCGAGCGGATCGATGTCGAGCTGATCCTGGTGACCGCGGGCGTTCGGCCGCGCACCGAGATCTTCGCGGAGGCCGGCGGCGAGCTGCTGGCGGACGGGTCGATCCACGTCGACGAGCGCTGCGCGACCAACCTCGAGCACGTGTTCGCAACCAGCATCTGCGTCAGCCACACCCACGCGGTCACGGGCGAGCCGGTCTGGACCGCGCAGGCGTCCGACGCCGACAAGACCGCCCAGGTCGCGGGCATCAACGCTGCGGGCGGCGACGCCCGGCTCGGGCCGACGCTCGGCACCGCAATCGTTCGTGCGGGCGATCTGCACCTCGCGCGGACCGGCCTCAACAGGCGCGGCGGACCGCTCGACGCGGCCCGGGTCCACGTGTTTGGCCACTCGTGCGATCCATTCTTTCGCGGCAGCGAGCCGCTCGACCTCGCGCTCTATCACGCCCGCGACTCCGGGCGGATCCTCGGCGCCGAGGTGGTCGGGCGCGGCGGTGTCGACAAGCGGATCGACGTGCTCGCGACCGCGATCGTGGCCGGGCTCGATCTGCGGCAGCTCGCCCAGCTCGACCTCGCCTATTCGCCGCCGTACTCGATGACCCGCGACATCATCAACGTCGCGGGCGTGGTCGGTCAGCAGGCCAGGCACGTGCGCGCGTGGGAGCCGGCCGAGCTCGCCGCGCGCGAGGCCGAGGTGCTGGTCTTCGACGTCCGTCGCAAGGCCGAGCGCAAGGCCCAGCCGTTCGCCGCGCCGGCCCTGGATCTCGCCGAGCTGCGCGAGCACAAGGCCGCGCTGCGGAAGGCCAGGGCGGTCGTGTTCGTGTGCGAGACCGGTCGCAGCTCGTATCTGGCCGCCCGCGCGGCGGGCCAGCTGGGCTGTCCGGGGCCGGGCTACCTGTCGGGCGGTCTGCGAGCCTGGCGAGCGGCCCGGCTCGACGGGTGACTTGTCTTCTAAGTGTTTATATGACACTATCACGAGCACGAGCCGACCGATGACCTGGACTCCAACCCCCGAGCGCTGGCGAGCCCCGGTGGCCGCCGACGCGGCCCGATACTCGCCGACCGAGGTGTTCGCGGCCGGGCTGCGCAACCATCACATCGCCAACACCGCCTACCCGATCGCCCACCAGCGGACCTTCAAGCCCTACCGGGTCGCCCGCGGTGATCACCTGCAGGTGACCCAGGCCGGCTTCTCGGGCTTCGCCGACATGTGCCTGTATGTGCACGTGCCGTTTTGCGAGACCCGCTGCTCCTTTTGCGAATACACGGTGGTCGGCAAGGATCAGCGCGATCAAACCGATGTCTACGTCGACGCGCTGGTCGGCGAGCTCGAATTGTACGACCGGGTGATCG
>Ga0079224_100011561_pt1 | contig 12170 bp, 11 predicted proteins | sample Stecom2015_FD_80414 | JGI IMG/M metagenome (GOLD analysis project Ga0079224, IMG submission 80414) | Agricultural soil microbial communities from Utah to study Nitrogen management - Steer compost 2015 | ecosystem: Environmental > Terrestrial > Soil > Agricultural land | place: USA: Utah... | reverse complement strand
GGAGAGGTAAAGTCATTTACCTTCAAGGACTATGATTTTCATCTCATCCAATACGCCACTGCGGTTTCAGCACCCGTGCTTGCCCAGCACAGCAACCGGGTCAGCCTCTCAGCTGAAGACCCTCACCTCTGCTACTGTCCCATCGGTAAAGAGGTGGTCGAGCAGAATGTCATTCTGGTGGACAACATGGTCACCAACAAGTTCCAGGTGGTGCTTCCCAACCATCCAGAACTTGAGGCTTTCAAGCAGCTTCATCTTCTGCAGAACGAGGTTTTTCAGAAGATCAAGTGGACAGCCAAGCTGCTGAGAAGTCTCAAACATGGTGCCGACGAGCTCAAGCAGGAGTTCTACGCGATCAACCATGATCGTAACTATCTCTCCCGACTGGAACGTGAACAGCTGATGGAACTGCAGTCCCAGCTGAAGGAGATCAATGCCAGTTGCTACGAGCAGATCTCTGTGGAAGTTCCCGAAGCCAAGACCATGGTGAATCTCGAACGAGATGGTGAGGTTCCGCCAGACATCGCAGGCCTCATCAGGGATTCAATGATGAGAGGCCCTGCTCTCTAACGCACATTCACAGCTCAACAAGCCCCCGCTATATGCAGGGGCTTTTCTATTACCAAAACCGTATCAATTTTAGTAACTAGTATCTATTTTTGTACCATGTGGCACAAAAGTAAGCGCTTTGCCTAGTTTGCTTGCTCTACCAGTTCTACCAATTCTATGAATATAGTCCTCATAGGAGCTTGGTTGGTCAAAGTTAATGACGTGGCTAACATTTGGTACATCAATACCTCTTGCTGCTACATCAGTAGCTACCAGGATATTAGATTTTCCTTGTTTGAAGTTGTCCAATGCTCGTTGTCGCTGAGCCTGTGACTTATTACCATGGATTGCTTCAGATCTAAGGCCAGATCTCCGCAAATCATCAGATAGTCTTTGCACCCCATGCTTGGTCTTACCAAAGATTAATACCTTAGAAAAATCTTCTTTTGCTAGTAGTTCAGTTAGTTGGCTAATCTTTTCTGGAGTAGTGCTGGCATATAGCACATCCTGATCCACGTTATCACTTGTGTTACCAGTTTTAACCGATACCGTTACTGGATCAGTGAGTAGGTCTCTCATTAGTTTTTCTACTTCATTCGGAAGGGTTGCGGTAAAACACAGAGACTGTCTTTTAGTAGGAATTAAATTCATTAAGAATCTTACGTCTGGTAAGAATCCCATATCCATCATGTGGTCTGCCTCGTCTAATACAAATGTTCTAATATTACCCAGATACATCTTCTTCTGGTTAGCTAAATCCTTTAATCTACCGGGTGTTCCAATGATTACATTAGGTTGTCGCTTTAATGCCAATACCTGGCGTTTCATTGGAGAACCTCCCACAATTAGTGTGGCAGATAGTTTCATGCCTTTGCTAAAGATTCTAAACTCATCAATAATCTGCGCTGCGAGTTCACGGGTAGGGGCAATAATTAACACAGCTTCTTTAGCTGGCTTTTCCTGTAGTTGATGAATAATTGGCAACAAGAAGGCAGCTGTCTTACCAGTTCCAGTATTAGCTAGTCCAATGAGATCTCTACCATCCTTAATCGGCAGAATTGCCTCATCCTGAATTGGAGTTGGATTAGTATAGTCCTTCTCTTCCAAGTTGCGCATGATCTGCTGGCTAAATCCAAACTCATCAAAGCTGTGCTTAGGTTTAAACACTACTTCTACCCTTCCAGTATCGATCTTGTTTACGAACTTGCTTGGATTAATGTAGGCCCCTCTATGAGCAGGTCTTCTACCTCCGCCACCAAATCTTCTCCGAGCTCCACCACCCTTAAAGGCTGGCCGACCACTACTTGGTCTCCCTTTATAACCCCCGCCACTATTAGTTCTTCTACTACCAAATGATTTACGCATAAATACCTAACGTTCTATAACAATATAACCTCGATCCATGAACAGCGAGATTATGTTGATTTCGAATTACATCTGTAATTCCTATGAACTCGGTATTCATCCGTTACCTATCTAGTAGGTAAGTTCTGTAACTATATGCTAAATAACTAGATTTGTCAATCTAGGACAAGAAAAATAATAATAAAGACAGTGGGGGGGGGGTTGGAACAACTATAGTTGTGACCTGTATAAGAACTGTGCATTAATAGCTACTATGATTGTGCTCAGTGACATTAATACAGCACCAATCGCCGGACTTAATATCACTCCAATACTAGCCAGTGCTCCAGCGGCTAGAGGAATCGCTACAATATTATAACCAGTAGCCCAAACTAAATTTTCCAACATCTTTCTATAAGTAGCACGCGATAGGTTAATAACTCTTGGTATATCCAAGGGGCTATTTTTAAGCAATACGATGCCAGCAGATTCTATTGCAACATCAGTTCCAGCTCCAACTGCAATTCCTATATCAGCCTGGGTTAATGCTGGTGCATCGTTGATGCCGTCACCCACCATCGCAACCTTATCCCAATTGCCTTGCAATTCCATCACTTTCTTCGACTTATCACCAGGCAAGACCTCTGCAAACCAATCCTGTATTCCCAAGCTACTTGCAACATATTCTGCTACATTCTTAGAATCTCCAGTCAGCATGGCCACTTTAATTCCCAATTTGGTTAAATCATTCACTGCCTTTTTAGATTCAGGTCGGATGATATCTGCTAGGCAAATTATTCCAACTACCATCTCAGCAACGATGACATAGACTACTGTCTTACCCTTCTCACCAGCCTCATCGCTCAACCTCTGATGGGCTGAGCTTAGACTAATATTTAACTCCTTGAGTAGTTGTGGGCCTCCTACATAAGTTTTTTTCCCATCCACGTTTGCAAATGCTCCTGTTCCTGTCAGTGCCTTAAAATCATCTCCTTTAACAATGGGTAGCATTAATTTTGTAGCCTCATCCCTAATCGCCTTACCAATAGCATGTTCTGAATCACTTTCAACTGCTGCTGCCAATGTCACTACCTCTTTCAGGCTGTATCCATCGCTTGGGTATATGTCAGTTACTCCGTGGCGCCCCTCGGTTAATGTTCCTGTCTTATCAAACACCACCACATCAAGATTCCTGGCTTGCTCAAGTGCGATTCTCTGTTTTACCAATATTCCATTCCTTGCTCCCAATGTAGTTGAGATCGAAGTTACCAATGGAATTGCCAACCCTAGTGCATGTGGGCAGGCAATAATTAACACGGTTACCATTCGCTCCAGTGCAAAGTTGTAACTTGCTCCCGCCAATAACCACCCTAAAAAGGTTCCCAGTCCAGCCACAATTGCAATAATGGTTAAATAATAAGCTGCTCGATCAGCCAGGATTTGACCGGAAGATTTTGAGCTTTCCGCTTCTGATACTAATCGCATGATGCCAGCCAAAATCGTAGATTCTCCTACGCTGGCAACTCTTACTTGCATCGAGCCAACCCCATTAACACTACCCGCTATTACTGAGCTTCCAGGAAGCTTTTCAATTAATTCAGATTCACCAGTAATCATCGATTCATTAACACTTGATGTTCCAGATTCCACCGTTCCATCAGCCGGTACTTTATCCCCTGGTCTAACTAGTATCAGATCTCCAACCCTAAGCTCTCTTACTTTTACAGTCTGACCATTTACGAACTCTGCCACATCTGGCAATAACTTAGCTAATTCACCCAAAGCTCCTCTGGCACCTGCAATTGATTTCATTTCTAGCCAATGCCCAAGCAGCATGATTACAATCAGAGTTGCCAGCTCCCAAAAAAACTCGTTGCCTTGCAACCAGAAAGTTGTGGCTAGGCTGTAGCCATACGCCACTACTATTGCCAGGCTAATTAGTGTCATCATCCCTGGCTTTCTACGCCTAAGTTCAGATATCGCCCCCTTAATAAAAACTAATCCTCCATACCAAAATACCGCCGTCCCAAAGATTAATGGGATATATTCTGATCCTGTAAATACAACCGCCCTAAAACCCAACCATTCTTGGATCATGGTCGAATACACCAAGGTTGGTATTGCTAATACCAATGTCCACCAAAACTTATCTCGAAATACGGCTACATGGTGATCATGTGTAGCCGTATCATTGTGATTATGATTGTGATTATGGTTATTCAAACTGACTTATAGTCATTAGTAATTGATATAAGGTGATGCCTCACCATGAACTAACTTGTGAATCTCAAACATTTCAATTTTTTCACCTGGCATTCCAGGAGATCCAGCAGGCATTCCGGGTAGGGCAATACCATCAATATCCATATGTTCTGACATCATTTGAGTCATTACATCAAATGGAATATGACCTTCGAAAAAGTAATCATTCATTACTGTGGTATGGCAACTAGTCATAGACTCAGGAATTTGATTATTCTCCTTCACAGCAGCCATGTCATCCGTTATTTCTACAGTTACATCTACCCCATTAGCCTTTAGATACTCAATATATTCATCACAGCACTCACATGTAGGAGATTTATATACAGTGGCCGCATAGGCTATATTGTCACCATTTTCTGTTTTATTGATTGAACCAGGTACAAAAAAGGCAACACCCAATACCATCATGATTGCCAATACACTAAATATGAATGAATTAATCTGTTGCTTCATCTTTATTTTTTTGAAAGTGAATATATTTTGACAAGTTCAGAAATTGCCTTCGACCGACTGGTTGGTTTGCTCAACTGATGACCGACATGTTCTTGCAAATGATTTTGCAATACCAAAGCATCTAAACTTTTTAGGGAGTTTTGGATAGCAAGTGACTGCGTTATTACGTCAACACAGTATTGGTCGCGATCAATTGCTAATATCAAACCCTTCATCTGTCCCTCGATGATCTTGGCACGATGCAGGGCTTTGCTTTTAAATTTCTTATCCATGATCAAATAATACCCCCAGGGGGTATAGTTGTCAACTTCACAAATTAACTACCAAATGGTACGAATTGTAAAAACTAACCCTTTCTGTAAGCAAAATAACGTGCCGCCAGATAGGTAGTAATTGGTACTGCTAATATTAAGGTTGTGCTACCTACTAGGGTCCTAACAACCTCCTCGGCTACGAACTGCCCATTGAGAATGATCCAAAGGGGTCTACTATCTGTTACAAACAATATCATCAGGGGGAGAGAGGCTCCTATATAAGCAAGAGCTAATGTGTTAACCAATGCAATGATATGTTCTCGACCAACTGAGAAACCTCTTTGGTATAGCTCTTTCAATGCCAATCCTTTATTGGCTAGATGAAGTTCTTCTACGATTGCAGCCTGAGATGTGGTGATATCATCTAATACACCAAGGGTTCCGATAATAATTCCCCCTAATAATAAGCCCTGTAGGTTGAACCCATCCGCTGTTCCGGTTGGATTTAAGTAAAAAGCGGCCTCGGATCCACCACCAGTTAGACCAGTTATAAACACAAACATATATGCCAGGCCAATCGACAACGAAATCGTAATCAGTGTACCCACCAATGCAATGCTAGATCGTATGCTAAAACCGTGTGAAAGGTAGATAGAGAGTAGGGCTATTGCAAACGCACCAATTGCACTAATTAGCATTGGATTAGCTCCGTTTAAAATCTGGGGAACTATAAAGCCTCCCACCACCGCAATACTAAAGACTAGTCCAAGCAATGCAGTTACCCCATAAATCCCGGCAAATACTAATAGTACTGCCAAAAATATGGCCACCACTATTAAAAGAGCAAGGCTTCTGTTTTCATCTACTAGTCCATACAACACACTTCCATCAATTCTATTGGTTAGTGACACAATTACCTTATCGCCTTCAGCTAATACATCAGGAGCACTTGTTTCTTGAATTCCAATATCAACCTCAGTTCCATCATCTAATCTAACCGCAATATCTTGTCTAACCCCGGTGGTATATTGAACATCACTTGGTAAATCAATTGCTCTTGTCACTATTGCGTTCTGGTAAGTGGTCGGTCCAAACGGATCTTGTACCTGATCTTCGGCACTCTTAATCCCACTTGCATACCAAAACAACCCACCAATTAAGAAAATTGCAATCATCCAGATTAACTGCTGGATCTTCTTATGTCTTGGGTCCTTTGAATAATGAGAATGGGAAATGTGCTGATGCATAATGATTACATAGTCCAATCAAATCCATAATCAATTATATCATCAAGAAAATTCGCTTCTATATTGGGTTTTGTTATAGCTGGAGCTGGTTGAGGAAGTTAGGAGAACTAGTGCTACTGGCCTAATAATTCTATTGCTTTCACTGCATAGAATTTCACGCTATCCTTGATTTCGTACTGGTCACTAATCAATTCTTCGACGGTGAACCATCTAAGATCTTCAGCAGTTTCTGAGCTATCATTTGTAAACTTATCAGTTCTTGATATTCCAAAATAACCAAGAGTGATGTGCTCATGGTTATCGTTAATCCGATGACGATTTAGAAACACAGGAGCAATAAGTTCCTTGAAGTTCTCTGAATCCTCCTTGTATTCACGAGTGTCATAAAGTTTGATGTCTAACCCCACCTCCTCCTTCACCTCTCTAATGGCTGCTTGATTTGGGTCCTCGTCCAATTCAATATGACCACCAACACTTAACCAAATTCCATACTTGTCATGCTTCCTTAAAAGCACCTTATTTCCAAAGACAACAAATACTTCGGCGGTAAAATCAATCTTGTCGTGTATATGAGGCATGGCTAGGGTGGTCTCTAAACTATCGATATAATTCTTTAATAGCTTCTCGTAACCCTATAATATCAAAAACCCTTTCCATTGCTCATCAGTATTTATACTGAGTTGGAAAATATCAAGAAAGTAGCTCCCAGAGCCAACTATCAATTGACAGGTTATTGATTATATTATACTCTGCAACCATTCCAACTGTACCCAGGAGAACCCGATGGCTATTCCAGACAACCTTCAAGAGCTAGCCGAACAAATTGGCTTTGGCAGGGCTTTTGCAAAAACTTTCTCAGACCTGCCTAAGGATATATGGGAGGAACTCAGCTTTCGGCAGTGCGTTGATATCTGTCTAACTACCAACTCAGACAAACTGCGTCTCAAGGCCATCAGACGTATGAGAGCAATCGGTAGTTTCGATGATTGGCGCAACGGTCTATATGCTCCTCTTCGCCAAAAGATTAAGCTTCTTTTAGTGGCAGTTCAGCACATGGCCCGTCTTGCCGCCAAGAGCAAGAAGGCCAACGAAACTCGAAGAGTGATGCTAGATGCTTTCGCCATTGGTAGGCTGCTAAAACAGTTTAACCAGATTGGTGGAAGAGCCAAGTATCGTCTCGAGAAGCAGACAGACACCCAGGATCAATAGATCTTGGGTGTTTTCAATTGAATAGGGTCTGGCTGGGGTTAATTGAGGAAGTCGGGACACTAATTATGAAGTGGTCGTAATTATTAGCCCCTGAAGCCAATTTTCATTGACAATCGCACAAAAATAGAGTATTGTATAGGCAACCCGTATGGGGGACGTCTGAATACAGATAAGAGAGTGATCCCGGCTCTTCTACCGGGTGTACTTTTTAGGAGGTGACGTATGTCATCGCAACCAAATGCCGGTTCAGACTCAGTGTTTAGCAACCTCTTTGATAAGCTCAAAGAGAACGAACCCATTGAGGGGTGGAGCGAAAACATTCAGCTGATCAATGGTCCTTCCAAGTGGGACCTTATGATCGCTCTCCTGCACGGCAGATCTGACAAGGCCGAACTCGTTGAGGTACAGGCTGAGGATCAGTTTGTCTTCCCTCTGCGCATCAACAGTATGAGCAGGGAGGACGGTTCTGGAGAGAACTGGATTCTCACGGGCATGAGTCCTATCAAGTCCACTGGTGAGGAGATTGAGTTCTCAGCTTTCTTCTCTACTCGTGTCCGGAGTGGAACGATCAGGTTCAAGCGCGACAAATAGAAGTTCCTTCGAGGAAACACAATATGCCCTGGCTTCGGCCAGGGCATTTCTTAATCTTGTTTTGGCTGAGGCTGGTTGAGGAAGTTAGAAATCAAATACCCTGAAAAATCTCAGCATACTTCTCAACTGTATCTTTCAATTGATTTTCAAATAGTAGATAATCTGCAAGTTTTTCTACTGGAATCCATTTATAATCCCGAACCTCATCAGGGTTAATCTGAATATCCTTATCGCTTCCGATAAATCTAAGTCCAAAACAGATTTTAAGCGATCCGTCATAAGAAACCCCGTCGTCAAACTTTCTTTTCTTTTCAAATTTATACCGTATAGGCTCATTGCAAACACCAATCATTTCAAGTGATTTTTTATCAAGCCCTAGTTCTTCGTTCAGCTCTCGATAGATTGCTTCCTGCGTAGATTCCTGAGATTCAATGCCTCCACCAGGAAGTGCATAATATTTTTCAGCAAATGAAACCAAGTTTACCAAAAGTAACTCATTCTCTTGATTAATGATTAGAGCGGACACAGCTTGTCTGTATACAAATTCGTTCATGTATACAGTATATCCCCCAATAATAAAATACCTGCTCTCAGAGCAGATACTTTTACTGGCTGGGGCTGGTTGAGGAAGTTGGAATTTTTGCAACAAAAGAGACCCTTGTCCAAGGGGTCTCGTTACACCGTAGTGCTTTTTAGGACGATGGTTCAGGGCTTGATGGCCTCAACATACCGCAATCCAGGATATGCACGGTAGAGCATCCAGTCCTTATGCTCCAGATCACTGTATTGTCCCGGACTCGGATTCAACAGAACAGGTTCAACCCACTTGGTCAGCAGGAATCCTGCCCGTTGTAGACAATCATGCACCGTTATCATCTTAAAGAAGTGTGCCTTCAGCTCGACCAACAATTGTCCCTGGTTATAAAGAGCAATATCGATCTCTGCACCATCCTCTGCTGATGCGAACTTCTTCTCCGATCCAAAGGGGCGAAGATTTATTGCAGATGGATAATCCAGCGTTGCAATCAGTCTGCCTCCTCGCTTTCGCAGGGTCCTTCCAATCCGATTGAGCAGATCTAGCAACTCATCACGAGATGAGGCGTAGTTCAGTACGAACGGTGCCAAGACAACGTCACACCTGGGGAGTTCATCCACGAACATATCTACATGCAAGTATTCCAATCGAGGGTCGGAGCTTAGGCTCATAGCCAACTCTAGTTGAACTCTGGAATTGTCTACACCAATCACATGCTTGGGGTTTAACGACATGATCTCGCGTGCAAAGAATCCATCTCCACATCCGAGATCAAGGACTGTTTTTCCACGCAGATCACCAAGAATTAACTTGATAGTCGGCAGGATTGAAATCTGAATGTCTGGCTTTTCGTGTACCAGTTGGTAGCGCTGCGCCAGAACATCGTAATCATTCCTTGTTTCAGGCATTGATAGCTCCCATGTCAAAATTACCAGATGTGTACATTGTTATCATAATCTACTGCTCTAGTAAAGGATAAATAGCCGTCTACTCTAGCGTAAATGAGTTCTAATCCATTCACCCCTATACTCAAAATACCTGCTCTAAGAGCAGATACTTTTACTGGCTGGGGCGGAAGGATTCGAACCTACGCATCATCGGACCAGAACCGATTGCCTTACCACTTGGCTACGCCCCATTAATAACAGGTGAATCTTATGAAAATTCACCTGTTAAGTCAATTAAGCCGTAGCTAACCTATGTTTCTTTCCAATCATCGATGAAAGGAGTGGTGGGGTAACTAAGGTTGTCAGAACCACCACAATTAACATCACGGCAAATACCTGATCATTAACGACACCTAGTTCACGTCCAATATTTGCAAAGATAAGTCCCACTTCACCACGTGGCACCATACCAATTCCAATAATCTTCGAGTCCACTCCTTTTCCAGCTACCCAACCAGCAATCATCTTTCCAACAATTGCTACTACGGTAATGGCTAAAGCTAACATCAAGGTTTTTGCATCAGCAAACGCAGCTAAGTTTACTTGCATTCCGGTATACACAAAAAAGATTGGCACAAAGAAATGTGAAATTCCATCAATTAAGTTTTCTACATGAGCATGTTCTTCATGGGTAGCTAACAGATGCATTTCTTCCCGAACTGTCACATCCGCATTGGCATCTGCCCACTGTCTGACCTTGTGCACAATGTGTGGAGCTGAGAAAGCTCTAAAGTGAACTGGGTCTAATACCAAACCTGCTGCAAACGCTCCAATAATTGGGGCCAATCCAGCCAGTGCAGAAGCACCATATGCAAACACGGCACAAAACAGTAGTGCCATCGCAATCTTCATTCCCACCCCGGTATGGATAGTAGAGAGTGCCTTACCAATAAATGGTGTTAGTAATTGTCCCAGTACTATTGCCCCTACCAAGAAACCTAATGCCTTAAGTGACAGAATGCCAATTGCACCCAGTCCCAATGCACCTCCTGATACAATTCCACTCACCACTGCTAAGATCAACAAGCCCAATACATCATCAATCACAGCTGCTCCTAGAACAATCTTTGATTCCAAGGCTTTCAAGAAGCTCAAGTCTTTAAACACCCGGGCAGTAATACCAACCGAGGTTGCCGTTAAGGTGGCCCCAATAAAGAGGTGAGTAGTGTTATCTAATTCAGGCAATAACAACTTGCTAACCCACCAACCCCCAATAAAGGGAGCTGCCACACCTAACAAAGCTACTGAGGTAGCCCGCAGTCCTACCTTTTTCATTTCCCCAATGTTGGACTCTAATCCGGCTCTAAACAGCAGTAAGATTACCCCAATCTCGGCAATGTCTTTGATAAACTCATTGGTTTTAAACACCTCTATCTGTTGAAACCAGGGGATAAAGGCCAATGCCCCCAATACAATACCCATTACTAGTTCACCCAATACTGCTGGCTGATGCATTCGTTCTGCCAATGCTCCAATCCGAGCAAACAACAGCATGATTATCAAAAATAAAAATAGCAGTGGGAAATCGCCACCATGGCTATTCACTGCTTCTTCAGCTGCAAAACTAACATTTGGGAACAATGCGAGTCCTAATCCCATCCATAGGGATGCTTTCAACAAAAACTGCTTCATTTCTTTTGTTTATATTAAAAACCGTAAATATTTGCCACTAGGCGGATAATTATCAGATTATCAAAACTAGACAACATTTGCCAAACCTATGCTTCAAAACATATAATCCCTTTGTGAAATTAATCTTTTCCTTTTTAAGGCCATATAAGTGGTACATGGTGCTGGCCCTCGTTTTGGCCACTATTAACCAGGTATTTTCTTTACTTGATCCACAGATCTTTAGACTGCTGGTTGATAACTATGCCACTAAGGCAAATGAATACACCCCGGAACAGTTCTTGCGAGGGGTACTTTGGTTAATGTTAGCTTCTGTTGGTGTTGCTTTTGTTTCCAGGCTAGCTAAAAACTTCCAGGACTACTATGTAAACTTCATTACCCAAAAGGTGTCCACTCAGCTATACGAACACTCCGTAGCTCACGCCTTTTCCTTAGCCTATAGCGAATTTGAAGATCACAGTTCTGGAGAACTATTATTGAAGCTCCAAAAGGCTAGAAACGACGTTCAGATTATGATTACCAACTTCGTAAACGTCATGTTCCTCTCCTTAGTTGGAATTCTATTTGTCTTGGGATATGCCTTTTATGTGGACTGGCGTGTAGGTGCTGCCTATACCTTATTAATACCAGTGTTGGGTGTTTCCACTTTCCTCTTAACCAGAAGAATTAGAACTCTTCAAAAGACTATCGTCGCCCAAACTGCAGATCTTTCTGGTTCCACTACTGAAACTCTTAGAAACGTAGAATTAGTAAAAAGCCTTGGGTTAGAAAATCAAGAGGTTACCCGCCTCAATACCGTTAACTCCAAAATTCTAGACCTAGAGCTCTATAAGATTCGTGTCATTAGAACCCTCAGCTTCCTACAGGGAACTATTATCAATGCCTCACGTGGTTCTATTCTCTTCCTCATGCTCTGGTTAATTTCCACTGGTGATCTCTCCCTTGGGCAACTTTTCAGTTTGTTATTCTATTCCTTCTTCATCTTTGGCCCCCTTGCCGAACTCGGAAACGTCTCTTCCCAATACCAGGAAGCTAAAGCTAGCTTGGAACAATTAGAAACAATCCTTAATAAAGAACCGGAACCCAAACCAGAACACACCCAAGAAACTGGGGTGGTTAATCACATCCAGATTAAAGACCTCAACTT
>Ga0079224_100011560_pt1 | contig 12170 bp, 8 predicted proteins | sample Stecom2015_FD_80414 | JGI IMG/M metagenome (GOLD analysis project Ga0079224, IMG submission 80414) | Agricultural soil microbial communities from Utah to study Nitrogen management - Steer compost 2015 | ecosystem: Environmental > Terrestrial > Soil > Agricultural land | place: USA: Utah... | reverse complement strand
GTCGCCACCCAGCACACGTCCGCCGTCGCGGACAAGGCGCAGCACGGGATGATCGAGTTCCTGCTCATCAACCACCCGCTCGACTGCCCCGTGTGCGACAAGGGCGGGGAGTGCCCGCTGCAGAACCAGGCGATGAGCAACGGCCGGGCGACCACCCGGTTCGTCGACGTCAAGCGGACCTTCCCCAAGCCGCTGAAGATCTCCAGCGAGATCCTGCTCGACCGTGACCGCTGCATCCTGTGCCAGCGCTGCACCCGGTTCTCCGACCAGATCGCCGGCGACCCGTTCATCGCGCTCCAGGGCCGCGGTGGCGGGACCCCCGGCCGTGACGTCCACGCGACCCACGGCTCGCAGATCGGCACCTTCGACGCCGACGTCCTCGACTTCGCCTACGCCGACGGCGAGGCCCCGCGGGTGACCGACGGCGGCCTCAGCGGCCCCGTCCAGGGCGAGCCCGGCATCGAGGTCGGCCTGTCCGCCGGCCCCATCGGCGTCGCCGAGACCGACACCACCGGCCGGCCGTTCTCCTCCTACTTCTCCGGCAACACGATCCAGATCTGCCCGGTCGGCGCGCTGACCTCGGCGACCTACCGCTTCCGGTCCCGGCCCTTCGACCTCGTGTCGACCGAGTCCGTGGCGGAGCACGACGCGAGCGGCTCGGCGATCCGCGTCGACCACCGTCGGGGCGTCGTCATGCGCCGGCTCGCCGGGGACGACCCCGAGGTCAACGAGGAGTGGATCACCGACAAGGACCGCTTCGCCTTCGCCTGGCAGAGCGCGCCGGACCGTCTCGAGTACCCGCTCGTGCGGGACGAGGACACCGGTGAGCTCGTCGAGACCAGCTGGTCGGAGGCCCTGCACCTCGCGGCCCGCGGCCTCGAGCGCGCCCAGGCGGCCGGCGGCGTCGGCGTCCTGCCCGGCGGCCGTCTCACCCTCGAGGACTCCTACGCCTGGTCGCGCTTCGCACGCGCCGTGCTCGGCACCAACGACGTCGACCACCGGGCCCGCCCGTCCTCCGCCGAGGAGGCCGAGTTCCTCGCCCGCCGTGTCGCCGGGTCGCCGATGAACGTCACATACAGCGGCCTCGAGCACGCCGGACACGTCCTGCTCGTCGCGCTCGAGCCCGAGGAGGAGTGCGGCACGATCTTCCTCCGGCTGCGCAAGGGCATGCTCGCCGGCTCGGTCTCCGTGACGACGATCGCGCCGTTCGCGACGCGCGGCACCACGAAGCTCCGCGCCTCGCTGCTCCCGGCGGCGCCGGGCGCCGAGCCCGCCGTCCTCGACGGCATCACGCCGGACTCCGGCGAGGTCGCCTACGCGGCCGTCGCCGAGGCGCTGGCCCAGCCGAACTCCGTCGTCCTCGTCGGTGAGCGCGCCGCGGCCCTGCCGGGCGTGCTCAGCGCCGTCGAGCGTCTCGCCGACCGCACCGGCGCCCGCCTCGCGTGGGTGCCGCGCCGTGCCGGCGAGCGGGGCGCCGTCGAGGCCGGCCTGCTCCCGGGCCTGCTGCCCGGCGGCCGGCACGTCTCCGACGCCGAGGCCCGTGTCGACGCCGCGGCCGCCTGGGGGCTCGACCGGCTGCCCGCCGAGGAGGGACGCGACCTCCCCGGGATCCTCGCGGCCGCCGCCTCCGGCGAGCTCGGTGGGCTCCTCGTCGGCGGTGTCGACGTCCGCGACCTGCCCGACCCGGCGCTCGCGCGTCGCGCCCTCGCCGCGGCCGGCTTCGTCGTCCAGCTCGAGGTGCGGCGCAGCGAGGTCACCGACCACGCCGACGTCGTCCTCCCGGTCGCGCCGCCCGTGGAGAAGGGCGGCACGTTCGTCAACTGGGAGGGACGCCGCCGACCGTTCGGGCAGGTGCTCGTCTCCCACCAGATGAGCGACCACCGCGTCCTCGACGGCCTCGCCGCCGAGCTCGGTACCGACCTCGGCTGCGGGACCCTCTCCGACGTCCACGCCCAGCTCGCCGAGCTCGCCGGGTGGCAGCCGGCCCAGGCTCCGGTCCCCAGCGCCGTCACGCCGGGCACCGCCCCCGCGGCCGGCCCCGGGCAGGCGGTCCTCGCGACCTGGAAGCTCATGCTCGACGCCGGACGCGGCCAGGACGGCGAGCCGCACCTCGCCGGCACCGCGCAGCGTCCCGTCGTCCGTCTCTCCGCGGCGCGGGCCGCCCAGCTCGGCGCCACCGACGGGGCCCCGGTCACCGTCCGCGGCCCGGCCGGTAGCATCACCCTGCCGCTGGCCGTCACGACGATGTCCGACGACGTCGTCTGGCTCCCGGAGAACTCCCCGGGGTCCCACGTGCACGAGATGCTCGGCGCGGGCGCCGGCGCACTCGTCGACCTGGAGGTGACGCGATGATCCTCGCGCCGATGGTGGTCGGCGACCCGACGGCCGCCCCGACCGCCGACTTCAGCAACGACACCTGGTGGATCTGGGTGATCAAGGCCGTGGCGATCATCGTCATGCTGCTGCTGTTCGTCCTCATCGCGATCTGGGCCGAGCGCAAGGTCCTCGCCCGGATGCAGACCCGACCCGGGCCGAACGTCCACGGCCCCATGGGACTGTTCCAGTCACTGGCCGACGCGATGAAGCTGCTGCTCAAGGAGGACATCAACCTCAAGGGCGCCGACCGCTTCGTCTACCTCCTCGCCCCGTTCATCGCGGCGATGTGCGCCTTCCTCATCTACGCGGTCATCCCGTTCGGGCCCGAGGTCTCGATCTTCGGGGTCACGACGCCGCTGCAGCTCGCCGACTCCTCGGTCGCGGTGCTGTACATCCTCGGCATCACGGCCCTGGGCGTCTACGGCATCGTGCTCGGCGGCTGGTCCTCGAACTCGACGTTCCCGCTGCTCGGCGCGGTCCGGTCCTCCGCGCAGGTGATCTCCTACGAGCTCGCCATGGCGCTCGCGCTGGCCTCGGTCTTCCTCGTCTCCGGCTCGGCCTCGACCTCGCAGATCGTCGAGTCCCAGACCCGGATGTGGTGGGCGATCGTCCTGCTCCCCGCGTTCCTCGTCTACCTCGTGTCGATGGTCGGTGAGGTCAACCGGCTGCCCTTCGACCTGCCCGAGGCCGAGGGCGAGCTCGTCGCCGGCCACATGGTCGAGTACTCCTCGATGAAGTTCGCGTGGTTCTTCCTCGCCGAGTACATCAACATGTTCAACGTCTCGGCCGTCGCCGCCACCCTGTTCCTCGGTGGCTGGCGCGCCCCCTGGCCGCTGTCGGCGATCAACGACGGCATGTTCAACCAGGGCTGGTGGCCGCCGCTGTGGATGATCGCGAAGATCTGGCTCGTCATGTTCTTCATGTTCTGGCTGCGCGGCACGCTCCTGCGCTTCCGCTACGACCAGTTCATGAACCTCGGCTGGAAGATCCTCATCCCCGTCGCCCTCGTGTGGCTCGTGGCCGTGGCCGTCGTCCAGGGCCTCCTCCAGTTCGGTGACGTCGACCTCCGGACGCTGCTCTTCGGCCTCGCCGGCGCGCTCGTCGTCGTCCTCGTCATCACGCTGCTGTGGCCGGAGAAGAAGCCCGAGCCCGAACCGGAGCCGGCGGCCGCGCCCGCCGGCGGTGACGGCGTCGTCGTCGACTCGGAGCTCGACGCCTTCGCCGGCGGCTTCCCGGTGCCCCCGATGCCCGGCCAGCAGCTTCCGCCGTCGCCGCGGCGCAGGCTGCGCGAGCAGTCCACGACCGGCGCGACCCAGACCATTTCGGCACCCGCACAGGAGGCCACCGATGAGTAAGCGGCAGGATCACGAGCCGGGCAAGGAGCGGCTGCGCAAGCAGCTGGCCAAGCCGTCCAAGGCGCGCGGGGAGGTCGCCAAGCGCCTCCCGATGACGTTCGAGCGGGACGAGAAGGGCGCGGTCGGTGAGCTCCTCGCCCCCGTCGCCGGGTTCGGCGTCACCTTCTCCTCGATGTTCCGTCCGACGGTCACCGAGCAGTACCCGTTCGAGAAGGTGCCGACCCAGCCGCGCTACCACGGGCGCCACCAGCTCAACCGGTACGCCGACGGTCTGGAGAAGTGCATCGGCTGCGAGCTGTGTGCGTGGGCCTGCCCCGCCGACGCGATCCTCGTCCAGGGCGGGAACAACAGCCCCGAGGCGCAGTTCTCCCCGGGGGAGCGGTACGGCCGCGTCTACCAGATCAACTACCTGCGCTGCATCTTCTGCGGGTACTGCATCGAGGCCTGCCCCACCCGTGCGCTGACGATGACCAACGAGTACGAGATCACCGGCCCCACCCGCGAGGGCATGATCTACGAGAAGCAGGACCTCCTGGCCCCGCTCGCGCCGGGCATGCTCGCGCCGCCGCACCCCATGGTCGAGGGCACCGACGACGACGACTACTACCGCGACGAGATCACCGGGCCGACCGAGGCCCAGGTCGAGTGGGTCCGCGAGCGGCGCCCCGAGGACCCGAGCCTCGAGACGGTGCGCACCGTCAAGGAGGCCCGCGCATGATGCTCCCGATGAGCCTGGCCGAGACCGGGACGGTGAGCGCGGGCGAGGAGGTCTTCTTCTGGGTCGTCGCCCCGCTCGCGGTGCTCGCGGCCCTGGGGCTGCTCTTCGCGCGCAAGGCGGTCTACGCCGCCATGTGCGTCGTCTTCGTCATGATCTCGCTGGCCGGCTTCTACATCGTCCAGGAGGCGCTCTTCCTCGGGGTGGCGCAGATCGTCGTGTACACCGGCGCGATCATGATGCTCTTCCTCTTCGTGCTCATGCTCGTCGGTGTCGACGCCTCCGACTCCGTCGTCGAGACGCTCAAGGGTCAGCGCTGGATCGGCGCCCTCGCCGGGGCCGGGCTCATCGCGCTCGTCGCCGCCGTCGCCATGCGCGCCTCGATGCCCGCCCCGCGCGGGCTCGCCGAGGCGAACGCCGACACCAACCCGGTGGGCGTGGCCCGGCTGCTGTTCTCCGACTACGTGCTCGTCGTCGAGGTCGCGGGCGTCCTGCTCGTCACCGCCGCCGTGGGCGCCGTCGTGCTCACCCGCGCCGAGCGCCTGCGTCCCAAGCCCACCCAGAAGGACGTCGCCGACGCGAAGATGGCGGCCTTCGCCGCCGAGGGCGCCCGGATCCGCGGCCTGCCCGCCCCGGGTGTCTACGCCCGGCACAACGCGGCCGACGTCCCGGCGCTCGGCGCCGACGGCCGGCCGATCGACGAGTCGGTCCCGCGCGTCCTGCGCATCCGTGGCCAGCAGCGGTCGATCGCCTCGGTGAGCCCCGAGCTCGCCGCGCAGCTCGCCGCGTCGACCAGCAGCCACGCCGGTGACGGGGGCGCCCGGAGCGTCACCCAGTCCGGTCAGCCGGGGATGCCCGGCACCGAGCCGGCGCCCGGCACCGTGACCGTCGACGGCGAGCGACCCACGAGCCAGAGCACCGAGGACACCGGCACGAAGCGCGCCGAGCAGGAGGAGCAGCAGTGAGCCTGGTCAACTACCTCGTCCTCTCGGGCATCCTCTTCTCGATCGGGGCGGTCGCGGTCCTGCTGCGGCGCAACAGCATCATCGCCCTCATGGGGGTGGAGCTCATGCTCAACGCGGCGAACCTCATGCTCATCACCTTCGCCCGCTGGCACGGCAACCTGCACGGAGAGGTCTTCGCCTTCTTCGTCATGCTCGTCGCCGCCGCGGAGGTCGTCATCGGCCTCGCGATCGTCGTCTCCATCTTCCGAACCCGCCGGTCGGCGTCCATCGACGACGTCAACCTGCTCAAGAACTGACGGGGAGCAACGTGCTAATGCTGGGAACACCGGCGCTGACCGTGCCCACCGCCGTGGTCGATGCGACCGCGGCCGGCGGGGCCGCCTCCTACGCCTGGCTCATGGTGGCGCTGCCGCTCCTCGGTGCGGCCGTGCTGCTCCTCACCGGGCGGCGCTCCGACCGCTGGGGCCACTGGCTGGGCGTGCTCGCCTCCGGTGGCGCCTTCGTCGTCGGGCTGCTCGTCGTCCTGCAGATGGTCGGCCTCGACCCGGCCGACCGCGTCATGGGCCTCCACCTGTTCACCTGGCTGCCCGTCGGTGAGCTCACCGTCGACGCCGGCATGCGACTCGACCCGCTGTCGATGTCCTTCGTCATGCTCGTGACGTTCGTCGGCACGCTCATCCACGTGTACTCGGTGGCGTACATGGAGCACGACGTCGACCGCCGGCGGTTCTTCGCCTACCTCAACCTCTTCGTCGCGGCGATGCTCATCCTCGTCCTCGCCGACTCCTACGTCCTGCTGTTCGTCGGTTGGGAGGGCGTGGGCCTCGCGTCCTACCTGCTCATCGGGTTCTGGAACTACCGCACCGACTACGCCGTCGCCGCGAAGAAGGCCTTCGTGATGAACCGCGTGGGCGACGTCGGCCTGCTCCTCGCGATGATGGCGATGTTCGCCGCGTTCGGCGCCGTCGACTTCGACGCCGTCTTCGCCGGCGCCGCCGGGGCGAGCCAGGGCCTGCTCACCGCGATCGGGCTGCTCCTCCTGCTCGCCGCCTGCGGCAAGTCCGCGCAGTTCCCGCTCCAGGCCTGGCTCGGGGACGCGATGGCCGGCCCCACGCCCGTCTCGGCGCTCATCCACGCCGCGACCATGGTCACCGCCGGTGTCTACCTCGTCGTGCGGTCCGCGCCGGTGTTCGACGGCGCCCCGACGGCCCAGCTCGTCGTCGTCATCGTCGGTGCGATCACCCTCGTGTTCGGGGCCGTCGTCGGTATGGCGAAGGACGACATCAAGAAGGTGCTCGCCGCCTCGACCATGTCGCAGATCGGCTACATGATGCTCGCCGCGGGCCTCGGCCCGGTGGGCTACGCCTTCGCGATCCTCCACCTCATCACCCACGGCTTCTTCAAGGCCGGGATGTTCCTCGGCGCAGGCTCGGTCATGCACGCGATGGACGACCAGGTCGACATGCGCCGCTTCGGCGGACTGGGCCGGCACATGAAGGTCACCTGGCTGACCTTCGGCGCCGGCTGGCTCGCGATCATCGGCTTCCCCGGCCTCTCCGGCTTCTGGAGCAAGGACCTCATCATCGAGGCCGCGTTCGTCGGCGAGGGCTGGCGCCCGTGGGTCTTCGGCACCGTCGCGCTGCTCGCTGCGGGGCTCACCGCCTTCTACATGTCCCGCCTGTTCTTCATGACGTTCCACGGCAAGGAGCGCTGGGCGCCGACGAGCGAGGGCAAGAAGCAGCACCCGCACGAGGCCCCTGCACTCATGACCGTGCCGATGGTCATCCTCGCGATCGGCTCCGTCGGCCTGGGCTTCGCCCTCACCGCCGGCGACACGTTCGTCACCTGGCTCGAGCCGGCCATCGGCCACGCCGAGCACCACGAGCCGGTCCTGCCCATCCCCGCGATCATGGGCGCGACGATCGCCCTCATGGCCCTCGGCGTGTTCCTCGCCTGGCGCCAGTACGCCGCGTCCACCGTCCCGGTCGAGGCGCCCCGCGGCTCGGTGCTCACCCGCGCCGCCCGTCGCGACCTCTACCAGGACGCCGTCAACGAAGGAGTGTTCATGCGCCCGGGGCAGTACCTCACCCGCGGCCTCGTCTACGCGGACTCCGCCGTGGTCGACGGCGCGGTCATGGGCCTGGCCCGTGGCACCTCCGGGACGGGCGGCTGGATCCGCCGCCTGCAGACCGGGTACATCCGGTCGTACGCCGCGATCATGCTCGTCGGTGTCGTCGTCGCCCTTGCCGTCGTCCTCGCCTCGCGCGGCTGAGCCCAGGAAGCGATCACATGCAGACCATCAGCGACCTTCCCTGGCTGAGCATCCTCATCGTCGTGCCGCTCGTCGCGGCCGCGGTGATCTGGCTCGTGCCCGGGGTCCAGCGCGCCGCCCGCACCATCGGGCTCGCCGTCTCCCTCCTCGTCCTCGCCGGCTTCGTCGTCATGGCCTCCGGCTTCGACCTGGGGGCCGCGGCCGAGCACCAGTTCGTCGAGCAGGCCTCGTGGATCCCGCAGCTCGGCGTCTCCTGGGCGCTCGGCGTCAACGGGCTCGGGCTCGCCCTCGTCGGGCTGTCCGTCTTCCTCGTCCCGATCGCGCTCCTCGCCGCCTGGCGGGAGCAGGAGGTCGTGCCCGAGGGTGCCGTCGTCGCCCGCCGCCAGGCCGGCTTCGTGGCCCTCGTCCTCGCCCTCGAGGCGACGATGATCGCCGTCTTCTCCGCGCGCGACGTCTTCCTCTTCTACGTCGTCTTCGAGGCGATGCTCGTTCCGGTGTACTTCCTCATCGGGGGCTACGGTGGCCCGCGCCGCCGGTACGCCGCGATCAAGTTCCTCATCTACTCCCTCGCGAGCGGGCTCATCATGCTCGTCGGGGTCATCGCGCTGGGGATCCTCGGCCCGGGCGGGTCGGACGGCTTCCTCATCGACACGCTCGCGGGCGCCGAGCTCGGCGTGTGGCAGGAGCGCTGGATCTTCATCTCCTTCTTCATCGCCTTCGCGGTCAAGGCCCCGATGTGGCCGGTCCACACGTGGCTGCCCGACGCCGCGCAGCAGGCCTCGCCGGGCACCTCGGCGCTCCTCGTCGGCGTGCTCGACAAGGTCGGCACCTTCGGGATGCTCGCCCTGTGCCTGCCGCTGTTCCCCGAGGCCTCCCGCTGGGCCGCACCGGTGATCATCGTGCTCGCCGTCGTCTCGATCCTCTACGGCGCCTTCGTCGCCCTGGGGCAGCGGGACATCATGCGACTCGTCGCCTTCACCTCGGTGTCCCACTTCGGCTTCATCGTCCTGGGCATCTACGTGCGGGAGGAGGTCGCGCTCACCGGCGCGATGCTCTACATGGTGGCGCACGGCGTGTCGACCGCCGCCCTGTTCCTCATCTCCGGCTTCCTCACCCAGCGTGGCGGCACGCAGGAGATCGCGGGCTACAGCGGCATGCAGCGGGTGACCCCGGTGCTCGCCGGGACCTGGCTCGTGGCCGGTCTCGCGACGATCGCCCTGCCGGGCCTGTCCGGGTTCGTGCCCGAGTACCTCGTGCTCCTCGGGACCTTCCGGGTGAACATCGTCGCTGCCGTGCTCGCGGTCCTCGCGGTCATCATCGCCGCGCTGTACATCCTCCTGCCGTACCAGCGGATCTTCACCGGGCCGCGCAACGAGACGCTCGCGGCACTGCCGGACCTCGGCGCCCGGGAGAAGTGGGTCGTCGCGCCGCTCGTCGCCGCGATGCTCGCCCTGGGCATCGTGCCCGGGCCGGTGATCGACACGCTGCGGCCCGTGGCCGAGCAGGCGGCGATCGAGCAGCCGAGCTCGCTGGACGACGCGGCCGGTGCCACACCTGACGGATCGAGCGACGCGGCAGCCGCGTTCGCCGAGGGGAGCGAGAAGTGAACTTCGTCCCACCGCACATCGACTGGGCGGCCCTGACGCCCGTCCTCATCGTGCTCGGCGCGGGCCTGCTCGGCGTGCTCGTCGCCGCGTTCGTGCCCCGTCCGGCACGCCGCGGCACCCAGGTGGTCCTCTCCGCCCTCGCGCTGGCCGGGGCGCTCGTCGCCGTCGTGTGGCGCTGGACCGTCGTCAGCGCCAACGGCCCGCAGGAGATCGTCGGCGGCTCCCTCATCGAGGACGGCCCCGCCCTCCTCGCGCAGGGGATCGTCGCGCTCGTCTCCCTCGTCGGCCTCCTCGTCATCGCGGACCGCTCCGAGTGGGGCGAGGACGCGTTCGCCGCCCAGGCCGCCACCCGGCCCGGCAGCCCTGACGAGGACGAGGCGCAGCGCGCCGGCCTCAGCCAGACCGAGGTCTTCCCGCTCGTCCTCTTCGCGGTCGGCGGCATGCTCCTCTTCCCGGCCGCCGGTGACCTCGTGATGATGTTCATCGCGCTCGAGGTCCTCTCGCTGCCGCTGTACCTCCTCTCCGGGATGGCGCGCCGCCGTCGCCTGCTCTCCCAGGAGGCCGCGCTCAAGTACTTCGTGCTCGGCGCGTTCTCCTCGGCGTTCTTCGTCATGGGCGCGGCGCTCCTCTACGGCTTCTCCGGCAGCCTCCGGCTCTCCGAGCTCGCCACCGCGGTGCCGAGCACCGTCGGCATGGACGGGCTCCTCCTCGCCGGCAGCGTCCTCGTCATCGTCGGCCTGCTGTTCAAGGTCGGCGCCGCGCCGTTCCACATGTGGACCCCCGACGTCTACCAGGGCGCCCCGACGCCGATCACCGGGTTCATGGCCGCCGCCACGAAGATCGCGGCGTTCGGTGCGCTCCTGCGCTTCGGCTACGTCGTCGTCCCCGGTCTCAGCTGGGACCTCGAGCCGCTCCTGTGGGGCATCGCGATCCTCACCATGGGTGTGGGCACGGTCCTCGCGCTCGTCCAGACCGACGTCAAGCGGATGCTCGCCTACTCCTCGATCGCCCACGCGGGCTTCGTGCTCGTCGGCGTCATCGCGCTGGTCCAGGACGGCATCGCCTCGGTGCTCTTCTACCTCCTCGCCTACGGCCTGGCGACGGTCGGCGCGTTCGCCGTCGTCACGCTCGTCCGTGAGCGGGACGGTGCCGGCACGGTGACCGGCGAGGCGCTCCACCTGTCCCAGTGGGCCGGCCTCGGCCGGCGCAGCCCGGGCCTCGCACTGGCGATGACGCTGTTCCTCCTGTCCTTCGCGGGCATCCCGCTCACCGGTGGGTTCATCGGGAAGTTCACGGTCTTCGCGTCCGCGGTCGAGGGTGGAGCCACGGTGCTCGTCGTCCTCGCCGTCCTCGCCAGTGCCGCGGCCGCGTTCTTCTACATCCGCCTCATCGTGCTCATGTTCTTCACCGAGCCCGACGGCGAGCGCACCGCCGTGGTCCGTTCCGAGGGACTCACCTCGGTCGCCGTCGCCGTCTGCGCGCTCGGCACGGTCCTCCTCGGCGTCGTCCCCGGCCCGGTCCTCGACCTCGCCCAGCAGGCGGCGACGTTCCTCCCGTGACCGCGACCATGTTCCAGCTCGGCGACGACGAGCTCACCGACCGCCTCGCCGGTGCGATGGCGGTCGTCGAGGACCGGCTCCGCGAGGCGGTCACCGGCGCCGACGAGCTCGTCGACGCCCCGATGCGCCACCTCGCGGCGGCCGGGGGCAAGCGGCTGCGGCCGGCGCTCACGCTCCTCACCGCGGAGCTCGGCACGCCGGGCCGTGACGAGGTCGTGCGCGCGGCGGTGGCCGTGGAGCTCACGCACCTCGCCACGCTGTACCACGACGACGTCATGGACTCCGCGGCGATGCGCCGCGGGGCGCCGAGCGCGCACGCCGTGTGGGACAACTCGGTGGCGATCCTCACCGGGGACCTCCTGTTCGCCCGGGCCTCCCAGCTCGTCGCCTCGCTCGGGGCCGACGCCGTGCGGGTGCACGCCGAGACGTTCGAGCGGCTGTGCCTCGGCCAGCTGCACGAGACCCTCGGCCCGCGCGAGGGCGAGGACCCGATCGCGCACTACATCCAGGTGCTCGCCGACAAGACCGGCTCGCTCATCGCGGCCTCGGCCCGGTACGGGGCGGTCTTCAGCGGGGCGGGGGAGGAGCTCGCCGGGATCCTCGAGCGGTACGGCGAGAAGGTCGGCGTCGCCTTCCAGCTTGCCGACGACGTCATCGACCTCGCCTCGGACTCCGAGACCACCGGGAAGACGCCCGGGACGGACCTCCGGGAGGGCGTCGCAACCATGCCGGTGCTCCTCCTCCAGCGCCGCGCCGCCGAGGGGCGGATCGACCCCGCGGGTGCCGCGGTCCTCGAGCGTCTCGGCACCGACCTCGCGTCCGACGCGGCCCTCCGGGCCGCCGTCGAGGAGCTGCGTGACCACGAGGTCCTCGAGGAGGCGCGGGAGCTCGCCCGCCAGTGGGCGCGGGACGCCGTGGGCGAGCTCGCACCGCTGCCCGACGGCCCCGTGAAGAGCGCGCTCGAGGCCTTCGCCGGCCTCATGGTCGACCGCCTCGCCTGACGGCACCCGAGCCACACCGGCCCGGCTCCACCCACCCGGTCCACCGGCGCCCTCACGCCGGTCCCGCTGACGTTCGCGCCCTCCCCTCCCTTCGCCGACAGCAGGATCTCTCCCGGGAGACATCCTGCTGTCGCGGGGAGGGGGCGGGGGCGGGGGGAGAGATCCTGCTGTCGCAGGCGAGTGGGCAAGAACGCGTGGTGGGAGTGGGCGGCGTCCGGCCCGCTCCCTGACACGCCCTCACCTCTGTCGCCGAGAGCAGGATCTCTCCCGGGAGAGATCCTGCTCTCGGCGATGAGTGGGGCGGGGGCGGGAGAGATCCT
>Ga0079224_100011559_pt1 | contig 12170 bp, 9 predicted proteins | sample Stecom2015_FD_80414 | JGI IMG/M metagenome (GOLD analysis project Ga0079224, IMG submission 80414) | Agricultural soil microbial communities from Utah to study Nitrogen management - Steer compost 2015 | ecosystem: Environmental > Terrestrial > Soil > Agricultural land | place: USA: Utah... | reverse complement strand
CAGGCGAGTCTCCCCGCCGACGACGACCTCCTCCTCGAACTCCATCGCGCGGCGCTCGGCGAGCACCTTCAGGTTGTTCGCGATGAAGCGGTCGTCGAGATTCCGCGGGAAGAACTCGTAGAGCGATCGACCGATCGCATTCGCGCTCGCGACGCCGAACAGCGTCTCCCAGCGTCGATTGATCATGAGCAGGCGCGCCTCACGGTCCACCATGTAGATGACCGCCGTCGTGTTGTCGAGCAGCGCCTCGAGCTGGGCGTTGATCGTCAGAAGCCGCCGCTCGCGCTCGCGCAGCCTGTCCGCCATCTCGCGGTGGACGTCTTGGGCGCGCACCAGCGCGAGCTCGCGCTCGATCACGAACGCCGCGTGCCCGACGAGCGCGAGGCGGTCCGGCGATGCGTCGGCCACCGACGTGCTGATGTCGATCGCACCGACGACCTCGCCCCCGCGGTGGATCGGCGCGGCCGTGCAGGTGCAGTTGCCGAGCCCGCTCGCGTAGTGCTCCTCGCCGACGACGGCGACCGGTCTGTCGGCGACGATCGCGGTGCCCGCGCCGTTCGTCCCCATCGCCGCTTCCGACCAGTCGTAACCCGGCGCGAGGCAGAACGCCTCCCGCAGCTCGGGGTTGCCGAGCGCGTGAAGCACGATGCCGTTGCGGTCCGTGATGTAGACGACGTGCGGGACGCCGGCCATGTACGAGGAGACCCATTCGACGTGCGGTCTCGCGACCTCGATCAGCTCGCGGTTCTCCGCGAGGAGTCTCGCGAGCGTGGCCTCGTCGACGCAGCGAAACGGCGGGATGCCCTCGCGCGGCACGCCGGCCTCGCTCGAGCGGCTCCACGAGGCGAGGATCGCGTCGCCGAGCGGCGGAGCCGCGCCGAGCTTGCTCAGGTGCGAGCGCCAGCGCTCCAGCGATGGGCCGGGGTGGTCGAGAGAGTGGGCGTCAAGGTCGCCCGTACCGACGTCGGACGCGCTCACTTCGTTCTCTCGGCGAAGCTCGAATCCGGAAGTTACGCCTCGCCGTGCGCGGCGTCCATCGAAATCTCCGGGCGAGGCGTCGGGACAGGCGCTAGCCGGCGCCCCCGGAGCCGCGGCGTGCACCGGAGGCGGCGAGGTCGCCGCCTCCGGCACGCGTGATCAGGCGAGCGCGGTCTCGAACAGCGCGAGCAGTCGGCTCCAGGCGCGCTCCGCCTGCTCCTCGTCGTAGACCGCCGAGTCGGGCGGGCACCAGCCGTGCGCGGCCGGATACACCTCGATCTCGGCCGGCAGCGACGCGCGGGCGAACGTCTCGCGCAGGACGTTCTTCGCCTCGGGCTCGCGCTCGTCGTCGTTCTCGGCGATCGCGAACAGGAAGCTCGCCTTCATCTGCGGCACGAGCAGGTGCGGGCTGTCCTCGCCCTGAGTGACGAGGCCGCCGCCATGGAACGACGCCGCAGCGCCGATGCGATCCGGGACCGCGGCCGCGGTCCGCATCACGATCGGCCCGCCCATGCAGTAGCCGGTCGTGCCGATCTTGCGGTTGCGGTCGACCGAGGGCTGCTGATCGAGCCATGCGACGAACGCGCGCGCGTCGGTCATGTGCGTGGTCGCGTTCAGCGCCTGCGCGAGCGGGAAGACCGTGTTCCGCACCGATTCGTCCGCAAACGTCGCGCCTTCCGGCACGACCGGCGCGCGGCGCTGGCGGTAAAACGGATTGACGGTCAGCACGGAGTAGCCCGACTGCGCGAGCCGGCGGCCCATGTCGCGGAACGCCGTGCGCAGGCCGAGGATGTCCGGCCAGACGAGCACGGCCGCGTGCGACCCGCTCGCCGGATGCACGAAGTGACAGTCGGCAACGCCGTCCGGCGTGCGGATCTCGACCTCGGACTCGGTGATCGACTGCGCGTTCGCGACCGCCGGCAGGACGGCCGAGAGCCCGACGCTCGCCGAGATCGCGTTGAACTCGCGCCGGCTGACCTTGCGGCGGCTCAGATACTTCTGCAAGTCCTCATCGTAGTGATCGCGGTCGCACATGGCTCCTTCCCTTGTTCGTGTTGTGGAATCCCGGCGCCGGCCGGCGCCCCCTTGCAGCCAACTATACCTTGTCCGGGAGCGCAGGCTTCACCCGCACGAGCGCCGCGGGCGGAGCGTTGTCGACACGGCCGACCCGGTCTGCGTATATTCGTCGCAGGGGGCCGCGACGCGCGCGGCACATGAGCGACCGGGGGTGACGCAATGAGCGAACGACGCAATGCCGGGCGGCCGGGCTTCGACCGCAGAGTCTTTCTCGAGGCTGCGATGCTGGCCGGAGCGGGGCTCACGATCGGCGGGCTGCCGTTCGGGGCTTTTGCGCAGGATCGCCGGCTCGCGACCGTCGGCGGCACGGCGCGCACGACGGCCGGCCGCGTCCGCGGTCTGCTGAAGGACGGCGTGCACCAGTTCTGGTGCGTGCCGTACGGTGCGCCGACCGGCGGCGCGAATCGGTTCATGCCGCCGCAGCCGCCGGCGCAATGGTCCGGCGTGCGCGACCACTTCGAGATCACCTGGGCCGCGCCGATCGCGCCGGACGCGGTCGAGCCGGCGCCGGTCGTCACCGCGCTGAACCGGCTCACGCCGCAGAGCGAGGACTGCCTCACCGTCAACGTCTTCACGCCCGGCCTCGATAACCGGCGCCGTCCGGTGATGGTGTGGCTGCACGGCGGAGGATTCTCGAGCGGCTCCGGCAACTACCTGCTCTACGACGGCACGAACCTCGCGAAGAAGGAGGACGTCGTCGTCGTCGCGGTGAACCACCGCCTGAACATCTTCGGCTTCCTGCATCTCGCGGACCTCGGCGGCGAGAAATGGCGGCTCTCGACGAACGTCGGCGTCCAGGACCTGGTCGCCGCGCTCGAGTGGGTGCGCGACAACGCCGAGAACTTCGGCGGCGATCCCGATCGCGTGACGATCTTCGGCCAGTCCGGCGGCGGCGGCAAAACCACGACGCTGATGGCGATGCCGTCCGCGCGCGGGCTCTTCCACCGCTCGATCGCGCAGAGCGGCTCGGCCTTCCGCGGACAGACGGCCGACGACGCGACCGAGGGCGCGGAGCGTCTACTCCGCAAGCTCGGCCTCCGCAACGACCAGCTCGACCGGCTGCAGGAGCTCGACTACCGCGCGATCCAGGCCGCCTACTACAGCGAGCCCGCGATTCCGCGGCTCGGCACCGGCCCCGTGATCGACGGCACCGTCCTGCCGCGGCACCAGTGGGATCCGACCGCACCGTCGTACTCTGCGGACGTCGCGTTCATGGCGGGCTCGACGGAGACCGAGAACGGCTGGGTCGGCCCGCCCCCGTACGAGCTCTCGGACGAGGACATGTTCGAACGCTTCCGCACGCGGCTCGCGAACGACGACCCGGAAGAGGCGCGCAAGCTGATCGCGCTCTACAAGCGGCATCATCCCGAGAAGCGCAATCAGATGCTGTGGCTCACGGCGGAGTCGGACGACACGCGGCGCCACAACGCGCAGGAGCTTTGCCGGCTGAAGACCGAGCAGGGCGGCGCGCCGGCGTATCTGTACTTCTTCGATTGGCACTCGCCGGTGCACAACGACCGGATGGGCGCGTACCACTGCCTCGACATCCCGTTCGTGTTCTACAACATGGATATCGGCGCCTCGATGACGGGCTCGGCGCAGTCGCGCTACGAGCTCGGGCACGTGATGAGCGCGGCGTGGGCCGCGTTCGCCCGGACCGGCAATCCGGACCGCCCGGATATGCCGCACTGGCCGGCGTTCAACCCGACCGAGCTGCCGACGATGATGTTCGGGCCGGAGGTGCGGGTGCAGAACGACCCGAACCGCGAAGCGCGGCTCGCCCTGGCGGAGCTGCGCCGCCGCCGCACCTAGTCGAGGCGCGGCCTCCGCGCCGCGCCGCCGCGGCGTACAGGTCACCGGAGGGGCCCTGCTGTGCATCGCCCCTCCGAGGACCGCCGTGAATACATCCCTGTAGGCTGCGGCGCGCGCATCCCTGCGCGCGACGCTCCTCGGAGGGGCGACGCACATCAGGGCCATCGACGTCCCCGCGAGAGCGCGGCGCGGAGGCCGCTCCTACTGCGGCTGCGGGCGGAGGTAGTAGTTGAACGGGGTGCCGCGCGCGCGTGCGTTCGCCCAGACGACCAGCATCTCCTCGAGCACGTGCGCGTAGCGCAGCGGCCCGAAGTCCATCGCCTCGAGCCCCATCCCTTCGATCAGCTCCGTGACGACGGCCTTCGCCTCCGGGTCGTCGCCGGCGATCGGGATCGTGATCGGCCCGCCGGCGCTCTCCGGATCGACCATCTGGCGCCAGTTCAGGGTGTTGAACGCCTTGACCACGCGCGCGTTCGGCGCGGCGGCCTGCACGAGCTCGGCGTTCGAGCCCTTCCCCGGCACGTCGTGCACCGCGAGCCCGTCCGGCGCCCGCCCGACCCGGTTCGTCGGGTCGATGATGATCTTGCCGGAGAGGTCCCCGAGGCTCCGCGTGACCTCCTCCGCGACGGGGCCCGGCACCGCGAGCACGACGATGTCCGCATCGCGCACGGCGTCGCGCTGCGTCGCCGCGGACGCGCCCGGACCGGTCCGGGCGACGAGATCCGCGACCTCCTGCCGCGACGGGTCGCGCGAGCCGTAGACGATCGTGTGACCGAGCGCCGCGAACTCGGGGCCGAGCGCCGCCGCGACGTCCCCGGTGCCGATGACCGCGATGCGCGCCGCGAGGGCGGGCGCGGCGCAGAGGAGCAGCGCGAACGCGAGCGCCGCCCGGCTTGTCGTTGTTCGTCTGTCCATTGCGGGTCCTCTCGTTGGCCGCGGCACTCGCGCCGCCGGTCGCTCCAATCATAGAGCAACCGCCGGGCGCGGGCCGGACGGCCCGAGGGAGGCTGGCGATCTCCCGGGAGACTTGAAATCCGCCGACCGGACCCTATCAGACCGATCATCGAAGCCACGCGGAACGTTCCCGATGCTCCACAAGCGCCGAATTCTCACGCACCTCGCCATCCTCGTGGTCGCGCTCGGCGGCGGCGGCGCAGCCGCGCAGCTGCCCGTGCTCGACGGCGACCGGCCGTCACTCGCGCCGCTGCTGAAGGAAGTGACCCCGGCCGTCGTGAACATCGCGGTCGAGAGCCGCCGGCCGATCGCGCAGAACCCCCTGTTCAACGATCCGTTCTTCCGGCGTTTCTTCGACATTCCGGACTCGAGGGAGCTGCCGCCCCAGCAGAGCGCCGGATCCGGCGTGATCATCGATGCCGAGAACGGCTACGTGCTGACGAACCACCACGTCGTCGAGAACGCGGACCGCATCGTCGTGACGCTTGCGGACCGGCGCCGCTTCGACGCACAGCTGATCGGCAGCGATGCCGGCACCGACATCGCGTTGCTGAAGATCGAAGCGTCGGACCTGACGCAAATCTCGATCGGGGATTCCAGCAAGCTCGAAGTCGGGGACTTCGTGCTCGCGATCGGCAATCCGTTCGGTCTCGGGCAGACGGTCACGTCCGGAATCGTCAGCGCGCTCGGCCGCAGCGGCCTGCGCATCGAGGGCACGTATCAGGACTTCATCCAGACCGACGCGTCGATCAACCCGGGTAACTCCGGCGGCGCGCTCGTGAATCTCGACGGCGAGCTCGTCGGCATCAACACGGCGATCCTGTCGCCGGCGGGCGGCAACGTCGGCATCGGCTTCGCGGTGCCGACGAACATGGCGCGGGCAGTCGTCGATCAGCTGATCGAGTTCGGCGAGGTGCGCCGCGGCCGCCTCGGCATCCAGATCCAGGACGTGACGCCGGATCTCGCCGCGGCGCTCGATCTCGAGGTCGATCGCGGCGCGCTCGTCACGCTCGTCGAGCCGGGCTCCGCCGCCGCGGCCGCGGGCGTGCGGGAAGGCGACGTGATCATCGAGCTCGACGGCGCGCCGGTGACCGGCAGCAGCGACCTCGCGAACAAGGTCGGCCTCGTCCGCGCCGGCACCGAGGTCGAGATCGTGCTGCTCAGAGACGGGCGCCGGCAGACGATCCAAGCGACCGTCGCCGGCGCGACCGGGCCGGCGACGGCCTCGGCAGGTACGCGCGAGAGCCCGATCGATCGGCTCCGCGGCGCGCAGTTCCGCAACCTCGATGCGACGCATCCTCGCTTTGGCGAGATCGAAGGCGTGCTCGTCGCAAGCGTCGCGCCGGGCAGCCCGGCCGCTCGCAACGGGCTGCGCGCGGGCGACATCGTCACGGCGGTGAACCGCCGAAGCGTGCGCACGACGGACGAGCTCACGCGCGCGCTCGAAGCGGCGGGCTCCGCGATCGCGCTGAACGTCGTCCGCGACGGCGGCCGGCTGTTCCTCGTGATTCAGTGACGAGGAACGGCAGCCGCCTCGCGCGGCGAACCGCGAGAACGTGTGACTCAATCGATCGATTCGGCCCGCGGATGGTCCCATTCCTCGACGAAGCAACGCATAATTCCGGCAAACCGGAAGGGGCGCGCGTCGAGCGTTCATGGACATCACGATCCTCGCCTATCAGGAGCCGGACGAGCCGCGCCCCGACATCGTCACCGAGCAGGTCGCGGCCGCGCTCGAAGCGCGCGGTCATCGCACGTCGATCCTCGCGATCCGGCACGACGTGGGCGAGCTCGTCGACGGGCTGAGGAAGCGCAAGCCGAACCTCGTCTTCAATCTCGTCGAATCGTTCGGCGACGACATCATCGGCGGCGCGATGGGCGTCGCCGGCGTGCTCGACCTGCTCCAGGTGCCTTATACCGGCGGCGGCCCGGGCGAGATCTTCCTGCAGGAGGACAAGGCGCTCGCGAAGAAGCTGCTCGCGTTCGAGCGCGTGCCGTACCCCGATTTCGCGACGTTCGCGCCGGACGCGGACTTCGAGACCGGCGGCAACTTGCGGATGCCGCTGTTCGTGAAGCCGCTCCGGATGGAAGCGTCGATCGGCATCGACGAGCGCTCGCTCGTCCGCAACACGCAGCAACTGATGGAGCGCGTGCTCTACATCCACAAGACCTTCGGCGACGCGGCGCTCGCCGAGGAGTTCATCGAGGGCCGCGAGCTCTACGTCGGCATTCTCGGCAACGAGCAGCTGACGGCGCTGCCGCCGGTCGAGATGGATTTCTCCGGGCTTCGGACCGGCAGCGTGCCGATCATGGACAACCAAGCGAAGTTCGATCAGACGAGCGAGCGCTTCCACGGCACGAAGGCGATCTTCCCGGACCTCGAGCCCGAGCTGCGCGCGCGGCTCCAGCGCGTGTCGACGGCGGCGTATCGGGCGCTCCGCGTGCGCGATTACGGCCGCGTGGACCTGCGGCTCACCGAGACCGGCGAGATCTTCGTGATCGAGGTGAACGCAAACTGCTATCTCGAGCGCGATAGCGAGTTCGCGCGCGCAGCGGCCGCGCACGGCATCGAATACTCTGACCTTCTCGACCGCATCGCGCAGCTCGCGCTCGAGCGCTGGAAGCACCGCAGCCGCGCGCAGCGCCGGCGGAAGAAGGCGCGGCTCGCGGCGTTAGCCTGACCTCGGCTCCGCCTCCACGGCACCGCCCGCAGCGGCGGCGCCGTCGCGCCCGTCGGTGGGCGCCGCTTCCGGGAAGTACGCGCCGCGATGCACGAAGTTCATCGCGAGCGACGTCACGAGGATCGTGACCCCGACGACCGCGCGGCTCTCGGCGGCCTGCGGATAGACTTGCCGGAGCGCGTCCGCACGCTTCGCGAGCTCGCGCACGAGCGCGCGCGTCTTCTCCGGGAAGTGCCCGGTCCAGCGGAACACCTCGGCCATCAGCTGCCGCTCGAGCCTGCGGATCAGCTCGCCGGCGGGACGCGTCTCGTGCGCGGTGCCCTGCTCCTCTGCGTCGGCGAGATCGTCGAAGATCGCGCGGAGATCGCCGTCGAGGCCCGCGGCCGCGGACTCGCCCTCCGCCTGCTGCGCCTTGTAGAACTCCTGCAGCGAGATGTCGATCTCGGTCACGTCCTCGTCGAGCTCCGTCGCAACGACGAGCGGCTCGCGCTCCTTGAGCTCCGCGATCGTGCGCTCGCAGTACTCGAGCTTCGCGAGCGCGGTCGGGCTCTGCGCGTACTCCGCGCGCCAATCGCGGCCGGGCGTCATCCACACCGCGAACGTCTCCGACCAGTCCTCGTCCGGATGCTTTTGCGCGTACCAGCCCGGCAAGTGCCGGACGAACCGGCGGCTGAACGGCTGTGGGCGGTAGGCCTCGCGGTACGGCTGCGTGATCGAGCCGAAGAGCTTCACCCAGTCCTCGCGGTCGTAGAGCTTGTAGGCGTAGTTCAGGACGTGCCCCATCTCGTGCCGCAGGTAGCGCAGGATGTCCGCGCGGCTGAAGCCCTCGATGTGGCCGACCTCCTCGCCGTGGAGCTCGGTCAGCTCCGGCCGCGCGAGATAGAACGGGATGCCAATCGCGACGGTGCCGAACGGCACGCCCCATTCAGTCGAGAGATAGAAGCTCGGCGTGACCTTCGTGATGCCGCGTGCGGCGAGCTCCGTGCGGAACTCCTCGATGACCGGTGCGAGCCGCGTGCCGTCGATCGTGAGACCGAGATCGCGCATCGGCGCGCCGAAGAGGTTCGACTCGCGGAAGCGGTTCGGCATGGAGCGCAATGGTACCGCCTCGGGGCGCCCGGCGGTCCGGGCGGCGGCTAGTGCAGGACGTTCGCGAGCTTCCGCCGGTACTCGGCGACGAGCGCCGGATCGGCCGCCGCGAGGTTGAAGAGCGCCAGCAGCTGCTTGCGCGCCTCCCCGTCGCGCCAGTTCTTGTCGCGCCGGACGATCTCGAGGAGCTGGTCCATCGCGTCCGCGTAGCGCCGCGCGGCCGCGTGCAGGCCGGCGAGCGCGAGCCGCGCCTCGTGGTCGGCGGGATCGGCCTCGAGCCGCGCGCGGAGCGCGCCCTCGTCGGCGCCCGCACCGGCGCGGGCGTAGGCGATGCCCTGCCGCAACGCGGCGACGCGCTGATCGAGATCGGGGTCCGGTTTCACGGCCGCGAGCGCCTGCTCGGCCTCCTCGATCCGGTTCGCGGCGAACAGCGCCTCGGCCCGCTCGAGCGCGAGCTCGGACTCCGACGGCAGCAGCTGCTCGATGAACGCCCGCACCTGGCTCTCGGGCAGCGCGCCGACGAATTGCGCGGCCGGCCGGCCGTTCTTGAACGCGATCACGTTCGGGATCGAGCGGACGCCGTACGCGGCCGAGAGCTCCGGGTTGTCGTCGGAGTTCACCTTGACGACCTTGACGCGCCCTTCGAACTCGCGGGCGACCTTGTCGATGATCGGCGTCAGCGCACGGCACGGGCCGCACCACGGCGCCCAGAAGTCGACGACGACGGGGTGCGACTTCGAGGCCTCGATGACGTCGCGCTCGAAGGTGGCGGTAGTCACGTCCATGACCGTCACCTTGAGGCCGCCGCCGGCAGATTTCAACGCCCGCGGCCTCGGCGCCGCCGGGTGGGAACGGCTGTCTTGGCGGGAGCGCGACTCTTGGTAGGAGCGGCTGTCCAGCCGCGATCTTCTGCATCGTATCGGTAGGCCGCGCGACGCCGAAGATCGCGGCTGGACAGCCGCTCCTACCCGCTCCTGACGGGCGCGGCTAGACTATCGGCAGCGCTTCTCGGCTCGACGGCCGGAAGGGGGACCACGAATGAGAACGACCGCATCGGCCGCGCTCGCCTTCGCCGCGCTCGCGGCTTTCGCGCCCGGCGCGCTCGCCCACCACGCCTTCACGACCGAGTTCGACCCGGACACTTCCGGCGAGGTCGAGGGCGTCGTCACGCGCGTCTGGTGGCAGAACCCGCACATCCGCTACGACGTCGACGTCACGAAGCCCGACGGCACCGTCGAGCAGTGGTCGTTGCACCCGCCCGGCAACCTGCCGACGTACCGCCGCCAGAACTGGACGGCCGAGACGCTGCAGGCCGGCGATCCGGTCCGCGCGACCGGCAACCTCGGGCGCGACGGCGCGAAGAAGCTGTACGCGACCTGCATCTATCTCGCGAGCGGCCGCGAGCTCGGCCGCTGCGTGACGCCGGGCTCCGTCGAGGTGACGACGGCCGATCCGAACGTCGACTACACGTACAAGGCCGGCGACCGGCCGGTCGACATCACGGGCTTCTGGGACAACCGCTACCGATTCCAGGTGACGGTGGACGACTTCGAGCCGAAGCCGATGCCGATGAAGCCCGCGACGGCGGCGCTCTACGAGAACCGCCGCTTCGGCGACGACGCCGTGCTCCAGTGCATGCCGCCCGGCCTGCCGCGCATCTTCGGCTCGCCGTATCCGACGGAGATCCTCGACGCGGGCACGCACTACCTGATGGTCTTCCTGCAGGACAACACGCCGCGCTGGGTCTGGATGGACGGCCGGCGCGCGCCGCCCGGTCACCCGCTCACGTCGATGGGCTTCTCGACGGGGCGCTGGGAGGACCGGACGCTCGTGATCGAGACGACGCATCTGACGCCGGCCTGGCTCGACGGCTCCGGCTATCCGATGACCGGCGGCGACGACACGCGGATCGTCGAGCGTTGGACCGTCGCCGAGGACGGGCTGACGATGGAGCGGACGATGACCGTTCACGACGACGCCTACACGGCACCGCTCGTCCGCACGCGCGGCTCGCAGCGCGGCGAGACGCACGATCTGATCGAGAGCGAGCCGTGCGATCCGCGGCCGTTCTACAGCGAGCTCCTCGAGCGCGGCGAGCTCGAGGAACGGCTGAGGCTGCAACGATGACGGCGCGACGCTCCGCCTTCGCGTTCGCGGCCGCTACGCTCCTCGGGGCGCCGGCCCTCGCCCATCACGGCTTCGGCACGTTCGACCGGAACACCGAGATCACGCTGACCGGCACGATCACCGGCGTCGACTTCGTGAACCCGCACGCGTGGGTCTATTTCGACGTGCGCGGCGAGAACGGCGAGGTCGAAGCTTGGCGCTGCGAGATGCGCAGCGCGACGACGCTCCGGCGCTCCGGCTGGTCGAAGGAGATGTTCGTCGCCGGCGAGCCGATCACGATCACCGGCGCGCCGGATCGCAGGGATCCCCGCGCGTGCTACGTGAACACGGCGGTGTTCGCGGACGGCACGACGGCGGACCGCTACGCGCAGCTCACGAGGCCGGCCCCGCCGGAGGCGCGGGCCGCGGAGCGGCCGGCGCGGCTGCCGACCGGCGAGCCGAACATCTTCGGCGACTGGGCGCCGGAGCAGCTCGTGATGGTCGACACGCGCGGCCGCGGCGGCAACCTCGTGCCGGTCAGCATCGCGGAGCGGCTCGCGGCCGCCGGCGCGCAGGAAGCCGACGCCGTCCAGAGCACGAATTTCCGGCAGTACCGGACGCGCGACGTCGAGCTCACGCCCGCGGGCCGCGAGGCCGCGGAGCGCTTCCAAACCCTGTCGACCGAGAACCCGCGCATGCGCTGCGAGACGACGAGCATCCTGTTCGATTGGCCCTACGACGGCGCGATCAACCGGATCTCGAAGCGCGGCGACACGATCGTCCTCGAGTACGGCCAGTTCGGCTTCACGCGCACGGTGCACATGAACATGCGCGAGCATCCGGCCGACATCGAGCCGTCGCGCGGCGGGCATTCGATCGGCCGGTGGGAAGGCGACGTGCTCGTCGTCGACACCGTCGGCTTCGCACCGGGCGTGCTGTCGCCTCCGGTGATGCACAGCGGGGAGCTGCACGTCGTCGAGCGCTTCTCGCTCGATCCGGAGCGGCACACGCTGACGCGCGAGTACGTCGCGACGGATCCGGTGTACTTCGTCGGCCGCTACGAGGGCAGCGACACGCTCGAGGTCGCGGACCTGCCGTACTCGCCGGATCCGTGCAAGGAGCTGAGCCCGTCGCTGTAGCGTGAGGGGCTCAGTACTCGGTGTACTTGCGCGCGTCGCCGCGCACCTTGTCGGCCGGGTACTTCTGCTCGTTCAGCGCGATCTTGCGCTCGGCGGCGTCGAGCAGATCGATGCCGAGCCGGTCCGCGAGCCGCAATAGATAAATGAACACGTCGGCTGCCTCGAGCCGCACGCGCTCGAGGCGCTCGCCGTCGAGCGCGGCGCTCTCGGCCTCGGTCAGCCACTGGAGCTCCGCGAGCAGCTCGCCCGCCTCGGCCGCGAGCGCCATTGCCAGGTTCTTCGGGGAGTGAAAGCGCTCCCAGTCGCGGGCCGCCGCGAACGCGCGCAGCCGCTG
>Ga0079224_100011558_pt1 | contig 12171 bp, 14 predicted proteins | sample Stecom2015_FD_80414 | JGI IMG/M metagenome (GOLD analysis project Ga0079224, IMG submission 80414) | Agricultural soil microbial communities from Utah to study Nitrogen management - Steer compost 2015 | ecosystem: Environmental > Terrestrial > Soil > Agricultural land | place: USA: Utah... | reverse complement strand
CTTCCGACTCCTCGGGCGACGGAGTCCAGGTGAGCGGGTCACCCTCGTGCTCGCGCTTCCAGCGGCGCATCGTCGACTGGCGCTTGAGCGGCGAGAAATAGTCCACGAACATGATCCCGTCGAGGTGATCGATCTCGTGCTGCACCGCGCGTGCGACCAGTCCGGTGAGCTCCTTGCGATAGGACTCGCCGTTCTCATCCTGCGCCTCGAGCACCACCGATTCCGGACGTGACACCGGGCCATAGAGGTCCGGGATCGAAAGGCAGCCCTCATCTGCAGTGGCTGTGCTGCGGCTCTTCTCGACGATGCGCGGATTGACCATCGCGAAGCGCTGGTCATCTGCATCGATCACCGCGATCCGGCGAGCCACTCCCACCTGGTTGGCGGCGAGGCCGATGCCCAGCGCGGTGTCCATCGTCTCGAACATGTCGGCAATGAAGCTCCGCAGCTCGTCGTCGAACTCCGTGACGGGTGCGGCCTCCTCGCGCAGTACCGGCGAGCCGAACACGTGGATCGGGAGGATGGCCATCAGCCGAGGATCGCTGGAGTGGTGGTGTCACCGACCCGCACGATGCGGTTGCGCTCGACCACGAGTTGGGCACTGCCGCTCTCGATCACCAGCAGGTTGTCCTTCACTTCCCTGACCTTGCCGACGACTCCGCCTGCGGTGGTGATCTCGTCGCCCTTCTTGATCGCAGCCAGCACCTCGGCCGCGCGCTTGCGCGCCTTGCCCTGCGGCCGGATGATCAGGAAGTAGAACACCAGGCCGATGGCCAGGAACTGGAGCATCAGGATGGTCATGCCGTTGCTGCCCATCGATCAACCTCTCACTGGTGATACCGTGCCAGCCATTCGGCGGCCCAGCCCGTGAAGCCCCCTGAGATGACCCGTTCACGCGCCTGCTCGGCGATCCGGATCAGGAAGCGGATATTGTGGATCGAGACCAGCCGCTGTCCCAGTTGCTCCTCGACGACGAACAGGTGTCGCAGGTAGCCGCGTGAGAACCGGGTGCAGGTCTCGCAGTCGCAATCGGGGTCGAGCGGTCCGTCGTCGAGCTTGAGCCGGGAACCCCGGACCTGGACCTTGCCGTCGGCGGTCCAGGCGCTGCCGTGACGGCCGTTGCGGGTAGCAGCAACGCAGTCGAACAGGTCCACCCCGCGCGCGATCCCGGCGATCAGGTCGTCGGGAAAGCCCACGCCCATAAGATAACGGGGCCGATCCTTGGGTAGATGCGGTTCCAGGCCCTCGAGCACCCGCTGCATCACCGGCTTGGGTTCACCCACTGAGAGGCCACCGACCGCGATGCCGGTCCAGTCGCCGCGGGCGAGGATGCCCTCGAGCGAGGCGCGCCTGAGGTCGTCGTGGACGCCGCCCTGCACGATCGGCCAGAGGGTCTGGGCCACGCCGGTCTCCGCCACCAGCTCGGCGTGGCGGTCGCGCGAGCGCTCCAGCCACCGCAGGGTCCGCTCCATCGCCTCCCTTGCGTGCTCGTGACTCGACTGTCCGGGCGGCAGGTGGTCGAACGCCATTGTGACATCGGAGCCGAGTGCGGCCTGGATCTCCATCGAGCGCTCGGGCGTGAGCAACCTGGTCGAGCCGTCGATGTGCGAGGTGAAGACGACGCCTTCCTCGTCCAACCGGCGCAGTCCTGCCAGGGAGAAGACCTGGAATCCACCGCTATCGGTGAGGATCGGTCGGCGCCAGGTGGTGAACCGGTGCAGTCCGCCGAGCGAGCGAACCACGTCCTCGCCGGGACGCAGGTGCAGGTGATAGGTGTTGCCGAGGATGATGGTTGCACCGGCACGCTCCAGCTCGTCCGGGTGCAGGCCGCGCACCGCGCCGTGGGTTCCCACCGGCATGAAGCACGGCGTCTTCACGATGCCGTGCGGCAGGGTGAGAGTCCCGGCGCGCGCCGCTCCTTCACTGGCCTCCAGTTCGAACTGGTACACTCGGCTCGTTCCGTTGGTGTGGCTCAATGCCGGCTCACAGGATGCACATTGCGTCGCCGTAGCTGTAGAAACGGTAACGCCCGGCGACCGCGTGGCGATAGGCGGCCATCGTGAGTCCGTGACCGGCGAATGCGGACACCAGCATCAGCAGCGTGCTGCGAGGCAGGTGGAAATTGGTCAGCAGGTGGTCGACCACCCTGAAGCGATAGCCTGGTGTGATCATCAGCCGGGTTTCCGCGCGTCCCGGCGCGACGGTGCGATCGTCCAGTGCAGCACTCTCGAGTGCACGCACCACCGTGGTACCGACCGCCCACACCGCCGCGCCACGCCGTCGTGCATCGGCGATCGCGATCGCCGCTGCGGCTGGAATCTCGAATCGCTCGGGATGCATCGGATGTTCAGTCGGGTCATCGACTTCGACAGGCCGGAAGGTTCCCGGCCCGACTTCGAGGTCGAGCGAGGTGATCTCGACCCCGCCAGTGCGCAGCGATTCCAGCAATTCGTGCGTGAAGTGCAGGCCCGCTGTCGGTGCAGCGACGCTGCCCTCACGCTCGGCGTACACTGTCTGGTAGCGACTCTCGTCGGTGTCGGTCGGAGCGCGGGTGATGTACGGTGGCAACGGCAGTTGGCCGTAGCGGTCGATCGCGACGGCTGCGTCGAGCCCGACGAAGCGCACCCGGCGAAATCTCTCGTCGTCGACTCCGAGCACCTCGATGCTGCTGTCGGGGCCGAGGATCACCTGCTTGCCGGGCTGCAAGGCGCGGCCCGGCTTTCCCATCGCCAGCCACTCGCCGTGGTCGAGCGGGTGCAGCAGCAGCACTTCTGCGGGCTCGCCACCGGGGCGCTTGCCCAGCAGCCTGGCGTGCCTGACCCTGGTGGAATTGACCACCAGCAGGTCGCCCGGAGGGATGAGTCGCGTGATGTCGCCGAAGTGTGTGTCGACGAACCTTCCTGCCTCGCCCGGCGCATTGCGATCGACGACCAGCATCCGCGACTGGCCGCGTTCGGGCTGTGGCGACTGCGCGATCAGTTGTTCGGGGAGGGCGTAGTCGAAGTCGGCAGTGGTGAAGTTGCGCTCAGTCATCGAGCAGCGAAGCCTGTCCGCTGCCGTCTGCCGGCGGAGTGACACCGAGGCGACGCCACGCGCGCGGAGTGGCGACCCGACCGCGAGCGGTGCGCTGCAGGAAGCCCTGCTGCATCAGGTACGGCTCATAGACTTCCTCGAGCGTTGCTGCGTCCTCGCCGACCGCCGCTGCGATCGTGCTGAGGCCCACCGGTCCGCCCGAGAACTTCTCGACGATGGTCGCGAGGATGCGGCTGTCCATGTCGTCCAGGCCGTATTCATCGACGTTGAGCCGCTCCAGCGCCGCCCGGGCAACTTCATCGGTGATCTCGCCGCCGGCGCGCACCTCGGCGTAGTCGCGCACGCGACGCAACAGGCGGTTGGCGACTCGCGGCGTGCCGCGCGAACGGCGCGCGATCTCTGCCGCCCCATCGTTGGTGATCGGCACACCGAGGACACCGGCGCTGCGAGTCACGATTCGCGCGAGGTCCTCCTCGGGATAGAAATGCAGGCGCTCTACCAGCCCGAAACGCGCGCGCATCGGTGGAGTGAGCAGGCCGAACCGAGTCGTGGCGCCGACCAGCGTGAAGCGTTCCAGCGACATCGGCAGCGTCTGGGCGTGCGGTCCATCGGAAAGACGCACGTCGACGCGAAAGTCCTCCATCGCGGGGTAGAGGAACTCCTCGAGCTGCGGACGCAGGCGATGGATCTCGTCTATGAACAGGATGTCACCCGGGCCGAGACCGGTGAGCAGGCCAACCAGGTCGCCGGGCTTCTCGAGCACCGGACCAGAGGTGGTGCGGCACTGCACACCGAGCTCGCGCGCCATGAGCATCGCGAGGGTGGTCTTGCCGAGGCCCGGCGGGCCGAAGAACAGGACGTGGTCGAGCGCCTCGCCACGCGCGCGGGCTGCATCGATCGCAATCTGGAGCGACTGCCTGACCTGGGCCTGTCCGATGAATTCGTCGAGTCGTGATGGCCGGAGGGCAGCATCGCTGGCACCCTCCTCGGGGAGGATGTCAGGAGTGGTGATCTCCAGGCGACGGCCCGCCGCGTCGCTCACGTCAGGCCGCCTCTGCCTGCCAGCGGACCGGCGTGAGACCGGGGCGCACCGTGTGCGGCTGGCGACAGTGCACGCACTTGTCCTTCACTTCGCGAGTGCCCGGCGGCACGAGCTTGCGATTGGTCACGCCGCAGCGACTGCACTGCCACTCGGCGGTCACTGCTGGTTTGGAAGTATCCCAGATCATCATCAAGTCCTGGTGAGTTCCGAGAGTGCCCGTCGGATGAGCGTCGCGGTGTCGCGCTCGCCATCCTCGCCGACCTTGCGAACCGCCTGTTCCGCGGCCGGTGCCGGAAATCCGAGCCCGACCAGTGCGAGCACGGCATCGGACGCAGGTGAACGAATCGCCTCGCGTCCCGGTGCAGCGACTACATCAGCGAGTCGATCCGCCAGCTCGAGCGCGATTCGCTCGGCCTTCTTGCGTCCGATCCCAGGCACGCTCGAGAGGGTCGCGAGGTCGCGGTTGCGGATCGCCGCCACCGCTCGCTCGGGTCCCAGCGTGGAAAGGATGGCAAGTGCCAGCCTGGCCCCGACGCCCGACGCCCCGAGGAGCCTGCGAAAGATGTCCCGGTCGGTCGCGGTATCGAAGCCGAACAGGGACCAGGCGTCCTCGCGCACCACCAACTCGGTGTGCAGCATCACCCTGTCGCCGACGGACGGCAGGCGCTCGTACACGCCGAGCGGCACCTCGACGAAGTATCCCACCCCGCCGACATCGATGACGATCCCGGCGGGATCGCGGTGACTCAGCACTCCACTCAGGGTGGCGATCATCTCATTGCTCCGGCGAGGCGGGCTCGCGGTGCGATCCGGATCAGGTGAGTGAGCGCGATCGCGACACCGTCGGCGGCATCTGCCGGGGTCGGCGGTGCACTCAGGCGCAGCAAGCGGGCCACCATCGCGGCCACCTGGTCCTTGCTGGCAGCACCATTGCCACCGATCGCGCGCTTCACCTCGGCGGGGGTGATCTCGGCGACATCGAGGCCATTGCGAGCCGCGGCGAGCATCACCACGCCACGGGCGTGGCCGAGCACGAGGGCACTGCGACTGTTGCTGCCGTGGAAGACATTCTCGAGTGCGACGACGTCGGGTCGATGTCGTTCGATGAGTTCGGTGATGCAGTCGGAGATCGTGAGCAGTCGCGCCGGCAGCGGTTCGCTGGCCCGGGTGCGGATCACGCCGCACTCAACCAGTGTCGCACGCGAATCGCCGCCGACGCGGACCACCCCGAAGCCGCAGATGGCAGTGCCCGGGTCGATGCCGAGCACGAGGGGCGCCGCCGACACGGTCAGGTCCCGGCCTCCTCGAGTTCGAGGGCGTCGTAGTCGAGGTTGCTGAACACCTTGCTGACGTCGTCGAGTTCCTCGAGCATGTCGATCAGCTTGAGGACCTTCTGCGCCTCGGCGGGCTCGGGGCGAACCAGGTTCTGCGCGACCATCGCCAGCTCCGACGACTCGATCACGTAACCCTTGGTCTTGAGCGCGTCCATGACCGAGTGGAACGTGGTCGGCTCGGTGCTCACCACGAAGATCTCCCCGTCGCGCACGAAGTCTATCGCGCCCGCCTCGAGCGCGTCCTCCATCGCGGTGTCCTCGGAGTGATTCCCGACCGGGATCACCAGTTCTCCCTTGCGCTCGAACATCCAGGCGACGGAATTGGTGGAGCCGAGGTTGCCGCCGTTGCGAGAGAAGGCGTGACGGACTTCCGCCACGGTCCGGTTGGGATTGTCGGTCGACGCCTCGATGATCAGCGCGGTGCCGCCGGGACCGTAGCCCTCGTAGGTGACCTCCTCGTAGGTCGCCCCCTCGAGCTCGCCGGTGCCCTTCTTGATGGCGCGCTCGATGTTGTCGTTGGGCATGTTAACGGCCTTGGCGTCATCGATCGCCTTGCGGAGCCGCGGGTTGCCGCTGGGGTCGCCACCGCCGGCCTTGGCCGCGACGGTGATCTCGCGGATCACCTTGGTCCAGGTGCCCGCGCGACGTGCATCGGCGACTGCCTTCTTGTGCTTGATCGACTTCCATTTGCTGTGTCCGGCCATCTGCTTCCTCCTCGTGACGCGGGATAGTAGCTACCCGGCGCGCCTTGCGGCAACGCGCCGCCGCTTGCCGATCTCGCAATCCCACGCTACGGTTACGCGATGATCAATCCCACCAGAATCCCTGCACTCCTGCTTGCCGCGACACTGGTCGCTGCCGGTTGCTCCGGCGACTCGGGCCAGCCGGAGCCCGAGCCGCTGTCGCCGCTGCAGGTGCTGCCCAACATCCCGCTGCCCGAGGATGGCCAGGTCGTGGGCACCGAGGGTGGCGTCGATGCTGCCGTGCTGGTGCTCTCGACTCCGATGCCGGCCGATTCCGTGGCCGAGTTCTACCGGAACATGCTGTCGGATGCGCCATATCGACTGATCAACGAGGATGTCACCGGCAACGTGACCTCCTTCTATGTCGAACAGGACGGCCCGCCGCTCTGGGTGACTGTCGAGTCGCTCGAGGCCGGCGGATCCCTGATCCGCCTCGCGGGAGCGGCGGTTCGCCCCGATACCTCGGCGGCCACGGGAAGCTGAGCTACTCCGCGAGCTGCTGCCTCCGGGTGTGCAGCTCGCGGACCATCAGGGCCAGCGCCTCGCCGGCCTCGTTCCCCACCGACTCGCGCGCCGGCGCGACCATCTGCGACAGTGCAATCCTTGCGGCCTGGGGCGTGGCGTCGCCCAGGTGAGCTATTGCCGTGGCCAATCCCCGCGCCAGCGGCCGGGGGATGGCCAGTGGTGCCAACCGCTTTTCCAGGAGTGCCAGGCGCTTGCGGTCTCCGCGGTCGAACTCGATCCCGGAATTGGCCTGGTCCCACGCCTGCCGGGCGACCAGCCACACCGCGAAGGCACCCTCGCGGCGCGGACCGCGCGGCAGCCGTTCCTGAAGCTCCAGCAGGATCTCGAAGGCCTCCGCCGCCTCGTTCACCGGGGTGGTCGCTCCAAGGCAGCCGCTACCTGGTCGGGTGTGATGTCGCGGAGGCAGCGATGATGGCCCCGCGGGCATCGTGAACTGCCATGGGCGGAGCAGGGCCGGCAACCGATGTCGACCTCCAGCACCCTCGCCTTGGCTCGCCAGGGATAGAACCCGAATTCTGGTACGCCGGGTCCGTACATCGCCACCACCGGGGTGCCCACCGCGGTGGCCAGGTGCATCACCCCGGTGTCCCCCGCTGCCACAGCGGCCGAGCGGCGCAGCAGTGCGGCGGTCTCCAGCAGCGACATCACTCCAGCCGCCGAGGCCACTCCTGGCCCACCGCGCTCGGCCAGGGCGGCCCCCAGTTCGGCTTCGGCCTTGCCGCCCAGGATCACCAGGTCGTTGGAGGGAGCCAGGTGCTCTACCAGTGCCGCCCAGTACTCGGGCGGCCAGCGCTTGGTGAAATGAGCCGCGCCCGGTACCAGCGCCAGCAGGCGACGGGTTCGCCCCAGGCCGTGCAACTCGGCGAATTCCGCCGCGCGCCGTTCCGCCTCGACGGAGGTGTAGACCTCGGCGGGTTGGTCGTCCAGCGTCACATCGAGGGCGGACGCGGCCTGGGCGTAGCGCTCGACCACCGGGCCGAGGTCGCCGCCGAAGCGGCGCTTGGACAGGATCAGCATCGTGCGCCGGACGCGGTGCTTGGGGTAGCCGTGCCAATCTCCGCCGACGAGGCGGCGAAGCTTGGCCGACCTGCGGGAACCCTGCAGGTCCAGGCGGTGGGTCCACTCACCCGCCAGTTCCCGGGCGAGCGGCTCGAGCGAGCTGCGGTGCTTCCAGGTGACCACCCGTTCGATCCGCGGGTTGTGCCGCACCAGGTCGGCGAAGTCCTCGCGTACCACGTAGGTGATCCTGGCGGTCGGGTGCCGCTTGCGGATCGCCCGGACCAGCGGGGTGGTGAGGATGATGTCGCCGATCGACGAGAACCGGACGATCAGGATGGTCGGATTCACGCGGCTGAATCTACAGCCGCCCGCCCGGGCTTTCTCGCTTTCCCACGATCTTGCTTAGGTTCAGGCTATGCTGCGTCCCAAGACGATCCTGTGGGTCGACGACGAGATCGAGACCCTTGATTCCCAGGTGCTCTTCCTGGAGCAGCAGGGGTTCTCTGTCGAGCGCGCGACCAACGGTGATGATGCGCTGGTGATGCTGCGGCGACAGCCGTACGGTGTGGTGCTGCTCGACGAGCAGATGCCCGGCACCCGCGGGCTGGACCTGGTGCCCCACCTGCGCGAGATCGACGCATCGATGCCGGTGGTGATGGTCACCAAGTCGGAGGAGACCGCCACGATGCGCGACGCGATCGGGGCCGAGATCGCCGACTACCTGATCAAGCCGGTGAATCCGCGACAGGTACTGATGGTCGTGACCCGACTGCTCGAGGGCGACCGCATTCGCCAGCAGCGGTTGTCGCGCGACTTTGTCACCCGCTTCCGTGAACTCGAGGGCCGTCGCGGCGAGTCACTGGAATGGCGCGAGTGGGTCGAATTGGTCGCCGAGCTGGCGGAGTGGGAGGTGCGCCTGGGGCAGGCCGATGAACCCGGACTGCAGGATGCACTGCGAACCCTTCAGGATTCGATCCGTTCCGATTTCGCGGCGTTCCTTGCCCATCACTACCCGCAGTGGGTCGCCGAGGCGAATGCCGACCGGCCGCCGCTCTCGGTGGATGTGGTGAACGAGTTCGTGCGCCCGATCCTCGAGCTGCACGGACGCGCGATGCTGGTGGTGGTAGACTGCCTGCGACTCGACCAGTGGTCGATGATCCGTCCGGTGATCGAGAAGCTGTTCGACGTGGAAGTGGACCACTACTTCTCGGTGCTGCCGACCGCGACGCCGTATTCCCGCAATGCGATCTTCTCGGGCCTTTATCCGCGCGCGCTCCAGGCGCGTCATCCCGAATGGTGGAACGAGCGCGACGATCACTCGCTCAACGCCCACGAGGGTGAGCTGCTCACGGAGCAACTGCTGCAACTATCCGGTCGCGAGGTGCAGGTGCGCTACGAGAAGGTGTTCTCGGCGAGCGACGGTGAGTCGATGCTGAAGCGCCTTCCGGGACACCTGGGCCGTGACGGGGTGACCGCGCTGGTGTTCAACTTCATCGACCAGTTGACCCACGGACGCACCGAGAACGAGGCACTGTTCGAGGTCGCGCGCGACGCGCCGGCGCTGCGTTCGCTCACCCGCACCTGGTTCGAGCGATCGGTGCTGCTGGAGGCACTCAAGGAGGCCGAGCGGCGCAACGTTCCGGTGCTGCTCACCACCGATCACGGCTCGATTCACTGTCACACGCCGGCCACGATCTACGCCCGGCGTGACGCGACCAGTTCGCTGCGCTACAAGTTCGGCGAGGAGCTGCGCGTCGAAGACCCATCGGCGGCGCTCGCCATCGATGACTTCAAGGCGTGGGGACTGCCGGACCGTCCCGCGAACGTGAGGTTGCTGCTGGCGACCGGCGATCGGTTCTTCGTCTATCCGACGAAGTTGCGCGAGTATCAGGCCCGCTATCGCGGATCGTTCCTGCACGGCGGGGTATCGCCGGAGGAAGTGGTGCTGCCAGTGGCACTCCTCACGCCGAGGCGCGGCTGACCACGCCAGGCACGCGGGCGCGACTCTTCGCGCTGCTCAGGCCCCACTCGGGGCTGCTGGTGTTCGCGTTCGCCGCAGCGATGGTGGCGTCGCTGATGCAGGCGACCTCGCTGCTGCTCCTCGACCCGCTCCTCAAGCAACTGTTCGGCACTGGCCTTGGCACCGGCGGGGGGTCGGCGATCGAGCGCTTCGTGTCCGCCACGATCGGGCCGCTCGTCAGGGATGTCCCGCCCGACGTGGCGATGTTGCGCCTGGTGCTGCTGTTCATCGGCGCGCTCGCACTCAAGGTGATCGCGCAGTACGGCTCGGCGTATTCCTCGGTGCTGGTGCAGGAGGGGATGGCGCGCGACCTCCGCGTGCGGCTGTGGGATCACCTGCTCAAGCTCGACTTCGGCGTGTTCCAGCGCACCCGCGGTGGTCAGGTCGCTGCGGGTCTGGTGAGCGATGCCGACCAGGTCAAGCAGATCGTGGTGGCCGCACTGGCGGCGTTCTTCCAGAACCTGATCCTGATCCTGTCGCTGCTCTCGCTGATGCTGCTCTACTCGTGGCAGCTCACCTTGCTGGTGCTGATCCTCGCTCCGGTGCTCGTGCTGGCGGTGCAGGCGCTGCGGAGTCGGCTCAAGAAGCACGCCCGGTCGTTTGCGCACGAGCGCGGTGAGTTGACCGCCACGATAACCGAACGACTGGGCGCGATGAAGCTGATTCGCGCCTTCGGCGCCGAGAATCACGAGGCGGCGCGGTTCCGCGACCATGCCGATCGATATCGCAAGGGCTACGTGCGCACCCAGCGGTTCGCACTGCTCACCTCGCCGGCGAGCGAGGTGTTCGGCGGGGCGATGGTGATGCTGGTGATCTGGGTCGCGGCCAATCCCGGCGTGCTGGGTGTCACGCTCTCGGGTGAGTCGACCGTGGTGTTCGTCGCGGCGGCAGCGCAGTTGATGTCACCGATCAAGGCGATCGCCCAGGTGCCGGCACAGTTGGCGATCGCCGAGGCCAGTGGCGAACGGGTGTTCGCGCTGCTGGACATCCCGCAGAGCGAGATTGATCCGCCCGATGCCATCGAGGCCCGGTTCGAGCGTGACCTGGAGTTCGATCACGTCACGTTCGGATATGAACCCGAGCGCCCGGTCCTCAGCGACGTCACATTCAAGGTGGCCAAGGGCGAGGTCGTGGCCCTGGTGGGCCCCAGTGGCGCCGGCAAGACCACCCTCCTTGAACTGGTGCCGCGGTTCCACGATCCCTGGCAGGGAGAGGTGCGCCTGGATGGGGTGTCCCTCACCCGGCTCAACCGCAGGTCGCTCCGTTCGCTGATTGCAGTGGTGTCGCAGGAGACGGTGTTGCTTCACGACACGGTCCGCGCCAACATTGCCTATGGGAGCACGGATGCTTCGGACGAGGCGGTCCGCGAGGCCGCAGAGGCCGCCAATGCCGACGGCTTCATCCGCGAACTTCCCGATGGTTTCGACACCATCCTGGGCGAGCGGGGGACCCGGCTTTCGGGCGGGCAGCGTCAGCGGATCGCGATCGCCCGGGCACTGCTTCGCGATGCTCCGATCCTGATCCTCGACGAGGCAACCAGCGCACTCGACACCGAGTCCGAGCGGCTGGTGCAGGAGGCGATCGAGCGACTGATGCAGGATCGCACCGTGCTGGTGATCGCGCATCGACTCGCAACCGTGCGCGACGCCGACAGGATTGTCGTGATGGCCGACGGCAGGGTGGTGGAGACCGGCAGGCACGCAGAACTCCACGCGATGGGCGGACTATACCGGCGGCTCCACGACCTGCAATTCTCCGCAGCCGAGGGCAACGAGTGACCACCGAACGCGCCGTCCTGGTGCTGGCAGAATTCGACGACGTTCACAACGCCAGCGCGGCCCATCGCGTCCGTGCGCTGGAGCGGCTCGGAATGCGGACCCGGGCGTTCGACCTTGGCGCGCGCCCGGGACTCTTCTCGCGCTTGCGCGGTGGCGACCTCACCAAGCGACTCGAGCGCGCGATCGACGAGCACGAGCCCGACCTCGTGCTGGTGCTGGGCGGCAGCGCGCTGGACGAGGAGCTGGTCGACCGACTGCGCGGTCGCACCCGCGCCCGATGGATCACCTGGCTGCCCGATGACCTCCGCACCGTTTCGCCAGCGGCATCGCTCGCCAGGCCGTATGACACCATCTACGCAATCGGCACCGACGTCTCCGCCGAGCTGGCGGAGCGACTGGGCCGCACGGTAGATGTGCTCTCCCTCGCGGCCGATCCGTCGGTGTACCGTCCGATTCGCACCAAGGACCAGTACCGGGCCAATGTGGTGTTCGCGGGAACCGCCACTCCGCGTCGCGATTGGTTGTTGAGCGAGCTGGTTGAGTTTGGACTGGCGATCTGGGGGCCGGGATGGCGCAAGACTTCGTTGCGTGACTATTGTCGCGGATAAGTGTCAGGTAACGAGCAATACGTCAATGCGTACTCCATTGGTATAGCTGAGATCATCATACATCACGTCGAAGTAGAGGGTGACCCGAT
>Ga0079224_100011557_pt1 | contig 12172 bp, 9 predicted proteins | sample Stecom2015_FD_80414 | JGI IMG/M metagenome (GOLD analysis project Ga0079224, IMG submission 80414) | Agricultural soil microbial communities from Utah to study Nitrogen management - Steer compost 2015 | ecosystem: Environmental > Terrestrial > Soil > Agricultural land | place: USA: Utah... | reverse complement strand
TAGGAGTTCGCGTCGAAGCGGCGGGAGAGCTTGACCGCGTGATGGTCGAGGTAGCTGGTCACCTGGTGCCGGCCGCTGCCGTCGAGCGGGTTCTCGGGGCCCTGGGAGCGGTTGCCGAAGCGCGCCTCGAGCTCGTCGGCGGTGCGATAGGTGGTGTGGGCGATGCGGCGTGCGATGCCGAGCCCGGCGTGGGGGCCCTCCTCCGGTGGGAGGTGGTAGTAGTCGCCGCCGTGGAAGGCGGGATCGACGCGGATCGCCGCGACCTGGGCGCTGTTCCAGGCGATCTGGTCGGCGCTCGCGCGGGCCGACGAGGCGATCACGGCGAGGCGCTCGACCTGCTCGGGGTGGGTGACTCCCCATTCGATCGCCCGCATGCCGCCCATCGAGCCGCCGATCACCAGCGCCCAGCGGGGCAGGCCCAGCTCCTCGGCGAGGCGGTGCTCGGCCGCGACCTGGTCGCGGATCGTCACCTGCGGGAAGCGGGAGCCGTAGGGCCGTCCGTCGGGAGCGGCGGAGCTCGGTCCGGTGCTGCCCTGGCAGCCGCCGAGCACGTTCGGGGCGATGACGAAGTACCGGTCGGTGTCGATCGGCCGCCCGGGGCCGACGATCTCCTCCCACCAGCCGGGCGTCGGGTGGGACGGCCCGGCGGCGCCGCGCACATGGGAGTCGCCGGTCAGGGCATGGAGGACGAGGACGGCGTTGCCGCGGTCGCGGTCGAGGGTCCCCCAGGTCTCGTAGGCCATCGTGACGTCCTCGAGCACCTCGCCGCTCTCGAGCGGCAGCGCGCCGATCGAGGTGAACCGTCGGTCTCCCGCGCCGCGGTCGGGGTGCCATGCCCCGAGCAGGGCGGGGGTCCCCGTGCGGTGCTCCGCCGTGGCGTGGGCGGCGGTCCCTCCGACGCCCTGCGGGTCGGTCGAGACGTCGGGGCCGCGGTGCTCTCCGAGGAGGGTCATCGACAGCGTTCCTTCCTGCCCGGTGCGGTGCTCCCGGGCTCCCCCTCCCCTCAGGTGCTGGGCCACCAGGCGGGGAAGACGGGGGTGTCGGTCATTCTCGACAGCAAGGGTGCCAGAGTGGAGTCCGGTTCCCGATGCCGGAGCTCGTCGACGAGGCTCCCCGCGGTCGCGAAGCGGTGGTTCCACCAGGCGAGCAGGACCAGCAGAGCGGTCAGCGCCCGCCACGCAGGGCGCGCAGTGCCGCGCGCGGCGGGCCCCGCGACATCGAGCGCCGCCGAGGCCACGCAGCGCATCTCCTCGAGCAGCACGTACACCCTCCCACCTGCGCAGACGTCCGGGTGCGGGCGTCTGGTGGGATCGGCGACGAGCTCCTGCAGGAGTGTCTCGCGAGCGATCGGAGGCGCCCCGCCGTGCTCGACCAGCTGGGCGAGGAGCTCCCAGTGGAGGCGGTCCACGGCGAGCGCCGCGAGCAGCTGCGCGATGTGTTCACACTTCGTCATCCCATCGGCGTCGACAGTCCCCGGGCGGCCCCGCCGCAGGGCACGGAGGGCCGCGCCGGCCTCGGCGAGGAGGAGGCCGGGATCGGCGGCGGAGGCGAGGTCCGGGGGCGGCAGGTGCAGGGCGCGCCCGATCTCCTCGAGCAGCGGCTCGGGGCGGGCCTCCTGGGGGATGGCTCGCCCCGCCAGGACCGCGCGGGCCGCGGCCTGCGTCGCGGCGAAGTCGCGCAGCGGCCCGGCCGGCACGGCCAGGAGCTCCTCGTCCCCGCCCGTCGCCGCTCGGAGCTCCCAGCGGCGTCCGTCGGCGGCGCCGCGGAGGCTGAGCAGCTGCGCCCCGCCCGGGCCGAGCGCGGCGGCGGTGGCGGCCACGAGGCTGCCGGCGCGGGCGAGCACCTCGCGCACCAGCGGCTCGAGCACGCTCTGCCGGCCGTCGCCGATCACGATCAGGGCGTGCATCCCCTCCGCTCCCCGCTCGGCGACGAGGCGGACGTGGCGGCGGAGGTTCTCGCCGCCGCACGGAGCGAGGAGGTCGTGCAGGGAGGACCGGGTGATCAGGGGCTGGCGGCCCGGTGCGGCGGTGCCGGAAAGGAGCAGGCAGTCCGAGGGGGCCTCGTACAGGCTGAGCCGCGCCTCGGCGAGGAGCTCGGCGGGGTCGGCGGCCGCGCCGAGGTGGCGGCCGGGATCGGCGGGGGTGATATTCGTCGTCATGCCCCGACCCTGCGCGATCGGGCGGCCGAGCGGGCAGGAGGGGCGCGCCCTGGGGACGGAGCCCCGGTGGGGAGGAACGGTCCCGTCCCGCCCGGGCGTGCGCGGGAGGTCCCACGCGGGAGGTCCCAGGCGTGCATGGGAGGATCAGGGGCACCCGTGCGAAAGGACCCCTCGATGACCGCTGCCTCGCCGACTCCCCCCGCCGCTCGCCTCTCGGATCTCGACGCGCTGCTCGTCTCCCGGATCGAGGAGGTCACGTCCGCCGAGCTCTCCGAGCGCAGGGCGCAGCTGGGGCGGATCTCGACGGAGAGCGCGGCGCTGGTGGACGGCCTCGAGGCCTTCCTCGAGGGCGGGAAGCTGCTCCGTCCCCGGTTCTGCTTCTGGGGCGGGGTCGCGGCGCTCCGCCGGGAGCCGGCGGCAGAGGAGGTGGAGGCGCTCGCGAGGCTGGGCGCGGCGATCGAGCTCGTGCAGGCGGCGGCGCTGCTCCACGACGACGTGATCGACCACTCCCCCGTGCGGCGGGGACGCCCAGCGCAGCATGTCCGGGCCCAGCGCTCGCACGAGGCCGCCGGGCTCTCCGGCTCCGCCGAGGAGTTCGGCGTCGCGGTCGCGATCGTGCTCGGCGACCTCGCCCTGACCTGGGCGGAGCAGATCGCAGCGGCGATCCCGGGTCCCGCCGCGCGCGTCGCGGCGGCCCGCGCCGAGTTCGAGGCCATGCGCACCGAGGTGATGTCCGGGCAGCACCTCGACATCCTCCACCAGGCGGGCGGCTTCGCCTCCGCCCCCGATGCGGAGCAGGCCGCGCTCTCGGTGATCCGCTGGAAGACGGTGCCGTACACCGTGCTGCGGCCCGTGCGGATGGGGGCGGCGCTGATGGGCGCCCAGCAGCCGGAGCTCGAGGCGCTCTCCAGCTGGGCGATCGAGGTGGGGACCGCGTTCCAGCTGCGCGACGACCTGCTCAGCGTGGTCGGGGACCAGGACGCCACCGGCAAGCCGATCGGCGGCGACATCGTCGAGGGCAAGCGCACCGTGCTCCTGGCCCGCACCGAGGCCGCGGCCGACGCCGAGGGACGGCGCCTGCTCTCGCGCGTGGTCGGCGACGCCGAGGCGGACGAGGCGGCCGTCGATGCCGTGCACCAGCTGATGGTCGCGACGGGAGCGGTCGCCTCGATCGCCGCCGACGTGCGCGCTCGCGCGACCCGGGGCAGGGAGCTCCTGGAGGCCGCCGAGGGGCTGGGGGAGCTGGGCCGCGCCGGCCTCGAGGCCCTCGCAGGGCGTGCGACGGACGTCGACTCGCTGGAGGCCTGAGACCAGCGCCGACCGGGACGGGACGTCCCGGTCGGCCTGCCCGGCGGCGCCTCAGAGGGCGAGGGCGAGCGCCCGGCGGCGCACCTCGCCGCGCTGCCCCCGGCGGAGGTGGTCGATGGGGCGGCCGGGGAGCGAGTCGTCCTCCTCGAACAGCCAGGCCAGCAGCTCCGCGTCCTCGAAGCCGCCGTCGCGCAGCACGGTGATCGTGCCGGGCAGGTGCGGGGCGATCGCGCCGTCCTTCAGCAGCAGCGCCGGCACCATGCGCACCACGGGATCCCCGCGCCGCACGGCGACCAGCTGGCCCTCCTCGATGAGGCGGCGGACGCGCGAGACCTCGACGTCTAGCTGCTCGGCGACGTCGGGGAGGGTGAGCCATTCGGTGATGAGGGTGTCCAGGTCGTTCACGGGACCAGAGTGCCACGGCTCCGGCGGCCCGCGCATCCCGTCGACCCCGTCACTGTGCCGCGCGCCGCGTGTGTCGTTCCCCGTCCCGGGGCCCCCCGCCCCATAGATTCGGACACGTGAGCTCGGCGACGTCGACTTCCCCCGGCATCAGCCTGCTCCTCGACGACCGCTACCGGGTCGAGGAGCCGATCGCGCGCGGCGGAATGGCGACCGTGCACCGCGGGCACGACCAGCGGCTGGACCGCGTCGTGGCCCTGAAGATCATGCATCCCCATCTCGCAATGGACGAGGACTTCCGCCGTCGCTTCGGACGGGAGGCGCGCTCCGCCGCCCGCCTCGCCCACCGCAACGTCGTCGGCGTCTTCGACCAGGGCGAGGACGAGGACCGCATCTACCTCGCCATGGAGCTCATCGAGGGCGAGACGCTGCGCGCCCGGATCGTGGAGCGCGGACGCCTCACCGTCGGCGAGTCCCTTGAGATCACCGCGCAGGTGCTGGAGGCGCTGGTCGCCGCGCACGGGGCCGGGATCGTCCACCGCGACATCAAGCCCGAGAACATCCTGCTGGACGGGCAGGACACCGTGAAGGTCGCCGACTTCGGGCTCGCGCGCGCGATCGGGGCGAACAACTCCTCCACCGGCGCCGCCCTCCTCGGCACCGTCGCATACATCAGCCCGGAGGTGGTCACCCGCGGCGAGGCCGACGAGCGCAGCGACCTCTACTCCCTCGGCGTGGTCCTGTTCGAGATGCTGACCGGACGGCAGCCCTTCCGCGGCGAGCAGCCGGTGCACATCGCCTTCCAGCACGTCCACGAGGACATCCCCGCGCCCTCGACGCTGGTCTCCGGCATCCCCCGCTCGCTGGACTCCCTGATCACCTGGGCCTGCGCGCGCGGGGTCGAGCAGCGCCCCGCCTCCGCCGCGGATCTGCTGAAGGCGGTGCGGGAGCTCCTCCGCACGCTCCCCGCGGCGGTGCTCGCCGCCCGGCCCGAGGAGATCGAGCCGAGCGACACCGGCGACATCCCGCGCCCCACCTCCTCGCTGGACGAGGTCGCGGCCGACATCTCCCGCGGCCCGCGCGTCTTCGCGCCCGGCGGCGCCGATGCCGAGACCACCGCGCCCGACGCCGGCGCCGGCGGGGAGGCGGAGGACGAGGACGGGACGGACGCCGAGGAGCCCGAGGGCACCGCCGCCGAGGAGGACGAGAGGACGCGCAGCCTTGTCGTGCGTGCTCCCCGGGCCCGGCGCGGACGGCACCTGCCCGTCGGCGCGCGCCGTCGCTCCCGGCCGATGGCCGCGCTCGCCGCGCTGAGCCTCGTGGCCGTGCTGGCGGGCGGGGCGTGGACCGGCGCCGACTGGTATCTCGAGACCGGCCCCGGCGCCGACCGGACCGTCCCGCTCGTCACCGGCACCCCGCTGCAGGACGCGGAGGCGGAGCTGACCGCCTCCGATCTCACCGTGCGGACCCAGGAGCGCTTCGACGACACGGTCCCGGCCGGGCACGTGATCTCCGCGGAGCCCTCGACCGGCACCACCCTGAAGAAAGGCAGCGACGTCCACCTCGTGGTCTCCAAGGGGGTGGAGACCTTCCCCGTCCCCGCGCTCGAGGGCACCGGCCTCGAGGAGGCGCGCGAGCAGGTCGAGGCGCTCGGGCTCGAGCTGGTCGAGGACGAGGCGGAGTACTCCGAGACCGTCCCCCAGGGCGTGGTGATCTCCCAGTCGGCCGACGCCGAGGCGCTCCCCGAGGGCGGCGAGGTGCACGTGGTCGTCTCGCAGGGCCGTCAGCCGCTGGCCGTGCCGGACCAGACCGGCGCCCCCGCGGCCTCGGCGCGCTCCACCCTCGAGGCGGCCGGCTTCCGGGTCACCAGTGCGGAGGCGCACTCCCCGTCGGTCCCGAAGGGCGCGGTGATCTCGCAGTCCCCCGCCTCCGGCACCCTGCACCGCGGGGACACCGTCCACATCGTCACCTCCCTCGGCCCGGAGATGGTCACGGTCCCGGACGTCTTCAGGAAGCCCGAGGCCGAGGCACGCTCCGCCCTCGAGGCGGCCGGGTTCACGGTCGAGGTCGTCCATGACAAGGGCGAGCCGGTCTTCGGCCAGGTCTACGAGCAGACCGCCGCGGCGGGAAGCCAGCAGGCCAAGGGCTCGACGATCACGATCAAGGTCTTCTGAGCCCGCAGCCCGGGTACCCGGGGTCCGGCGCTCCCGCCTCCCGCGCACGACGACGGCGCCGCCCCGATCGGGGCGGCGCCGTCCTCGTCGGGCTGCCGGGTGCGCGAAGCCGCTCAGCGGCGGGAGAGCATCTCCGCGACGAGGAAGGCGAGCTCGAGGGACTGCTGATGGTTCAGCCGTGGGTCCACGAGGGTCTCGTAGCGGCGGGTGAGGCCCTCCTCGTCGATCTCCCCGGTGCCGCCCAGCACCTCGGTGACGTCGTCGCCGGTGAGCTCCATGTGCAGGCCCGCCGGGATGGTGCCGAGCTCCTGGTGCACCTCGAAGAAGCCCACGACCTCGTCGAGGATGTCCTCGAAGCGTCGGGTCTTGTAGCCGTTGGAGGAGGTGATGGTGTTGCCGTGCATCGGGTCCGTCACCCAGGCGACCTGGGCGCCGGAGTCCCGCACGCCATCGACCAGCGCCGGGAGCCGGTCACGGATCTTCCCGGCGCCCATGCGGGTGATGAAGGTGAGACGGCCCGGCTCGCGCTCGGGGTCGAGGCGGTCGATCAGGCGCAGCGCGTCGTCGAGGGAGGCGTCGGGGCCGAGCTTCACACCGATCGGGTTGCGCAGACGGGACATGAACTCCACGTGCGCGCCGTCGAGCTGACGGGTGCGCTCGCCGATCCACAGGAAGTGGCCCGAGCAGCCGTAGATCTCGCCGGTGCGGGAGTCGATGCGGGAGAGCGCCTCCTCGTAGTCCAGCAGCAGTGCCTCGTGGGAGGCGTAGAACTCCACGACCTTCAGCGCGTCGAAGTCCGCGCCGATCGCGTCCATGAGGCGCACGGCCTTGTCGATCTGCCCCGCGAGCTCCTCGTAGCGGTCGTAGCCGACGCCCGAGGAGGTGAAGCCGCGGTTCCAGGAGTGGACCTCGCGGAGGTCCGCGAAGCCGCCGTTCGTGAAGGCGCGCAGGAGGTTCAGCGTGGAGGCGCTGGTGGTGTACGTCTTCCACAGGCGGCGCGGATCCGGGATCCGGGCCTCCTCGGTGAAGGCGTGCTCGTTGACCGCGTCGCCGCGGTAGGTGGGCAGGGTCACGCCGTCGCGGGTCTCCTCGTCGGCGGAGCGGGGCTTGGCGAACTGTCCGGCCATCCGGCCCATCTTCACCACCGGCACGGAGGCGCCGTAGGTGAGCACGGCCGCCATCTGCAGGATGGTGCGGATCTTGTTGCGGATGCGATCCGCGGTGGAGTCCGCGAAGGTCTCGGCACAGTCGCCGCCGGCGAGCAGGAAGGCCTCGCCGCGGGCCGCGGCGGCGACGCGCTCGCGCAGCACATCGACCTCGCCGGCGAAGACCAGCGGCGGCGCGGCGCGCAGGTCGTCGAAGACCTGGGCGCGGGACCCTTCGTCGGGCCACACGGGCTGCTGCACGCGCGGGAGCTCGCGCCAGGCGCCGAGCGCCGCCAGGCCGTCATCGGCCGAGGACAGCGAGAAATCGTGGGCGCGGGCGGGGGCGTCGGGGCTGAATGGAGTCACGCCGACAGGGTAGCCAGTTCCGCACGGGTGCGTGCGCAGGAACCGATCGCCGGGCAGTGCGCGGCCCGTCGCGGGCACGGCGCGGGCCCGGCGAGAGCCCGTCACGGGCTCAGCGCCGTCGGCGCCGCGTCCCCGCGGGTCTCGCGGCGGCCTGCTCCGCGCGCAGCCGGCGCTTCACGTCGCTCGCGTACTCCGGGGCCCGCTCCTGCCCGGAGAGCGCGGCGATCCGGTCCATGACCTCGTCGGTCACCGCGCGCAGCCGTGTCGCCTCGTCGGCTCCGGGATGGCGGGCGACCACCTCCGCCGGATCGATCGGCGCCCCGACCTCCACATGGATGCGGGGTCGGCGGCGCGGGAAGTACTTCCGTCCCCGCTGCGCCTCGAAGGCGCCGATCATCGCGACCGGCACGATCGGTGCCTCGGCGGCGAGGGCGAAGCGCGCCACCCCGGTCTTCCCGCGATGCAGCCGGCCGTCGGGGCTCCGGGTCCCCTCGGGATAGATGCCGAGCACGTCGCCGCGGGAGAGCACCTCGAGCCCCGCCTGGATCGCGGTGCGCGCGGCACCGCCGCCGCTGCGGTCCACGGGCATCACGTGCAGCCCCCGCATCACCGCGCCGGCCAGCCGCGCGATCGGCGAGCGGCCGGAGAAGATGTCGGACTTGCCCAGGAAGTGCACGCTGCGCCGCACCTGTCCGGGAAGGAACACGGTATCGGCGTAGGTGAGATGGTTCGACGCCAGGACGACCGGTCCCTGCTCGGGGATGTTCTCGTGGCCGCTGAGCGTCGGCGCCCACACGGCCCTCACCACCGCCATGACGAAGGGCTTGGCGATCTCGTACAGCACGTCGGCCCTCCTGCGGGCGCTCGAGGACGGGGCGATGATGCCCCGTGCGGAAGCGGATGCGACGATGTCCCCATGGCGTTCAGCGAACTGTCCCGGCCGTGGCGCGCGCGGGGTCACTCTAACCCGCGCGGCGGGCTCCTCCTGTGCCACGGGTTCACCGGCTCGCCGCAGTCGATGCGTTCCTGGGCGGAGCACCACGCCGCTCTCGGCTGGGAGGTCGAGCTGCCGCTGCTGCCCGGCCATGCGCGCACCGAGCGGGACCTCGCGCGCACCAGCTGGCAGGACTGGTACGGATGCGTGCGCGAGGCGGCGCTGGAGCTGTCCGGCACGCTCGGGCCGATCGCGGTGGGCGGGCTGTCGATGGGCGGGAACCTCGCCCTCGCGCTCGCCGAGGACGAGGAGCTCGCCGGGGCGATCTGCGCCGTGGTCGCGGTGAACCCGGGGATGACGCTGCCCCGGATCGCGGTCGCGGCCGATCTGATCGCCCCGGTGGTGCGCACCCTGCCCGGGATCGGGTCGGACGTCGCGCGCGAGGACGCCTCCGAGGAGGCCTACGAGCGGATGCCGGTGCGCGCCGTCGGCCAGCTGCGCCGGCTGTTCCGCCGCACCCGCGAGGGCCTCGGCGCCGTCGAGGCGCCGCTGCTGCTGGCGACCTCCCGCGTCGACCACACCGTCCCGCCCTCCGACAGCGACCTCGTCGCCGCACGGGTCCGCGGGCCCGTCGAACGGCTCTCGCTCGCCCGGAGCCACCATCTGGCGCCGCTCGACCACGACGCCCCGCTGCTGTTCGAGACCTCGGCCCGGTTCCTGGACGCCCATGTCCCCGTCCCCGAGGAGTCTCGATGACCGGGGAGGACGGCCGCTCCCCCGAGCCCCGCGACGTCGACGCGGAGTTCGCCCGGATGCTGCGCGACGAGGGGCTCGCGCTCGGCCCCGGCAGGGCGCCGCGCGAGCCGGCCGCGCCGGAGGACGAGGACGGCCCCGGCCGCTTCGCCGCCGAGGAGGACGAGGACGGGCCGCCCACCGAGGAGGCGCTGCGGGAGTCCCGCCGACGCGCCCGCGAGGCGCACCCCTCGAGGGGGCCGCGGGACGCCCCGCCGCGCGAGCTCGACGACGACGAGGTGCTCTACGGCGACTTCGACCCGCCGGACCCGGACCTCCCCCAGCCCTCCTCCGCGGTGCTGTGGTCGTGGACCGCGATGCTCGGCGGCTTCGTGCTCCTGCTCGCCGTGACGCTCTCGGCCTCGTTGCCCTCCGTGCTCGGATGGGCCGGCGGCGCCGCGGCGCTCGGCGGGATGGTCTCGCTGCTGCTGCGGCTGCCGCGCCGGCCCCGCGACGAGGGGGACGACGGTGCCGAGGTCTGAGCCGGCGCCCCGCCGGCCCGGCGAAGCTCCGCGCGGGCGCGGCTGTGCTCCCCGCCTGCGCGGCTGCGCTCCCCGCCTGCGCGGCTCAGCGGGCGAGGTCCGCGGCGCCGACGATCCCGGCACGGTTCCCCATGCCGGCGAGCACGAAGGGTGCCAGGGGCCGGTGCGCGCGGGCGGTGAGGCTCACGGAGTACGCCTGTCGGGCGGGATCCAGCAGCAGGTCCCCGGCGGCCGAGACGCCGCCGCCGACGACGATCACGTCGGGGTCCAGCAGCGCGGAGATCGTCGCCGCGCCACGTCCGAGCCAGGTCCCGATCTCAGCGATGAGCTCCCGCGCGCCCGGGTCCCCCTGCTGGGCCAGTCGCGTGACGAGCGGGCCGTCGATCGCACGCCGGTCCCCGCCCGCGGCCTGCACCAGCGGACCCAGCAGCGGGTCGCCGCTCGCGGCCCGGCGCTTCGCGGCGCGCACGAGCGCGGTGCCGGCCGTGTACTGCTCGAGGCAGCCGCGCAGCCCGCACCCGCACCACTGCCCGTCGGGCACCGCGGTCATGTGGGCTACCTCGCCGGCGAAGCCCGCGCTGCCGCGCAGCAGGACGCCCTCCATCACGGCCGCGCCGCCGAGTCCCGTGCCGACGGTGAGCATCAGCATGTGGCGCGCCTCCCGGGCCGCGCCGAAGCGGAACTCCGCCCAGCCGGCGGCGTTCGCGTCGTTCTCGACGACGACCGGGAGCCCTGTGAGGCGCTCGAGCTCGTCGGCGAGGGGGTGATCGCGCCAGGCCAGGTTCGCGGCGAAGGTGACGGTGCGCCGGTCCGCGCCGATGAACCCGGCCGCGCCGACGCCGATCCCGCCGACGGCGTGCTCGCCGCGCAGCTCCGCGACCGCATCGGCGACCGCGGCCTCGAGCAGCGCCGGGTCCGTCGCCGGCGTGCTGCGCGTGGTCGCGGCGATGATCTCGCCGTCCTCGTCCACGACCCCTGCCGCGATCTTCGTGCCGCCGATGTCGACTCCGATGGAGAGCATCCGTCCCTGCCTCGTTCGCCTGCGCGCCGCGCGCATCCGGTCGTCGCGCAGCTGTCGCGCTCATCGTAGTGGCGCACTGCCGTAGACTCGGCTCGACCCCACCAGCGCTTCCGGCCAGGTCGTCCGGTACGCCGGTCACGTGCACCCCGCCGGATCGAAGGAGATTCGATGAAGCAGTACACCACGCCGCCCCAGCATCGCAGCAGCCCCGACGAGAACGCGACGGACCTGCTGCTGGGGCGCCTCAGGGCGCATCCCTCCGTGCCGATCTTCGAGCTCGCCCAGGAGGGCGGCGGCTACCGTCCGATGCGGACCGCCGACTTCGTCGAGGACGTCAAGGCGGTCGCGAAGGGGCTGATCGCCTCCGAGGTCGCCCCCGGCGACGTCGTCGCGATCCTCTCCCGCACCCGCTACGAGTGGGCTCTGGCGGACTGGGCGATCTGGTGGGCCGGCGGGGTCAGCGTCCCGATCTACGAGTCCTCCTCCCCGAGCCAGATCCAGTGGATCGCCTCGGACTCCGCGGCGAAGTTCGCCCTCGTCGAGTCCACGCGCCACAAGGAGGACATGGAGTCGGTGCGCGGCGAGCTGCCGGCGCTGCAGCGCATCGGCGTGCTGGAGGACGGGATCCTCGAGGACCTCAGGGAGCGCGGCGCAGGGATCAGCGACGAGGAGCTCGAGTCCCGGCGCACCGCGCGCCGTCTCGACGACGTCGCCACCATCATCTACACCTCCGGCACGACAGGGCGTCCCAAGGGCGCCGAGCTCACGCACGCGAACTTCGTCGACACCACCCGCAGCGCGGTGACGCTGCTGGGCGAGAAGGTGCTGCCCAGCGGCTCGCGCCTGCTGATGTTCCTGCCGCTGGCGCACGTCTTCGCCCGTCTGATCACGGTGCTCGCCGCGGCCTGGCCGGTCACCACGGCCTTCACCCCGGACACCAAGAACCTCCTTCCCGACCTCGCCGCCTTCAAGCCCACCTTCCTGCTCGCCGTGCCGCGCGTGTTCGAGAAGGTCTACAACGGTGCCGAGGCCAAGGCGATCGCCGGCGGCAAGGGAAAGATCTTCGGCGCCGCCGCGAAGACCGCGATCGACTACTCCACCGCCCTGGCCGACGGGGAGGTCCCGCTGACCCTCTCGCTCAAGCACAAGCTCTTCGACCGCCTCGTCTACGGCACCCTGCGCGAGGCGATGGGCGGTCAGGTCAGGTGGGCTGTCTCCGGCGGCGCCCCGCTGGGTGCGCGCCTGTCCCACTTCTTCCGCGGCATCGGCGTGACCGTGCTCGAGGGCTACGGCCTCACCGAGACCACGGCGCCGATCAGCGTGAACCTGCCCTGGGACGTCCGCCCCGGCACCGTGGGCCCGCCCCTGCCCGGCTCCTCCGTCGCGATCG
>Ga0079224_100011556_pt1 | contig 12172 bp, 9 predicted proteins | sample Stecom2015_FD_80414 | JGI IMG/M metagenome (GOLD analysis project Ga0079224, IMG submission 80414) | Agricultural soil microbial communities from Utah to study Nitrogen management - Steer compost 2015 | ecosystem: Environmental > Terrestrial > Soil > Agricultural land | place: USA: Utah... | reverse complement strand
GCATCTATAGCCTGCCTGAAATGACCGAAGCAGACGGTATGCAAGCGGCCGAACTGGAAAGTACCTTTGCTGAAATGGATGGTTATTCAGCCGAAGCCCGTGCCGGTGAATTATTATTGGGTCTTGATATACCCGAATCCCAACATTTTGGGCCGATGTCATCAGTGGCGCCGGGTTGGAAATTACGGGTGCTATTGGCACAAGCCCTGTTTGCGGATCCTGATTTCTTATTGCTCGATGAGCCCACCAATAACCTCGACATTAACACCATTCGTTGGCTGGAAGACACGTTAAGTACTCGAAAATCCACCATGATTATCATTTCCCATGACCGTCATTTCTTAAATTCAGTGTGTACTCACATGGCTGATTTAGATTATGGCGAATTGCGCACCTTTCCGGGCAACTACGATGAATACATGACCGCAGCCACCCAGGCTCGAGAGAAAAAATACGCCGAAAACGCCAAGAAAAAAGCCCAAATTGCCGAATTACAGACCTTCGTCAGTCGCTTCTCAGCCAACGCCTCGAAAGCCAAACAAGCCACCTCAAGACAAAAGCAGATGGATAAAATCCAACTGGAACACATTAAGCCCTCATCACGGGTCAGTCCGTACATAATTTTTGAGCAAGGCAAAAAGCTGTTTAGAAATGCCCTGGACGTGAAAGGCCTAACAAAATCATTCGGTGATAACACCCTGTTTACCGATGTAAACCTGTTATTAGAAGTCGGCGAACGGATTGCCGTTATTGGTGCCAACGGCATCGGTAAAACCACCTTCCTGAATTGTATTACCGAGAATACCGACATCGATTCCGGCACCATTAAATGGTCAGAAAACATCGATATTGCCTACTTCAAGCAAGATAATATGGGCGCTTTTAAAGAAGATATGACCGTTTTCCAGTGGATGGAACAGTTCAAACAAAAGGGCGATGACGAACAAGCCGTGCGCAGCGTTTTGGGCCGGATGTTGTTCTCCACCGAAGATTCCAGAAAGAAAACCACGGTGCTCTCAGGTGGTGAAAAAGGCCGTATGATGTTCGGTAAAATCATGCTCCAAAAACCCAACGTAATCATCATGGACGAGCCCACCAATCACTTAGATATGGAATCCATTGAAGCCTTAAATCTGGCCTTGGAAAATTACGAAGGCACCTTAATTTTCGTCTCCCATGACCGCCAGTTTGTTTCATCAATTGCCACCAGAATCATGGAGATACAAGAAAACGACGTCATCGATTTCCGAGGCACCTACCAAGACTATTTAGAGCGTCAGGGTATTAATACTTAATTGGAGAGAATGATTGTGATTGCCACTAAAAAATAAGTGGCCATCACAATTATAGAATCCAAATCCCAAACCACCGATCAAAATGACGGTAGTCATCCCGAGCGAGCGAAGCGAGTCGAGGGGCCATTTCCGCGTCCTGCTCACATGGCAGACCTACATCCTGTAGGCCACCTCCTAACGTTATCCATATTTATATGCTTTGGTATTTCTATAAGCTTCAAACCACCTCAACCACCACCAAAAAGTGTCACCTAATAACCAAAAACCGACGCCGTCGTCCTCGGACTCGATCCGGGGACCCAATTCACGCAGTGAATAAAAGCGAAGCTTTTCAACCACCCAAAACGACGCATGTCATCTTCGGGCACCGACCCGAAGACCTCCTAACGTTGTCCAAGGGTTCAAAACACCACCATAAGTCGCAAAGAACAAAACAATGAAAAACTTTCTATTGCAAATATTTCTTATATTGGTCAAAGTGAAAAAAGTATAAATTAAAAAGGTGTAGATTTAATATCGTGAGGTATGCCCGTTTTCATTGACAGCTAATAGGGAATTAAGTTATGTCAAAGTTTTCAGTTATAATCATGCTTGTTTTTATGGCTCATGCTTTAAATTCATCCAAAGCGGGTTGTTTATGTTGTGATGAGCTTGGTGAGTTAATTGAATTTACTGTTCTCAGTTGTAAGGCTGAACCTGTTAACTACAAAGTTTTGGGTCATAGATTTTTGGGCAAGAGTGACCTCGTTATCAATGGCACTATCGTAGCTTCAGTTCCGATAACAAACAAAACAACAATAGATTATGAAGCTCAGCAAAAAAACTTGTCTATATTAAAAAAGTTTGTATATGAAGGACGGAATGAAAAAACTTGTGATGACTTTAAAATTGGATCATCTAAAGTCATGTACTATGAAGATAAAGAATGTTTCATGGTGATTGACAAAGAAATCAGAGATGACATCCTGTGTGTCCATGCCGACAAGAGAATTTCAGAGCTACCTTTTGAAATCCAGAAAATATTTAAAAATAGATAATAAACCACAGCTAATAAGTAGAAGAACGACGTCCATCCCCTAAATATTCACAATCTCCTAACGCTATCCATATTTACATGCTTCGGTATTTCTTTTAGCTTCAAGCCACTCAAACCCTACCAAAATTTGTCCATAACCAACCCAATCATGACCCAACTCAAACCACAGGTCATATTAGGTCGTGTAGAATTACGTTTTAATTAATATTGATTGCAAAAGAGTGGGGTATTTGGCAAAGTGATTGGAGAAATAAATAACAAATTAATGAAATAAAATCATAGAATTAAAAATAAAAGCTTATTCACCACAGGAATAAAAAATATAAAGCATGTCCAACATTCAAGAAATCAACATTGAATCCGTTTCCGCTGATATTTCAGAGAATACGATTCGCGATCAAATGCCTGATATTCTTGATATTTTGCTGATTGATAGAACCACTTCAACTGTAAAAAGAAATAAAAATATTATTTGGGCTAACGAAAATTACACTAAGTATGGCAAAAAAGACTATGCCGCAACCGCTCAAATAAAGCCAGACTTAATAACTTCTCAAATGGGTCATCTCATTATGCCTCGTGCTTTAAAAACAAGCGAAATTCAGAAAAATAGGACAAGATTAAAAGCGGAGGTCTTTACACCCACTTGGGTTGTAAAAAAACAAAACGATTTAGTAGAAGCCAATTATCTTGAAGATGATTTAGAAACGTATGTTCGAAGAAAATGGTTAGAAATCACATGTGGTGAAGCGCCCTATATGGCAAGTCGTTATGATATGGAATCGGGTAGAATTATAAAGCTCAAAGATAGAGTGGGATTTGTTGATAGAAAGTTAAAACGAATCAATTCAGAGATTAATGATAAAGCAGAATGGCAACGATTGGCCTTAGAAGCTTATCAATCAAGCTATGGCTTTGAGTGGAGTGGTGATTCATTATTGCTGGCGCGTGAAAACCTGCTTTACACCTACCGTGACTATTATTTTGATAAATGGAATGAAGAACCACTTTATGGTCTGTTTGAAGATATAGCAGAAATTATCAGTTACAACTTATTTCAAATGGATGGATTGAAATACATCATTCCTCTATCTGAACAGCGGATAGAAGTGACGGAACCTCAATTAGAACTTTTTGATAGCGATAAACCCAAAGATAAATGGATAGTTAAACCAGGAAAACGCGTAAAAATCATGAATTGGAAAACAAAGAAAATGGAGTTTTTTGATAAAGAGATTAAATAAAAATGAACGATAATACAGTAATAAAAACAACAAAAAAAGTTTACCCTCAAATTTATGCTTATGTTTTACCTACCATTCAAGAAAAGCAAGGGTGGGTCAAGATAGGATATACTGAAAGGGAAAATGTCGATTATCGAATTAAAGAACAAACCCATACCGCAGCGATTCGTTTAGATTATTTAAAATTATGGTCTGAACCAGCAAAGTTTAAAGCATCAGATTCCTGGTTTAAGGATAAACAGTTTCATACTTATTTGCGCAAACACAAAGGGGTTGAACAAGAACCAAATTCAGAGTGGTTTTATTATAATGGCACACTTGAAAAATCACTCGCTGATTTTGATGATTTTAAAAATAGTCGTTATGAACAAGTTAATGAAACTTTAGATTACGAGCTTCGTGCTGAGCAGGCAGAAGCAGTTGAACAGACGTTAAGGTATATAAAAAGCAATCCTGAAGGTGAATTTTTGTGGAATGCAAAACCGCGATTTGGAAAAACACTTACAGCTTATGACCTTATACGTAAATTGGATGCCTCTAAAGTCCTGGTTGTAACTAACCGACCCGCCATTGCTAATTCTTGGTTTGATGATTTTGAAAAGTTTATTGCTTGGCAAACTGATTTTGCATTTATTTCTACCAGTGACACATTAAAAGAACGACCAGTACTAACGCGTGAGGATTTTTTAAATCAACTAACGGGTGGTAAAAAGAGAATGATTGCTTTTATTTCTCTTCAAGACTTAAAAGGCGCGATATACTTTGGCGGAAAACATGAAAAATTAAAATGGGTAAAAGATCTGAAATGGGATTTACTTGTAATTGATGAATCACATGAAGGAGTTGATACTTTTAAGACTGACATCGCTTTTGACAACATTACCTGTAATTTTACGCTGCATTTATCTGGTACACCATTTAAAGCCGTAGCTTCAGGTAAATTTTATGACAACGAAATCTACAATTGGACCTATGTAGATGAGCAAAATGCCAAATTTTCCTGGGATAATCCTGAGGAAAACAACCCTTATGAAAAATTACCTCGATTAAATCTGTTTTCTTATCAGATGAGTCAAATGATCACTGAAGAGGTTAATAAAGGTGCACAAATTGAAGGTGAAAATATTGATTACGCCTTTGATCTAAATGAATTTTTTGAAACAAATGATTCAGGTAAATTTATACATGAAGCTGATATAAAAAAATGGCTTGACTCTTTATCTCGTAATGAGAAATATCCATTTTCGACTCCAGAATTACGCGACGAATTAAAGCACACGTTTTGGTTTTTAAACCGTGTGGCGAGCGCAAAAGCATTACAAAAATTATTACAAAAACATCCGGTTTTCGAGAATTATAAAATTATTTTGGCAGCAGGTGACGGCCGAAGTGATCTTGACGATCAAATCATTAATCAAAAGTCATTAGATCGTGTCAAAGATGCAATTAAAGCACATGATAAAACAATTACACTCTCAGTAGGCCAATTAACCACAGGTATAACCATACCTGAATGGACGGCTGTTTTAATGCTATCTAATTTAAAATCCCCCAGTCTGTATATGCAGGCGGCATTTCGCGCACAAAACCCATGGGAATATCAAGCTGATGGCCAAATGCATCAAAAACAAAACGCTTATGTATTCGACTTTGCTCCTGAACGGACTTTAACTATTTATGAGGAGTTCGCAAATAATCTATCCACTAAGACGACGCAGGGTGGTGGAACTTCAGAGGACCGTAAAGAAAATATAAAACATTTACTCAATTTCTTTCCTGTCATTGCAGAGGATAGTGAAGGTAAGATGGTTGAACTTGATGTTAACCAAGTATTGACCATTCCAAAAACCATTAAAGCACAAGAAGTCGTTCGCCGTGGTTTTATGTCTAATCTTCTTTTCCAGAATGTCTCAGGAATTTTCGCCTCAACTGAAGTAAGAGAAATTTTAGAACAACTTAATCCTGTAGATACTGGCAAATCAGTACCTCGTCAAACTAAAAAGCCAATTAATACACAAGATGTGGAAGTGAATGATGAAGGCAAAGCTATTGTCCCAGATGAAATCGTTATCTCAGAGACCGAGGCTCGTTTTGGTGATAAATTTTACAGCGAGGTTAAAGCTATAGTCGAAAAACAAGCTGAAGAAACTGGAAGTAATCTTCTAAAGATCGTCGAGAATAACTTCAAAGAAAGCACACAGCAAGCCATTAAAGATTTAGCTAAAGAAAATAATGTAACCGCAAAGGCAGCTGAACAGGTCGTTAAGCAATCGGCTAAAGCCATTGCTCGAGAGGTTGAAGTTGTGCAAAAGCAAGCTGAGATAAATCAGAAAGAAGCTGAAATTGAATACAAAAAGGTCGTAGCAAAAGCCAAACATGATAAAGCCATTATTGCAAAAGCGACTGCATCTTTAGAAGAAAAACAAAAGCAAATTGCAGAAAAATTCAAAGAAGACGTAGCCACAACAATAGAAACCAAAACTAAAGAGCTGGTAAAAGAGTCCACTAAAACAATCTTAGAAAAATCCGAAGATAAAAAGAAAAATACCGTGGAAGATAATGTGCGTGCACGGTTACGTGGTTTTGCTCGTACTATACCCTCATTTTTGATGGCTTATGGCGAACCCAGCACATCTTTGCAAAACTTTGATACGACTATTAAGGCAGAAGTTTTTAAAGAGGTTACAGGCATTACGCTCGATCAATTCAGAACCTTGCGTGATGCTTATAATTTTTTTGATGAAATGGTATTTAATGAGTCTATTCTAGAGTTTCTGTCAAAACGCAAAGAACTCGCTAATTACTTTGATGAAAATCAGGAAGAAGATATTTTCGATTATATTCCACCTCAGCAAACAAACCAGATATTTACACCAAAGAAAATTGTGAAAATAATGGTGGATAAATTGGAAGAAGAGGACCCAGACATCTTTTCAAATCCAGATAAAACATTTGCTGATTTATATATGAAATCAGGTTTATATATCACTGAAATTGTGAAACGTCTGTATATTGGACTAGAGAGTCAAATACCCGATCCTGATATAAGGTTAAAGCATATCTTAGAAAATCAAGTGTTTGGTTTTGCTCCAACTGAAATAATCTACAACATTGCACGAAACTTTATTTTTGGTTTTGATATAAGGGCAGAAACAATAGATGATTCACATATTGTTTGTTTAGACACCACACCTTTTGCTCAGGGTGAGGGTGATTTTGAAGCTAAATGTGATGAATTATTTGGAGGTAATGAATAATGAAATTTGATGTGGTTATAGGTAATCCACCGTATCAACAAAGCCGAGATGATACTCGCGATGACGCAGTATATAATTATTTTTATGATTTATCTGAAAATATAAGTACTAAATATTGTCTAATTTCTCCAGCTAGATTTTTATTTAACGCAGGTAGCACCGATAAAAAATGGAATAAAAAAATGCTAACCGATAAGCATATAAAGGTTAAATATTACGAACAAAAATCAGCCAATGTATTTCCAACAACTGATATAAAAGGTGGTGTGGCAATATTATATCGTGATGAAAATAAAGAGTTTGGAGAAATTGGCATATTTACTGCTTATGAAGAATTGAATTCAATTCTTCATAAAGTTGAACCATTGATTGTAAAGCCCTTGAGTACAATTATTACTGGTCAAGGGATATATCGGTTTACTCATAAAATGCATAATGACCATCCTAAAGTGTCCACCATTTTACCAGCTAGCCATCAGTTTGATATTAGTACTGGTGTGTTTGGAACTTTAGATAATATATTATTTTTTGAGAATAAACCTGATGACGGCCATAAATATATTTCTATACTTGGTCGCTATAAAGGCCAACGTGTTAATCATTGGATACGAAAAGATTATATTAATGAACCAAAAGGTTATGATAAATGGAGAGTTATTTTGCCAAATGCTAATGGATCTGGAAAATTAGGAGAAGCATTAAGTTCACCACTAATTGGCAAACCATTTAACGGATTTACTCAAACCTTTCTGTCTATTGGACAATATAATAATCGACAGGATGCAGAAAATACTATGAAATATATTAAATCTAAGTTTGCTCGTATTATGTTAGGTGTATTGAAAGTTACTCAACATAACCCGTCGGCTAAATGGAAATACGTTCCTCTTCAAGATTTCACTTCAAAGTCAGACATTGATTGGAGTAAATCTATTCCAGAAATTGACCAACAACTTTATAAAAAATATGGACTAGACCAGACTGAAATAGACTTTATTGAAACTAAAGTTAAACCCATGGATTAAAAATATTTAGTTAAAACAAAAATAATTTACCTAAGTGAGTCATTGATGCAAAAAAAATTTTCAGAGTTTTATAAGCCGACCAAAAAAGAATTAAAACAACTATGGGATGAGTCTCATTTTGTTTTTGATGCAAACACACTTTTAAATCTATATATTTATACTAAAGAGACAGTAGATGATTTTTGGTCGGCACTTGATTCAATAAAAGACAGACTATGGATAAGTTTTCAGGCAGGTTATGAATTTCATAATAACCGTCCAGCTAGAATACTAACCCAACAAAATTTATTTCAGAAAACCATTTCTTCGCTAAATAGAATTTCAGATGACGCAGAGAAATCATTAGTCAAAAATTTTAATGCAATCAGAGAACACCCATCAATAAACGAAAAAGAAATTGTTGAAGAAGTAGAATCTTTTTTTAAAAAATTAATTGATAAAATCCAGAAAAAAGAAGAGTCTCACCCAAAATTATTAAAAGATGAAGATGAAATATTAAATAAAATATCTAAGCTTTTTAAAAATCGAGTAGGGTCGGGGTTTTCTGAAATTGAATTGAAAAAAATTTTTAAAGAAGGGGAAAAGAGATATTCAGAAAAAATTCCTCCCGGGTTTGCTGATATTAAAGAAAAAAAAGGAATAGAGAAATATGGTGACCTAGTTATTTGGAAAGAAATATTGAATTTTGCGAATCATGAGAATGTTAAATCTATTATTTTCATAACTGATGATGCAAAAGAAGATTGGTGGAAAATAGTTTCAGGAAAAACTATTGGACCTCATCCAAAATTAATTAAGGAATTCCAACAAGAAACTGGGAAAAAATATTATCAATATAATTCGGCTCAATTTCTTGACTATGCCAAATCTCGTAATCCAAAAATTAATGAAGACTCAATATCTGAAATTAATAGAGTAGCAAGTTCATTTGCTTTTAAGAACAAGGATTTAATTTCTAAAAATAATTATTTTAAAAATTTACCCAGAAACACTTTAAATGAATTGTTCAATGAAGTTAGTGAAACAAATAAAAAGAAAATTATAAAAGATTTTTTAAAATCAAATCAAAGCGTTATTGACTTTAATGAAGACATTTTAAATGAAAGAAATTGTCTTCCTTTAGCAGAAGCTCTGAGATTGAATAATAGAAATGAAGAATTAAAAAGGTTTTATAAGGAAATAAGAGATTTAGATGATGGTTCTGATGATGAAGATATAAATGAAGATTAAATATATACATACTTAATGCAATAACATGGAACAGGCACTTCATCAGGTAATCTAAGAAATTAGTCTTACCAACTGTCGTAAAAAAATGGAATTGTATAGGTTATATAGTAAAGATGAGTCTTTTAAAGCAGCAATTAAACAAACCATTAAACAATATTTGAATGTATCTAATTAAGAAGAAATTATAAAAACTTATGAAAGAAATAAATAAAATTGATATAAGAACATCTGACAAGCTCGACTTTAATTTTAATGAGATAGTTACAGATAAATATAGTTTAGGTATTAGCAATTTAATACTTAGTCATGCCGATGAGAAAGAAGTTGATTGTAATTTTTCATATAAACATTTACTCATTGACTTAAAAAAATGGGATTTAATATGGAGCCAAAATCAGTTTAATTACATAGTCCCAGAACTTCACCATCAATACACAATTAAATCTATTAACCCTTTAAAAGATCATAATAAAACAATTGATAAGATAAACCGAGTAAAAAGGAGAATGGAAACTTATAAAAATGTAAATGCACCGGTAATTACACTTCCAAATTTTAAGTCAGGTCTTGTAAATATTACTGCTGGTAGACATCGTTACTGGTGGTTTAAAGAGCTTGGTCTCTCTTGTTTTGTGGCTGCAATTTCTGAAAAAGATTTTGATAAAATAAGTGATAAGGAATACATAATTGCGGCTGAATCATCAGTTTTTATTAATCAAAATAATAAAAGGAATAATTGAAACCCCAAACCAACCAAATATATCTCCCCGATGGCGCACCGACTTCTGTTAAAGAAGCCGAGTTGACCAATCGCCTGATTAAAACCATTTGGTCTCCACACACGGCGATGGATAAAGCCTTTAAACGTGAAATTGCGCAATACACGGGCGTTTATTTCTTGTTTGGAGATGATGACGAGGGCAAGCCGCAGGTTTATATTGGGGAAGGGGAGAACTGCTGGACTCGTTTACAACAACACAACCGTAACAAGGACTTCTGGACGCATTGTGTCATTGTCGTGACGATGGCTAATAGGAACAGCGACGTTGTTTTAATAATATATAGTCAGATAAGTTAAATTAAGAATTAAAATGGAAAGATTAGTATCACCTTCAATAGAAGAATTAGATAAGCTCCGTCAGCCTCTAACTGCAGGTGAACGAATGGTGTTTAATCTTTTTAATGAAACATTAGCACCTAAGTGGGAAATTTATATTCAACCTCATTTAAATGGTTTAAGACCTGATTTTGTACTCTTGAATCCAGATGTTGGTATCGCAGTTTTTGAAGTTAAAGACTGGAATTTAAAGGCAATGAAGTATTGGGTTGAAGAAAGAATTGGAAAACCACCAAAACTTTGCGCAAGTGATGGTGTTAAATCTTTTTCAATTCAAAACCAGAATCCTGTTGAAAAAATTTTTCAGTATAAGAAAGAAATTCATGATTTATATTGTCCTAGATTGGATGCAAAAGCAGGTTTTGCTGCTATTACAGCCGGTGTAATTTTTCCTTTCGCTAAGCAATCAGAAATTAATCAATTGTTAAAACCATGCTTAGAGTATAGAGGAATGATGGAATACCCTCGCTACAATCCTGTTTCTGGTGCTGAATCAATTGCTGAGAATAACATAAATTTGGTTTTTCCAGAAAGTAATCGTCGTTCATCCATGTTCATGAGTGATGAAAAAGCAGCCGATATGCGCAACTGGTTGATAGAACCTGATTTTTCAAAAGTTCAACGCAAGCCCATTCAATTAGATCAAACGCAAAAATCATTTGTTAATTCTCGCACTGAAACTGGTTATAGAAGAATTAAAGGACCAGCAGGTTCAGGAAAGTCTTTAATTCTAGCGGCTCGTGCGGCTCAGCTTATCAGCGAAGGAAAAGATGTTCTAGTTGTAACTTATAATATAACATTATTACACTATTTAATGGACTTAGCTGTTCGATGGCAATATGCATCTGGTAAAACCAGAAGTAAGGGCACATGGTTAAATTTTCATTCTTGGTGCAAAAGAGTTTGCGTTAGTTCTGATCATGAAAAGGAATATAATAATCTTTGGAAAATAAATGAAAGTGAATCGTCAACTCGTAAAGTGTTAAATGAAAATCTTCCAGCATTGGTTGAAAAGTGTATTGATGGTGATTCAGATGAAATGATTCAGAGATACGATGCAGTGCTTGCTGATGAAGGTCAAGACTTTCTGCCATCATGGTGGAATGTGCTAAGGAAAGTATGTCATAAAAATGGAGAAATGCTTCTTGTAGCTGATGCAACACAAGATGTTTATGGCACAGCTAAATCTTGGACAGATGAGGCAATGCGTGGTGCTGGGTTTAGAGGTGAATGGGTAAACCTTCAAACATGCTATCGACTACCTCCAATGGCACTGAAAACAGCAAGAACTTTTGCGGAACTTTATTTACCTAAGGATACTGCTGATTTACCTAATGCTCCACAAGCTGAACTTGATTTTTTTCCTTGCAAATTAAAATGGGTTCAGACTTCAGCAAGCAGTAGTGTTGATATTTGTGTTAAAGAAATTATACAAATGGCTCCAAGTATTAATGATGATATTCTTGCTATTACTGATATAACATTTCTAACTGGCAGTCAAACAATTGGATTATCTGTTGTAGATAGGCTACATTCTAGGGGAGTTAATACTGTAAATACGTTTAGTCCAGATAAAAAGAAATCGCGCCGAAAGAAAGTGGGGTTTTATATGGGAGATGCCAGGGTTAAGGCAACAACGCTTCATAGCTTCAAAGGATGGGAGTCTCGAGCCATAGTGCTTTTCATAGGTGAAAGGATTGACATACAAACATATGCATTAATTTATACAGGTTTGACACGATTAAAACGACACGAAAAAGGAAGTTTTTTAACAGTAGTTTCATGTTCAAAAGAACTTGAAGAATTTGGAAAATCTTGGTCAAACTTAGAAGTTGGTATTTATTAGTCAATTACTGTTAATAAAGTAAGCGCCAAGCCAACCCCATGGTTGACAGTTTAGTTTAGTTGATTATGGTTGTCTAATCGAACTGGATGTTTCCAGGCAGTAGCTGTTCAAACTGCTCTGGT
>Ga0079224_100011555_pt1 | contig 12172 bp, 6 predicted proteins | sample Stecom2015_FD_80414 | JGI IMG/M metagenome (GOLD analysis project Ga0079224, IMG submission 80414) | Agricultural soil microbial communities from Utah to study Nitrogen management - Steer compost 2015 | ecosystem: Environmental > Terrestrial > Soil > Agricultural land | place: USA: Utah... | reverse complement strand
TGTCGAAATTGTTGTAACGCAATTTTACAGCGATGCACGAAGCAAGTTTCTCCTGGTCGCGCAAGGTAAAGGCCACTTTCTCAACCATCGACACAAGCATGGCGCGAAGGCGTGGAACATCTACCGTATCGCTGTCGAACGTGCATTCCGTCGAAATGGATTTTTGTTCCCGGTATGGCACGACGGCGGAGTTGTCTTCCGCATGCGCTTTGCGCCGAAGAACCTCAGCGCTGCGACCGAACGTTTTCCTGAGATGTTCCAGGGGTGTGTTGCGAAGCGCGGCTACGGTGTGGATGCCCAGGTTGTGGAGCATCGTTGCCGTGCGCTTGCCGATCATGGGTATTTTATCGACTTCGAGCGGATCGAAGAAGGCTTGCTCCCGACCGGGAGAGATCTCTATTTCCGCATTGGGCTTAAACTCTCCGGTGGCCACCTTGGCTACAAGCTTGTTGGTTGCCAGTGCCAGCGATATGGGCAGGGCCGTCTCGCGTATTATGCGCGCCCGTAGAGCTTTGGCCCATTTGAAGGTTCCGAAGTATCGGTCCATTCCCGTGGCATCTATATAGAATTCGTCGATCGACGCCTTCTCAAAGCACGGGGCTTCTTCGGTAATAATTTGCGTTACCGCCCGGGAGGCCTCGCTGTAGGCACTGATATCGCCGCGGATAACCGTTGCGTCGGGGCAAAGACGCATGGCCTGATACATGGGCATGGCTGAGTGGATGCCGAATTTGCGCGCTTCATAGCTGCAGGCTGCCACCACCCCGCGGTTTGTACTTCCGCCAATAATCAGCGGTATTCCATTGAGAGAAGGGTTTTTACGCCGTTCTACCGCCACAAAGAAAGCGTCGAGATCCAGGTGGATGATGCTGCGATTCATACACGAATTAACTAAAAATATTAGTTATAGTTGCAAAAGACACCTAATTATTTTAGGTTTGTTCTGCTGTTTTGCCATAGCAGCTTCTTCGTTCGCCCGGGATTTTCCCGGGCGCGAAGACATCGGGGGGAGTGTTGACGCTTGCCTTCCGGAACGCAGTGTAGCGAGGTGTCAATAGTGTTAAAAAGGAAGTGTTATAGTTTGAAGGGGTGGTTCCGCCGTGGCGGATTCACCTGGCTATCGGGAGACGCTTCACCCGCCGGCGTTTCCGTCCCGTTTTCCTATTTTTCACTTCCGGATTCACGCCTCACGCCTCACGATTCACGCCTCACGATTGACGATTCACGACTCACGATTTGACGATTCACGATTCACGATTTGACGATTCACGCCTATGCCCTTGGAAACTGTAAACCGCAACATCCGTTATTTAAGAACCCGGGCCGCGTTGACTCAGCGCGAGTTCGCTGAGCGGATTAATATCAAACAACCCACGCTTGGTGCCTATGAAGAGGGGAGGGCAACGCCTCCGTTAAATGTGTTAACGGACATCGGGCGGATCTTTAAGGTAAGCCTCGACAATCTGATCGGAGTTGATCTCGGCACGATCCCGGAGAAATCCTGGCGCCAGGCGGGCAAACCACGCCGCGAGGTGCTCGCTATAACAGTCGATGGTCAAAACCGCGAGAATGTAGAGCTGGTGACGCAGAAAGCATCGGCGGGATACTTGTCTGGATTCCAGGATCCCGAGTTCGTCAAAGAACTTCCGAAGATCAGCATGCCGGTTCTACCGCGCAACAAAACATATCGGGCGTTTGAAATCCGCGGCGACTCCATGTTGCCTGTCCCTTCGGGAAGCATCATTTTTGGAGACTATGTCGAAGATGTCGCGTCGATCAAGAATGGCAAGCCGTACGTCCTTGTCACCCGCAATGACGGGATAGTTTTCAAACGCGTATTTCATTTCGGCCCCAGCGAACACAAACTTCTGCTGGTCTCCGACAATCGTGCATATGAACCTTATGCGATCGAAATTGCTGACGTGATCGAGATATGGGCCGCACGTGCTTATTTCACCAGTCAGTTCCCCGAAGCCGATGACCCGACACCCTCTCCGCTCGTCGAGCAACTCGCCCTCCAACTGCTGAAGGGCAAGGGGGCTTAGCTATAACTCTTCAACACTCTAACACTCTAACCCTATAACACTTCAACACTTTTTCTTACCCTTTCTCTTAGCGCTGTCGGTCCAATCCCTGGCGCAGCAACCGGTGCCGTTGCGGGATACGGTGCCGCAATACCTGTTTTCCTATGCGGAGATCGAATATCTGGAGGATCCAACAGGCACCCTGGATATAACCACAGTGTCGAATTCAGAATTTTCATCCCGCTTTCAGCCGAGCCCCACGTTTAGTCCTGAGAATTATCATCGCTCGTCCTGGTATTGGTATCGCATCGCCGTGGCCCATAACGCCGCGAGCGCGCATCAATGGCAGATTGAATTCTTTGATCAGACCATCGACGAAATTGATTTTTACACTCCTGTGGGCGAGGGTTTTGAACGCCAGACTTTCGGTGACAATCTGCCTTTCCATGCCCGCCCCATCCGCCATAAGAACTTCTTCGTGAAGCTTCCCGCCGAATACAACGGCGTACACACCTATTACTTCCGCGTAAAGTCACGGCAACAGGCCAACATTCTGGTGGTGCTTCGGACGTCCGACTACTTCATCAACTACGCGCTCGACGAGTACTTCTTCTTCGGCATTTTTTACGGGATGATACTCGTCTTTTGCTTTTACAACTTATTGATGTTTCTCGCGGTGCGTGAACGCCACTACGTATGGTACATTCTGTACCTGCTGGCGATCGGTCTGTACGAGATGAGCGTTGACGGAATTGCTTTTCAGTACCTATGGCCTTCGGCGGTAGGATGGAATCAATACGCTCCTGGAATTACTCTTTATCTGGCATCGTCGTTCGCCGTCTTCTTTGCTTCTTCCTTGCTCAACCTGCGACAGGACCATGGAAGATTATACCGATTGCTTGTGGGGGCGTTCGCCTTCCGGACGTTGTTTCTGGTGATTAGTCTGACCGCCGCGCCCGATTGGTTCCGCTGGCGACTCATCGAGATCATTCCCCTGGGAGTGGCTTTCTACGCGGCGATCCGATGTCTTCAGAAAGGTTATCGCGCTGCCCGATTCCTGGTGGTGGGCTACGCATTCCTCTTCCTGGGGATCGCGATAAAAGTAATTCAGTACGTCGACCTCAACTGGCTGCCCCTGGGCGGGCTCACCCATTACAGTCTGGGCTTCGGTTTCATCATGGAAATGATGTTCCTCTCGTTTGCCAACGGTGATCGTATTCGCATTTTGAGGGTAGAGCGGGAGCGGGCGCAGCAGCGGATGATCGAGCAACTCCGGATCAACGAAAACCTGAAAGATACGCTGAACCAGCAACTCGAGGAGCAGGTTCGCCTCAAGACCCGCGAGCTTGTGGAGAAGTCGGCCTTTATCGAGCAGCAGAACCTCCAGCTTGCCGAGGCGAACAAACAACTCGAACGGCAGGCGCGTGAAATCGCAGAAATGAATGCCCTCCTGGCGCGCGACAATGTGGAACTCAAGCAGAACGTCGAAATGGTGACCGAGGCGCGGATTCTTTCGCGGGGGGTCGATTTTGAGGAATTCAGTCAGCTATATCCCGACGACGACCATTGCCTGAAGTTTCTGGCTGGCCTCAAATGGCAAAACGGCTATAGTTGTTCCAAATGTTCCCACTCCAATTACAGCGAGGGGAGGAGTCCCTGGTCCCGGCGCTGTACCCGCTGCGGATATGATGAGTCAGCTACGGCTTTCACGTTGCTGCAGAATACGCGACTTCCTATCACGAAGGCCTTTTACATGATATTCCTCGTGTACAACGCCAAGGGTAATATTTCTTCCCACAAGCTGTCGTCCATTCTCGATATCCGGCAGAGTACGTGTTGGTCTTACAGCGCGAAAATCCGAAAGGCCATGAAAGAGCAACGCCGCCGCGGGTTGGCGCCTACCGCAGGCTGGGATTCGATACTTCTTGTAGGGAAATCCTAGCTTTTACCTCCTCAAGCCACCCCTCGCACGCCTTTTTTCCACCGTATCAATCGATTTCGGTGACCGCTGGCCTTGTGGCTGACTATCAGAGCGAAAGACCCTTAAAGTCGGTGTGCTTGAAGCGTATCAAAATTAAGCAAGTGTCTTTTAATCAGATAGTTAGCTTGTGTTTTTAGGGTATCGTGCCGAACTTTGAGAACGTTTAAACATTGTCACACCTATGAACAGGATATTACGCTTTATGGCGATTATGCTTTTCGCGGTTCCGCTAGCGGGATTTGCGCAGTATAATCCGGTGACGGGCACAGTGACCATTGCAAATGGGGAGACTCTGCCCGGAGTCAATGTGGTGCTGAAGGGTTCCAGTACAGGAACAATTACCGATGCAGAGGGGCGCTACAGTCTGCAGGCTCCGGCCGACGGAACGTTGGTGTTTTCCTTTATCGGATACCGGATGCAGGAGGTGCCTATCAATGGGAGATCCACGATCGATGTGGTCATGGAAGAAGACATCACGACCCTGGAGCAGGTGGTGGTGGTGGGGTACGGAACCCAGGAGAAGAAGGATATCACCGGTGCGGTAGCGATTGTCGGACAGGAAGCTTTTGAATCACGTCCCAATACGCAGTTCGGTCACCTCATCCAGGGTAAGACTGCCGGGGTTCAGGTGATCACGCCTTCAGGCAAGCCATCGGCTGGATTCTCGATCAGGGTGCGGGGTACGAGTTCGATCGCGGGGAGCAGCGAGCCCCTGTACGTGGTCGACGGTGTCCCCGTGAGTGACACGCGGACGATCAATCCCAACGACATTGAAAGCATTACGGTGCTGAAAGATGCCTCGTCGGCCGCGATTTACGGTACACAAGGGGCTAACGGCGTGGTGCTGATCACCACGCGACGCGGGACAAGCGCTTCACCCCGAGTTGAGTTCAGCGCTTATGCGGGCTTTTCCAGTGTGTGGAACACACTCAGGGTGCTCAATGCCGAGCAGTTCCGCGACCTGATGACCGAGATGGGCCAGACCACCGACTGGAGTCAGTATACGGAAAACACCGACTGGCAAAACAAGGTGTTCCAAAACGGAAGGTCTCAGAACTACCAGCTCTCGTTGTCCGGACAAACGGATAAGACTACCTATTACGTCTCGGGAGGATGGACGCAGCAAATCGGCGCTGTTCGCAGTGCCGAGATGGACCGCGCCAACTTCAAGATAAATCTCAGTCAACAGGTCAATGACTGGTTGAACGTCGGCACGAACGTGAACTACATGCGTTATCACGACGTAGATGTCAGTGATAACACGACCGTGAATAGCGGCGGAGTCATTTTGGGTATGCTGTCGACGCCTCCGAATATCGGAGTTTACCGGCCCGATGGATCTTTTACAGCAAACCCTTTTCAGGACTGGGAGAACCCCCTTGCCCATACCGATGGATCGGACAGAGGGTACAAGAACCAGCGTGTGCTGGGAAATGTGTTTGCTGAGATTGACGTGCTGCCGGAGTTGCAATTCCGCAGCAACCTCGGTGTAGATTTTCAGTCGGGCATGTACGACTACTTTCTCGATCCGTTCCGTACGACGTACGGACGTCTGACAGATGGTCGTGCGATTAACTCGACGGACCTGACGAATTTCCATATCATTGATAACACGCTCACTTACGACAAGCAGTTTGGCGATGATCATGCGTTCACCGCAATGGTGGGATCAGTTATTCAGAAGTCGGTGTGGGAGAACAACCGCGTCGAAAAAACCGGTTTCTCCGGAAATGCCGTGCCGACCACCAATGCCGGATCGACGATTGTCGACGCTTCGAATACAAAAACGGAAAAATCGAACGTGTCTTTCATCAGCCGGGTCACCTACGCTTATCGCGACCGGTATCTGCTGACCGCCAATTTCCGGCGTGACGGCTCTTCGGCGTTCGGTCCTAATCAGCGCTGGGGATCATTTCCTTCGGTTTCCGTCGGGTGGCGTATTTCTGAAGAAGATTTCTTTGGAAGCACAAACGCGGTTAACGATCTCAAGTTGCGTGTAGGATGGGGGTTGGTCGGAAACGACCTGGGCGCCTATGCCTACCTGGGTCGCGTGGGTACGGGCGCCAACTATCCGATCGGTGGAGTTATTCTCCCCGGTACGTATCCGGAATCTATCCAGAACGATGACCTTAAGTGGGAGACAACGGAGCAAACCAACGTGGGGGTCGATCTGGCTTTGCTCAATTCCCGGATTGAGTTGTCGGTCGACGCTTACCTGAAGAGAACGTCCGATCTCCTCTTGTACGTACCGCTGCCGCGCTCTACGGGTTTCGACACCGGTGTGCAGAATGTGGGCGAGGTTGAAAACAAAGGACTCGAGTTTCAGGTTACTTCGCACAACCTTGTGAATGCATTGAAATGGCAGACTGATTTCAACATTTCTTTCAACCGGAACAAAGTTGTCGATATACAGGGACAGCAATACCTGGGAGGCTCAGTTTCCGGAAGGGGCGAACCCAATCGCACCGCCGAGGGTGATCCGCTCGGTCTCTTCTACGGCTACGTGACCGGTGGTGTCGACCCTGCAACGGGGATGATATACTACGTTGACCGCAATGGAGAAAGTACTTTCGACCCGACGCCGGAAGACCGGACCATTATCGGGGATCCGAACCCCGACTTTGTGTACGGGATGACAAACACCCTGACCTACCGCAACTTTGGATTGAGTCTGTTTCTCCAGGGCGTACACGGAAACGACATCTTTAACGCAACACGGGTTGAGATGGAGGGAATGACCGATGCCAAGAACCAAAGTCGGAAAGTGTTGAACCGATGGCGCGCACCCGGTGATGTTACCGACATCCCGAAAGCAACGCCGAACGATACGCGCAACTCAAGGATTTCAACGCGCTTCATCGAAGACGGATCGTTCCTGCGACTGAAGGCAATCACGCTTAGCTACAATCTTCCAGGGTCGCTGCTAACCAGGGTAGGCATTAACGGTGCGAAGGTTTATGTCACGGGTGAGAACCTACTGACGTTTACATCGTATTCCGGATTCGACCCCGAAGTCAGCGCATTTGGCCTCAACGACAACAATACGCTGAGAAACATTTCTCCGGGCGTTGACTATGGAACGTATCCGCAGACGCGGAATCTGATCTTCGGTCTTAACGTCTCTTTTTAACATGGTCTGACCTGAAAGCAGAGAATCATGAAAACAAGAATATTTCTCTTTATCACGGGTGTGGCCTTCGTCGGGCAAGCCTGTGACGATTACCTGGACCTTAAACCGATCTCCGTTGTAACGGCGGAGAACGCGTACTCGACAGCCGATGATGCGGAAGCCGCGCTCGTCGGAGCGTATGATTCGTTTTCACAGGAGTATTACATCTGGGATAACATCATTTTCAATGACGTCCGGTCAGATAATCACTATGCTGGCGGCGACGATGCCAACATTTACCAGGTGGACAATCTCGCTATTGAGCCGACGAATCCGCGCCTGTTTAACAACTGGAGTCAGTTGTATAACGCGATTGCAAAAGTGAATCTCGTTCTCGACAAAGTGCCACAGATCGAGGATCCGCGCATTGATGCGGGGGGGCGTCGGCGACAGATATTGGGCGAAGCATCGTTTCTGCGGGCTTATCATTACTATCAGCTCGTGAAAATGTGGGGTGATGTGCCCCTGATTACCAAGCCGGTGAGTTCAACGGCGCCTTCCGAGGTTCACGTTGAACGCTCGCCGGTCGCGCAGGTGTATACACAGATTGTTGCCGACCTCGAGTATGCCGCGGCAAATCTTCCGGCTACGTTCGGATCGGATGCTACGGTGAACAAAGCGCGCGCAACCCGTGGGGCGGCCCACGCTATGCTTGCAAAAGTGTGGGCGCAGCGGCCGGATCGCGATTACGAAAAAGTACGTGCGTATGCCGATTCGGTTATTAACAGTCCGGCGGGATATCGCTTACTCGACAACTACGATCACCTCTGGGATGGTAATCATTACAACAACGATGAGTCGATCATGGAGGTACAGTTTGTGGGCGGTACAGAAGGAAACTGGGGTCCTAACTTGTTGCTCGGCAGCGACTGGCGGAAGTTTGTAACGCCTTCAAAAGACCTCGTGGCGGCTTTCGACAACGAGGGTGATACTGAGCGGAAGAACTCGACAATTGTGTTTGCTACTGCACCGTGGGCCGATGAATTCTGGTCGCTGGAAGTAGGAGGAACAATTCCCTTCTCCTACAAATGGCGCGACCCTGCCGGAGGTAACAGCACCAATCGCCAGTACCTGCTTCGTTTAGGCGACATTGTCCTGCTGAAAGCCGAAGCCCACAACGAGCTCGGGCAGCTTGAAGACGCACGTGCCGAAATTGACAGAATCCGCGATCGCGCGGGATTGGGGCCTACGCCTGCGGCCAATCAGGCGGAGATGCGTCTGGCTATCGAAAATGAACGCCGGCTTGAACTCGCTCAGGAAGCCCAGCGCTGGGATGATCTCGTCCGCTATGGACGTGCGGTAGAGGTGATGAGCAATCTTGTTGAGATAGACTTGCGCACGAATCAGCCGAAGGATTATGAGATGACGGAGTCCAAGATACTGTTGCCGATTCCTCAGTCTGAACGAAACCGGAATCCCCGGCTCGGGCAAAACGAAGGTTACAACTGATTACCATGAAAGCCATCGATATTATGAACACGAACAAGATAGTGTTGTACATCTGCGCTGTTCTCCTCGCGGTGAGCGCATGTGACGAAAAAGATAACCTTGATCCGCTGGGTAACTGGGACATGACAGCCCCCGTTCTTACCGCTCCTGCGGCCGACGCCCATTTTGTGCTTGACGAGACGGCGCCGGATGCTGAATATGTGTTTGAGTGGGATCCGGCTACGACTTCGAATCGTTTTGGGATATCCTACCGGTTATTGCTGGTGCCCCGTGGCACTGAAGATCTGTCTAGTCCTATACTCACCGTGTCGGACGATGGGGGTAGCGCTACCGTTACTGCGGCGGATCTAGACTATGCCCTTTGGGCAGCCTGCTATCCCGCCGGAGCGGAAGCTGAACTCGATTGGGTTGTTGTCGCGGAGGCGGTCGGTAGGGAAGAAGCCGCCCGCCGTCCGATAGGGCTGACGCGCTTCGAGACGGAGCGCGAGATTGAAAGTCTGTTCATTTCAGGATCGGGTTCTGAGGCCGGGCCCGATGCGTCTAATGCCATGCCTATGCGTACGGTGCCTGATACCGATGGAAACGCGTCGGGTGTGTATGAAATATACACCACGCTAACCCAGGGAGAGACGTTTGTCTTTCGCGATCGCGCCAACGCTCATTCGCGTGTGATTGGCGGTGAAGAAGGAGTCCTCGAACCTTGCGCCTCGCCGATTGTAGCGCCCGAAAGCGGTGTATATCGCATAACCGCTGATGTGGTTTCGAACACCTACAGTCTACTTAAAATCGACCGCTGGAGTCTGGTGGGAGGTCCGCTCCCCGGAGGATGGGACGGCGACGTACCGCTCACGTATCAGGGCGCCGGTGTGTGGAGTGGCAATATCGAGTTTTTGTCGGATGCGGGATTTGTCTTCCGCGCGAATGGCGACTGGGCGTATCTCCTTAAACGTGTAGCAGGCACCGCCACGGGTGACGATAAAGGCGGGGAGCTGATCATGGAGTCGGAAGCAGGTGACCGTGGTATTGAAGTCGAAGATGTGCCTGGATACGCCGGACTTCACACAGTAACACTGAACCTGAATGCGGGATCAACTTATAGTTATACCCTGGTTCCCATAAGTCAGGAACCGGCTGCCGCAGTCATCGGTGAAACCGGTAGTCCGGATGGAGACAAAGTCTCGGGTTCGTTTGACATAGAATCCATGGATGCGCCTGAAGCGTTGTACCTCATCAGCGGTGGTGATGTAGTGGAGCTCGTCAGAAGCGGAGATGTGTTTGCAACAGAGAACTACGTAGCTCTTCAAGCCAGCAAGACCTATACGCTTAATACCGCGAGTGATGGTTCCGGCGAAGAAGTGGTTGCGGGCGAAATCGGCGTCGCGCGCGATCAGGCCTATAAGCTTACCGTCGATTTTTCAACGGGGAAACTCCAGTGGACGTATTACAACATCAAACTTTTCCATTGGGATGAGGTAGGAGGCGGATGGGATCAGCGTCAGGAATTGCTGATGACGTATATCCATCCTTACACCTTCGAAGTAACGGGAACGCTGACCGGTGGATTCCACTCCAAATTCAACTCACCGTGGGATGTACAATTCGGAACTGATTCGAAAAGTCTCACAGGAACGATGGAGAACGGTGGGGCCAACTTTACCGGTATTGTACAAAGCGGACAGTACGTGGCGCGTATCGTTGTGTCGCCCGACTATTCAACCGCGGAATACAGCTTCGTAAGACAACAGTAGGAATAGAATAGCATCCCGGCCCCGGGATCTTAAACATGCTTATGAATTATAGACGATACTTATTGGCGTGGATGATGGCTCCTGCCTTGTTGCTGCAGGGTTGTGGCGGAGCAGGCAGCCGCGAGGTAGTGACGGGTAACGATGTCCAGGTCTGGATAACAACGGGCGATCAACAGCAGTTGTTGGCCCGTAAACCCGGACTCGCTTTCATCGATACGGCTATGGAGACGGTGATCGCCGTCGATACAACAAAACGCTTCCAAACCATAGACGGATTTGGTTACACCCTTACCGGGGGAAGTGCTGACTTGATGAACGAAAAATTATCGGAGACCGAACGACAGAAGCTATTGCGGGAACTGTTTTTGACGGATGACGATGGTATTGGCATCAGCTACCTGCGTATAAGTGTCGGCGCCTCCGACCTCGATGATCACGTGTTTTCGTACTGCGATCTGCCTCCCGGACAAACGGATCCGGAGCTTACTCGCTTCACGCTTGAGGAAGATGAAGAAAACCTTATTCCGGTTTTGAAGGAAATACTGGCACTGAACCCCGATATCAAGATAATGGGAAGTCCGTGGTCGGCGCCCGTTTGGATGAAATCAAACGGAAAAGCCAAGGGGGGAAGTCTGCTTCACCGGTTTTATCCGAGCTATGCGAAGTACTTTGTCCGCTACGTTCAGGAGATGGCCGCGCGCGGTATTCCCATTGACGCCATCACCATACAAAACGAACCGGAGAATCCGCACAACACACCCAGTATGCTGATGACCGCGGAAGAGCAAAAAGTGTTTGTCCGCGATCATCTCGGGCCTGCGTTTGAGGAAGCCGGAATTCGTACCAAGATCATTCTCTTCGATCACAACTGCGATAACCCTGATTATCCGATCAGTATTATGAACGATCCAGAAGCGAAGAAATATGTTGACGGGTCCGCGTTTCATCTCTACCTCGGCGAGATCGAGGCGATGTCGAAAGTACATGACGCTCATCCGGACAAGAATTTGTATTTTACTGAACAATGGACTTCCGGGGAGGGCAAGTTCCACGAAGACCTCCGCTGGCACGTCCGTCATCTCATCGTAGGAGCTACACGCAACTGGAGTCGGAACGTTCTTGAATGGAATCTGGCTGCCGATCCGAATTTCGATCCCCACACCGATGACGGGGGGTGCACCACCTGTCAGGGGGCGTTAACCATTGGTGACTCCGTGACGAGGAACGTTTCATACTACATCATCGCCCATGCATCGAAGTTTGTTCCACCCGGTTCCGTACGGGTCGATTCCAACATAGACGATGATCTGTACAACGTTGCCTTCTTAACACCCGACGGCAACCTGGTACTCGTCGTCGTAAACGACAGCAATACCGATAAGACGTTTGGCATTCAGGTTGGCTCGAAAACAGCTCCGGCGAGACTGCCTGGGGGCGCGGTAGGAACATTCGAAGTACGAATGACGCCTGCCCGCCGTGGCGGGAAGTAGGAATCCAAAGTACGAAGTACGAGGTACGAGGTACGAGGTGCGAGGTACGAGGTGCGAGGTGCGAGGTGGGAGCTCGTCTTTGAGGGTATGAACCGAGACGGATAAATATTGCCACGGCGGAAGTACGAGGTGGAGCTCGGTATTGGATTTATGAACCAAGTCGGGTTTAGGCCGGCGCGGAGGAGGTGTGAATGGGAACACGTTGCTCAAAGGATTCACGCTTCACGATTCACGCTTGACGATTCATGCTTCACGAATGACGATTGACGATTGACGATTCACGCTTCACGATTGACGATTGACGATTGACG
>Ga0079224_100011553_pt1 | contig 12173 bp, 13 predicted proteins | sample Stecom2015_FD_80414 | JGI IMG/M metagenome (GOLD analysis project Ga0079224, IMG submission 80414) | Agricultural soil microbial communities from Utah to study Nitrogen management - Steer compost 2015 | ecosystem: Environmental > Terrestrial > Soil > Agricultural land | place: USA: Utah... | reverse complement strand
TTTCGCTGATAAATTACTAAGAGCAGACCTTTTGTCTAGTAAGAATAAGTGTCGTTACTTCCGCGTCCTGCTCACGCCACAGACCTACATCCTGTTGGTCACTTTTGAACAATAGATTACAGGAGCAAAAGTGAATGAAGTCCCAAGAGCATTCATTTATAATGCACCTTTCTTTGACTCTCCGATTTTCGCATGGACAAACAGGTACTGACCTTTCAAGAATTAATACTTAAATTGCAGCAGTTTTGGGCTGAAAATGGTTGTGTGGTGATTCAACCTTTGGATTTGGAAGTGGGTGCCGGCACCTTTCATCCGGCAACTTTTCTAAAAGCCATTGGTCCTGAGCCTTGGAATAGTGCTTATGTGCAGCCCTGCCGGCGTCCAACAGATGGTCGTTATGGAGATAATCCTAATCGCTTACAGCATTATTATCAGTTCCAAGTGGTGCTCAAGCCATCACCGGAAAACTTTCAAGAATTGTATTTAGAGTCGTTGAAAACTATTGGGATTGATACCTTAGTACATGATATTCGTTTCATCGAAGATAACTGGGAATCACCGACTTTAGGTGCTTGGGGTTTGGGCTGGGAAGTCTGGCTTAATGGCATGGAAGTGACTCAGTTTACATATTTTCAACAGGTGGGCGGATTAACTTGTCAGCCGGTGATGGGTGAAATCACTTATGGATTGGAGCGTTTGGCCATGTACTTACAAAACAAAGAAAGTATCTACGATTTAATCTGGGCGGAAACCCCCAATGGCACCGTGACCTATGGTGATGTTTTTCATCAGAATGAAGTGGAACAATCGACCTATAATTTTGAGCATGCGGATGTGCCAGCATTATTTGCCGCTTTTGATCAAGCTGAAAAAACCTGTTTACACCTGATTGAGAAAGCCTTACCGTTGCCTGCCTATGAACAAGCTTTAAAAGCCTCACATTACTTTAATTTATTGGATGCCAGGAAAGCCATTAGTGTTACTGAGCGCCAACAATTTATTTTAAAAGTTAGAAATATGTCGAAATCAGTGGCTAAAATGTATTACCAATCTCGTGAAGCCTTGGGTTTTCCCGGTTGTCAGAAGAAGGAGTCTTAATCATGGCAGATATCTTATTTGAATTGGGTTGTGAAGAGTTACCACCAAAAGCCTTATATGGTTTATCCAAGGCCTTGTTTGATGGTGTTTGCGGACAATTGAGCGAACAAGGATTTGCGTTTGCCGAGGATTCCAGATGGTTTGCTTCACCACGCCGTTTAGCCTTTTTGTTACGTGACGTCAGTGAGCAATTAGCTGATCAAAAAATAGAAAAAGTTGGACCATCGGTAACAGTTGCTTATGATGATGCCGGACAACCAAAACCGGCTGCCATAGGGTTTGCTAAATCAGTGGGCGCAGAAGTCAGTGAATTAGGTATTACCAGTACCGATAAAGGAGATTACTTAGTTTATCAAGTGCTGGAAAAGGGCCAACACATTAATGCGGTTTTACCGGCTGTTATCACCGAGGCCATCAAAAAATTACCCATCCCCAAACCCATGCGTTGGGCTGATCATGATTATGCCTTTATCCGACCGGTACATTGGTTGCTTCTTATGAATGGTGAGTCCATTATACCGATGAATTTGTTTGGCCATAGTAGCGACAATAAAACCCGAGGTCATCGCTTTCATCATACAGGCTGGCTGACTGTTGATAGTGCCCTACGTTATTCTGAAATATTACAAAAAGCAGATGTCATGGTAGATCATCTGGAGCGTGAGCAATTGATTCAGCAACAGGTTGAAAAGGTGGTACAAAAAGTGGCTGGTAGAGCCTTAATTAACCCTGCTTTATTACAGGAAGTGGCTAGCATTACTGAGAAACCGGTGGCCGTGTTAGGTGATTTTGACCGTGAGTTCTTAAAAGTGCCGCGTGAGGCGCTGATTTCATCCATGGAAACCCATCAAAAATATTTTCCGGTGGAAAATCCAAACGGCCAGCTGATGCCGCATTTTGTGGCAATGGCTAACATCGACTCGAAACAGCCGGAGCTGGTTAAAAAAGGCTTTGAAAAAGTCATTACACCGCGACTGGCCGATGCGCGGTTCTTCTGGGAAAAGGATAAAGCCCGGCCATTAGCCGATAATTTGCCGTTATTGGCAAAAATGATTTTTGAGAAAAGTTTGGGTTCCTATGCCGATAAAACCAAACGTATCGCTGAATTAATGCAATGGCTGGCGCCTAAAATGGGCTTTGATAAGATGCTTGGTGCGCAGGCAGCCAAATTAATGAAGTCTGATTTAATGTCTGACATGGTGGATGAGTTTCCTGATTTACAAGGACTGATGGGTGGCTATTATGCTGCCGCACAAGGTGAAGATGAAACGGTCGCGATTGCCATTCGTGATCAGTATTTACCGCGTTTTAGTGGCGATCAATTGCCGGAAAATGGTTTAGGCCAAGCCTTGGCAATTGCCGATAAAATGGATACCCTGTGTGGTATTTTTGCCGTCGGTAAGAAACCAACGGGTTCTAAGGACCCGTTTGCTTTGCGGCGTGCAGCCTTAGGGGTTATTAGCATTCTGCGTGATAAGGACCTGAATGTTAATTATGATGATTTTATTGAACAATGTATTTCTGTTTTGGAAAAGAGCTCGGCTATCAATATAAGTGATGATGTAAGAAGCGATGTGCGAATATTCTTTACAGAACGTTTGCGCCACTTTTATATCAATCAGGGCGTTGCGCATGATGTGTTCAATGCTGCGGATATTCTTGCAGTATCGACATTATCCGATTTGGATGATCGGATTCAAGCCACGGAAGATTTTAAACAGCAGGATTATGCCAAATCATTAATCGAAGCCAATAAACGTGCCACCAATATTGTTGCGAAAGCGGAGTCACCCCAAGCTTTGTACGATCAAACGGTTAATGCCTCGTTATTTGAGTCGCAGCAAGAGTCTGATTTATATGAAAAAATTAAATCCATTGAGTCCGAGTTTGAACAATTAGTTACGGCTAAAAAATACAGTGAAGCCTATCACTTGTTGTCCACTTTAGCGCAGCCATTGGATGTTTACTTTGAACAAGTGATGGTAAATGTCGATGATGACAAAATCCGCATGAATCGCTTAAGTCAATTAGCTCAAGTCAGTCGCTTAACCGGTTCCATCGCCGACTTATCGCAGTTAGTCAAAGGGTAATAAAAATCTCTAATTGAAGTGGGTTCCGACAGTTCGATTTCGGCCTTGTTGTTTGGCCAGATAAAGACATTTGTCAGCTCGGTTAATTAATTGTTGAAACGCATGGCTGGGTGCGGTGTTTTCCAGATTATGAATTACGAAGCCAAAGCTTAAGGTTAAATAGTCGGCCGTTTCACTGCTTTTGTGCTCAATAGCTTGCTTTTTTATTTCGTTCTGAATGGTATCAATAAAAGCTTCAGTGGCTTGGTAATCGTGATTAAACAAGACTAAGATAAACTCTTCGCCACCAAAGCGCGCTAAAATGCCTTGATCAGGGGATAGCTGATTTGCCAAGATTTTAGCAACCTGTTTTAAAGCATCATCGCCCTTTAAATGACCGTATGTGTCGTTATAGTTTTTAAAGAAATCAATGTCACACAACAGCACACTCATGAATTGATGGTTTCTGATTTCATTTTCAAATAGCTGTTGAAAACGCTGGTCAAAATAGCGGCGATTACCGATGCCGGTGAGGCCATCAGTTTCACTTTGGTGGATAAGACTCTTATTATGGTTTTGTAGGCTCTGAGTTTTTAAATATTCATGAAAAGTAGCTTTTTGCATAAAATAAACAGAAAACATACCAAAGACATTGGTAGAAATCTGAAAATACAAACTGGTTACTAAGTACTCTGTTGGCGTGGAGAAAATATAATAAGCACAGATAAAGTAAACCGCAGTAATTGCTAAGCCCGCTAATATAGCCGGTTTTAATAATAGTTTATTCATGGTGTAACCATAGAATATAACCAATAATAAACCTTGCTCGTAAATGGGTTTATAGGCTGTAGGTAGATAGGAGGACATTATTATCACACCGAGACCCGCAGTGAATACCAAAAGACCAATAAAAAATTGCCAATGGTGCTGAATTTTTTGGTGGAATGAGAATGCTAACAGTAGTGCCATTACCAGTGTGATAATGACTCTGGTTTTGAGAATTTGCCAAGTGGTTTCATCGGATAAATAGTAGTCGAGGAACCCAAAAAAGAAATAATAGGTGATGGCGAAAATCGCCATTTTGCGTGCATAGGTCAGTTGGTCGTTTATAAACTTCTGTTTGAACTCATTATGTTGGGGGTGCTTATAAAACCATTCCATGACTATCAGTTTTCGGGTGACTGAAAGTTCAATTTAGCATATTACGTAGGCAAAGGAAATATTTAAGCCACGCTTAACGCCGTTAAACCTATTGTAGAGACTCTGCAGTCGGGTTTTAGTCGTCAGTAGGTTTTAGCTGATTTGCGATAGCTGCTTTCATAATATGGTATGTCATGTTCTGTTCAAGAACACCTCGCACCAAATGGCTACCGGCACCGGTGGCATAAATAATCACGTCTTCACCGGAGTGGGTTTCGGAATTTAACGGAATGGTGGCCGCTTGTTTATAGTTATCGGCTGTGGTGTCCACATGGGTTAAATCCGGGCGTTGATTGCCATTAACATAACCCGGTCCGTTGGCATAACTTAAAGTGGTCATGGGTTTGCCTTGGGTATCCAGTTGTAATTTATCTGATGGATTGCCTTGATCATCGGTACCACAATTTTACCCAAGATTGGATTGCCACGTTGGGCATAACCGCTAAAGGTCATGGTATGGGCATGATCTGCTGTCACCATAATCAGGGTTTCATTTAAATCCACCATTTTCAACGCAGTTTCTACGGCATTAGCAAATTCTACGGTTTCTGTGAGTGCAAGTTTAGCGTAACCGGCATGATGGCCATGATCAATACGTCCGCCTTCAACCATCAAAAAGAATGGTTGCTCATTGCGATTCAAAACAGTTAAGGCGGCTGTGGTCATTTCGCTTAAAGAAGGTTCGCCGGCTTCATCCTTGCTGCGATTTAATTCATACTGCATATGGCTGGGTTCAAACAAGCCCAGTAGATGCTCAGTTTGTTGTAAGTTAACAGCTTTTAATTGCTTTTGGTTCCAGACATACGCAGAGTTTTCGTGTTTGCTTAACCATTCTTGGGTTAAGTCACGACCATCGTTGCGTTTACCCGGTTTTAGTAGGCTGTACTCTGGGTCTGGGTAGGTGTTTGGGATAAAGTTACGCCGGCCACCACCCATTGCCACTTCTAAGCCATTGCCATGCGGATAGTCGATCAGTTGTGCCGCTATGTCTTTGCAGTTGGTGGCTTCTTTGGGTAAATCGCTATCTGCTTCCCAGTTACGACTTTCAGCATGTGCGTAAGTAGCTGCCGGAGTGGCATGGGTGAGTCGGGTAGTGGTTACGATACCGGTTCGATAGCCGGCAATTTCTGCTCTAGATAAAAGCGATAAAACGTGATGTTTATCATCACCACAAACTCCAATATCTACCTTCTCATCCACACTAATGGCACCGGCTTTGGTTTTGACGCCGGTAATCATGGCCGACATGGTGCCGGCAGAATCGGGTGTTTGAAGGTTGGTGTTATAAGTTTTTGAAAGGGCGGTATTTGGGAACTGTTCAAAACTGAGCAGGTTCTCTTCACCGGGGTGACCTTGTTGTTGGCCTTGATAAATGCGTGCCGCATTGACTGTCGCTAAACTCATACCATCACCAACAAAGAAAATAACGTTTTTGGCTTGCTTGGGAAATGTTGGCGTTGCTTGTAGGTCTTTGATTTTTTCTTCACCGGCTTGATACCAGGAGTTATGTGTTTCTTTAACTACTTTTTCTGTGTTTGAAATCGGTTTGATTTCTGTTTCGGCACAAGCCGTTAATGTCAGAAAAATAGCGCAAATGGTGCTTACACGGATGAATTTTGGTTTTATAGCCATGTAGTAATAACTTTTAGTAAATTAACAATAATAAGGGTTAACAACACAATCCAAGTGAATAATGTACCGTAAAAGCGTCCAAAGCTGGCACCTTTTTTAGCCACCAGTCCAAGCGGATAAATGATTCGTGCAATAACTAAAACAATACCGGTGATATGTAACAGCAAAGGTAAGCCGTTATTGAGTTCGTAGACAACCATTAAAATTAAAATAATGGGTATATATTCAAGGGTATTCTGTTGTGCCCGAATATGGCGAATGCCTTCGTCGTGGCCACCATCACCTAAATCAACCTGACGTTTACGGCGAAAATTAACGACGTTGAAGCTCAGCCATAAAATAATTAGGGCTAATAAAGAAGCGTATAAAGCAGTAATGATTAGCATCGGTGATTTTCCCTTATTAAGTAAGTTGAATAATAATTATCGTTTAATGACTCTCATAAGTCCATTTTAATGTTAATTCAATAATGTGTATTTTTAAGTGTTGTTACTTAACCACCGCTGAGCCGGTTTCAGTTCGGGGGTCACTGGCGGCATTTACTTCGCCGGTTTTTTTATTCCAATGCACTGCATGCATATTACCCCACTGGCCGTCATAGACTTTGATCTTATGACCCTTGGCAGAGAGTGCTTCAATGGTGGCTTGATCAAACGTATCTTTTTCTGCCGATAACGTATCGGGCAAATATTGATGGTGATAACGGGGCTTTTGCACCCATGAAGTGACATCGTGGCCATCAAAGTAATCGAGAATACCCAGCATCACCATAGTAATAATGCGTGAACCGCCGGGTGTGCCCAATACCGCCACACCGTCATCGCCGACCACAAAAGTAGGTGTCATGCTGGATAATGGTCGCTTACCCGGTTCAATTTGGTTGGCTTCGCCACCGGTTAATCCATAGGCGTTTGGTACTCCGCGTTTAGCGGAAAAATCATCCATTTCATTATTTAATAATACCCCGGTACCTTCAGCAATAAAGCCCGAAGCCAAGCCGGTATTAACCGTTAAGGTGGCGGCCACCAGGTTGCCTTCGGTGTCAATCACTGAAAAGTGGGTGGTGTTTTCACCTTTGGGCGAATCACCAACACCCGGTAGGTACTCAGATGGCAGGGCTTTTTCCGGGTTTATGGCAGCCCGAAGGCCAGCAGCGTAATAAGGATGGGTCAGGCGTTGTGTCGGAATACTGACAAAATCTGGATCACCTAAATAGAGACTGCGATCACGATAAGCACGACGCATGGCCTCAGCGACTAAATGAACGCGTTCGGCTTTATCCATGTTCACCAAATCCCAAGGCTGTAATATATTTAACATGGTGGCCAGTGCGATACCGCCTGAGGAAGGTGGTGGCGCAGTAATCAGTTGTTGGCCTTGGTAGTTGGTGGTAGTAACGGCGCGTTCTTTGACTTGATAATTCTTAAGATCATCTAAGGTCCAAATACCACCATTGGCTTTGACCGCTGCCACTAATTTTTCAGCAGTTTCACCTGCATAAAAACCTTCCGGACCTTTTTCTGCAACGCGTTTTAAGGTTTCAGCCAGATCTTTTTGCACCAGAGTATCGCCGACTTTTAAAGGTTGTCCTTGCGGCAAATAAATCGCTTTTGAACTAGGATAACGGGCCAATATCTTTTGCTTATTAGTGATATGTTTAACTAAACGAGGGTAAACGGTAAATCCTTCTTCAGCGGCACGGATGGCCGGCTGTAATGATATTTTTAAAGGCAATTTTCCGTAATGCTCGGCAATGTGTGCGAAACCGGCAATTTCGCCGGGAATGGCTGCAGCCATTGGGCCATAGAGCATCAGATCACGATTGACATCACCGTTTTCATCGAGGTACATGTCCCTATGTGCCGCCGCAGGTGCAGTTTCACGGCCGTCAATCATAATATTTTTGCCATCTTGAGCGCGGTGTAGTAACCAGAATCCACCGCCACCAATGCCGGAAGATTGTTGCTCAACCACAGCTAAGGTGGCGCTGATGGCGATGGCTGCGTCGAAGGCATTCCCGCCTTGGGCTAACATCTCATGGCCGGCTGCGGTGGCTAAGGGATGGGCGCTGGCAATGCCCGCTTGTTGGGGTTTTTCGGCAAAGCAGAAGGCACTGCTGAGAAGCAGTAGTATGAAGATTGTTTTATTCATAGGGACTCGGTTAATTTGTGGTATTTTTGTAATAGTTGTTCTTCGGTTTCTTCGTGATCTGGGTCTTTAGGAATGCATTCAACAGGGCAAATTTCGGCACACTGAGGCTCATCGAAATGACCGACACATTCAGTACATTTTTCAGGGTCTATTTCAAAAATTTCCGGGCCCATATAAATGGCATCATTGGGGCACACCGGTTCACAGACATCGCAGTTAATACATTCGTCGGTGATAATTAAGGCCATGGTTACGCTCGTTTAGAAAATTTATCTTTCAGTGCTTGTTGGACAATTGGGTGGGCAAATTCAGACACATCGCCATTTAACATGGCAATCTCTTTAATCAAAGAGGACGAGATAAAGCTGTATTGCTCTGCCGGCGTTAAAAACATGGTTTCGATATTTGGAATTAAATGCCGATTCATACTGGCCAGTTGGAATTCATATTCAAAATCTGAAACGGCGCGCAGTCCGCGTAAAATGACTTTAGCACCCATTTCTGTAGCAAAATCAGCCAATAATACATCAAATCCCACCACCCGGACATTATTAAAGCCTTTCAGAATTTCTGAAGATAGCTCAATGCGTTCAGCTAATGAAAACAAGGGACCCTTGCGTTTAGAGTCGGCAATCCCAACAATAAGCTCATCGAATAAAGCCGATGCTCGCTTAATTAGGTCATAATGACCATTAGTGATGGGGTCAAAAGTGCCCGGATAAACTGCGATTTTATTATTCATAACGTTGCCATAATTCAAAACAGACTTGTCCGGCTTGTTTGTGCTTTAGACGTTCAAAAAAAGCATTGTTTAACGGTTCGGGTGTCTGTTGTTTGGGGAATTCGCGATAAATAAACGAACCCTTGTCTGTCAGGTTTTGGATTATAACATCGATTGCATCAAGTTCATCCCCAGCGAACGGTGGATCCACAAATACTAAGTCATAAGTCGCATGATTGTTTGTACTAAACTGTTTAGCCGTTTGTTGAAAGAAATGTACTTGGGTGAATTTGAGTTGTTCGCAATTACTTTTCAGCTGCTTAATTACCAGTGCGCTGTTATCAACGAATGTCGCTCGCTTCGCTCCGCGTGATAGTGCTTCAAAGCTTAGAATGCCCGAACCAGCGTATAAATCTAAGACCTTCATGCCATAAATGTCAGGGCCCAACCAGTTGAATAAAGTTTCACGAATGCGGCTGCCGGTAGGACGTAAATCGTTTTGAGAGGCTACATTTACCAGCCGCGAGCGATGGCTGCCACCAGTAATGCGTATACGGCCAATAGGGTGTTTGTCATTGGGGTGTCGGTTTTTCGCCATAATGCCTAAAGAACTCATGATAATCGTCAAAGCATATCAAGGCTTGCTTGATTTTGCTAAACTAAGCGCCATATTTTAACGGATTTATATGTCGGCAGCTAACCATGAGATTTTTTAAAAGAAAAAATAAAAAAAATAAGAACAAGAACCAGCAACAGGAAGTGTCGGATAAGATTGTACAAGACCAAGCACCACAAGACCAAGCACCACAAGACCAATCAGCTCAAGATCAAACAGTACAAGACCAAGTAGCTAAAAACTTGCCAGACAACATAGCTCGATCATCGAGCCATGATGATAACGTGCAATCAGGTCCTACCAAGGAAGCGCCATCGACAGAAGTGGGAACCAATGCTGCAGACGATGCTCAGCTACAACAGAAGTTGAATAGGACCCAGGCCAATTTTGGCCAAAAAATGAAACAAATCTTTGCCCTTAAGAAAAAAATTGATGAGGATTTGTTCGAAGACTTAGAAACCACCTTGCTTATGTCAGACGTGGGCGCTAATGCCACCATGGAAATCATGGAGCAGGTACGTAAATCCTTGAAACGGCGGAATTTATCCGATGCCGATGCGGTACTTAACGCGCTCAAAGAACAATTGACTGAACTGGCCTTAAAAGTGGAACAGCCTTTGGTTATTGCTGCTAACAAAAAGCCATTTGTAATTTTAGTAGTGGGTGTAAATGGTGTTGGTAAAACCACCACCATAGCCAAGTTAGCACGGCGCTATAAAGCCGAAGGCCATAAAGTGATGCTGGCGGCTGGAGACACCTTTAGAGCGGCCGCAGTGGAGCAATTAAAAACTTGGGGTGAGCGCGAAGACATCGCGGTAATGGCTCAGAAGACCGGTGCCGATTCGGCTTCCGTTATTTTCGATGCCATGACGTCCGCAAAAGCCCGCGGCATTGACGTGCTAATTGCAGATACCGCAGGCCGGTTACATACCCAAGCTAATTTAATGCAAGAGTTGGCCAAAATTACCCGAGTTATTAAAAAAAATGATGAGTCTGCCCCCCATGAAACACTGATTGTAATTGATGGTGGAACCGGCCAAAACGCCATTTCTCAAGTTCGCGCATTTAACGAAGCCAATAAACTTACCGGTCTGGTCATAACCAAACTGGACGGCACTCCGAAAGGTGGTGTGTTGTTTAACCTGGCCAATGAATTCGGCATACCGGTCCGTTATATTGGTGTAGGTGAACGCAGCAGTGATTTAAAACCGTATCGTGCCAAGGATTTTGTTACTGCCATTTTAGATTAATGAAGTCATTTAAGAGCGGTAGTTTTGGTGGTCGCATCATTGCTTGGCAGGTGGACAATGGTCGCCATCATCTGCCTTGGCAGGGAAATAATAGCTATTACGTGTGGCTGTCGGAAATTATGCTGCAACAAACCCAAGTGATTAAGGTCATTGATTATTTTGAGCGGTTTATTAATCATTTTCCGAGATTAGAGGATTTGGCGAATGCCGAAGAACAATCGGTTATGGCCTTGTGGTCCGGTTTAGGGTATTACAACCGAGCCCGGAATTTGCACCAAGCTGCTCGGATTTGTCAGCAAAAGTTCGACAAGCAATTACCTAACAATATGACTGATTTAATGGCTTTGCCCGGTATTGGTCGAACCACTGCCGCTGCCATTATGTCGCTGGCGTATAATCAACCGGAGCCGATTCTTGATGGTAATGTAAAACGGGTATTGGCCCGTTATTTTCGGGTTGCCGGTGAGCCCAATAGTAGCCAGACACTGAAAAAATTATGGCAGCTTGCAGAACAGCAGCAAACGGATGAAAACCCACGGGCTTATAGCCAAGGCTTAATGGATTTGGGGGCAACCATTTGCACCAAGCACCAACCACGATGCCCACAATGCCCGCTACAAAATGATTGCCGGGCTTATCACGATGATGTGATTGCTAACTATCCTGAAAAAAGGAAAAAGCCGTTGGTTAAAAAAGTGGACCTATATCTTTACCTGGGCATTGAGAAAAACCGACCGCAGCTGATTAAGCGCGATGATAGTGGCATTTGGTCTCAGCTTTGGTTTTTACCTGAATACCATTCAGAACAGGCGTTAAAAACACGACACAGTAACAGTGAGCACATCGCCAGCTTAAAACACCTGTTAACTCACCGTAGCTTAACATTGCACGTTTATATTGAACCGAGCTCAAAAAAACGACAAATACCCATTGAGCGAGATAATTTGTTAACATTACCTCATCCAACAGCTTTAACACATATACTGGATTACTATGACAACCATTACCTGCCTTAAATACGGCCCCGAACAAGCAGAAATTCCCTATCGCCCTTACCCCGGTGAGCTAGGCAAAAAAATCAAAGCCCAAGTCAGTTTGAAATTCTGGCAAGAATGGCTGACATTACAGACCATGATTATCAACGAAAATCATCTGTCACCTATGGATCCTGCGCATCGCAAATTATTAGAAGAAAAAATGCACGCCTTTTTATTCGAGGGTAAAGACGTCACCCCCGAAGGTTTCAGTGAAGATTAACGGCTTTCAGCACAACAAAAAACATTTATCAATTGACAGTGTAATGACAGCTTACTATAATTCGCGTTCTCAAATCAGGCATCACGCCTGACCACACCTTAGCCCGGTTAGCTCAGTCGGTAGAGCAGGGGATTGAAAATCCCCGTGTCGGTGGTTCGATTCCGCCACCGGGCACCATT
>Ga0079224_100011549_pt1 | contig 12175 bp, 11 predicted proteins | sample Stecom2015_FD_80414 | JGI IMG/M metagenome (GOLD analysis project Ga0079224, IMG submission 80414) | Agricultural soil microbial communities from Utah to study Nitrogen management - Steer compost 2015 | ecosystem: Environmental > Terrestrial > Soil > Agricultural land | place: USA: Utah... | reverse complement strand
CTACTACGAACTGAATCATCAGTACGACCAGACCATTCGGCAGATCAACAGCCGAGAGGCGGCAAGCGTGCTGAATGGATTCCAGAAAACGGCTCGCGTCGACATAGCCAAATTGAGTGAGACCGTGCTCAGTGCCGGGTATCCATCCTACAACGGCGTAGACCTCGATCCAAAGGACTTTGCGCAGGACGGAACGGATGCCGAGCTCATCGACCGGCTCATCGCGAAGGAGGATGAATTCGGTCGGCTCGTCGCGGATGAGCTGGATCTCGAGCATCAGATTCGGACGCGCGCCATCCTTCAGCTCATTCGGCAGAATAGCCAATCGAGGTTGGACACCCTGAAAACCATTCGCCAGCGATTAGGGCAAGAAGGACGAGACAACGGACGATGAGCGAAGTCCAGCCACAGCTAGTCGACGACGGACGTGTGTCGGTTGGCGACACCCGTCACATCGTTGTTTCAGGGATCCAGCCTTCGGGAACGCTGCACCTGGGCAATTACTTCGGTGCGCTGCGCCAGCATATAGAACTGCACCAGCAACACGACTCGTACTTTTTCATCGTCAACTATCACGCCCTTACGTCGATGCGCGATAGCGAGCTGCTTCGCAAATACACCATCGACGTGGCGCTCGATTATCTGGCCCTGGGATTCGATCCGAGTAAATCGCGGCTCTTTTTGCAGAGCGACGTCCCTGCGGTCACCGAACTCGCCTGGCTCTTTTATAACCTGACTTCCGTCTCGCAGCTTGAAAAAGGAGTCGCCTATAAGGACAAGGTTGCGCAGGGGCTGATACCCAACGCGGGGCTGTTCAATTACCCCGTGCTCCAGGCCGCCGACATCCTGATCTATGGAGGCACGCTCGTGCCCGTGGGCGCCGACCAGAAGCAGCACATTGAGATGACCCGGGACATCGCCGAGCGATTCAACAGGACCTTCTGCGAGGGGCGAGATCCCATTTTCCCCATCCCGGAGGCCTACATCCTGCCGGACGTCGCGGTCGTGCCGGGGATCGATGGACGCAAGATGTCGAAGAGCTACGGCAACACGATCGGCATCTTCGACGAGGGCGAGGAGCTTAAGCGGAAGGTGATGAGCATTGTCACCGACTCCACGCCGCTGGAAGCGCCGAAGGATCCAGAGAAGGACAACGTGTTTGCCCTTATCAAGCTCTTTGCTGACGACTCAATGCGAGAGCGCATCGCGGCGGCGTACCGGGCCGGCGGATATGGCTACGGGCACGCGAAGAAGGAGTTGATCGGCTTGATTGACAACCATTTCGGGGAGGCACGCGAACGCCGAAAAGAGCTGGCGAGGCGGCCCGATTACGTGATGGATGTACTCAGGGAAAGTGGCCGCCAGGCCCGCGAGCAGGCCCAATGCTATATGGAGAAGGCGCGAGAGGCGGTAGGGCTCCTCACCACGTATACGTTCCGGGCATGATTCTCGTCATCGATAACTACGACTCGTTTACGTACAATCTCGTGCACCTGGTCGGGTCGCATACGTCCGACCTCGAGGTTCGGCGCAACGATGCCGTCACCGTTGCCGACGTGCGAGCCATGCAGCCTGCCGGCATCCTAATCTCGCCGGGACCGGGTCGACCGGCTGATGCGGGGATCACGGAGGACCTCATTCGCGAGCTAGGGCCGGATACGCCGATCCTGGGTGTGTGTCTGGGAAATCAGGCGATCGGTGAAGTATATGGAGCGAGCATCACGTACGCGCCTACCCTCATGCACGGAAAGACCAGTCGTATCCAGCACGACGGTCGCAGCATCTTCCGCAACGTCCCGAGCCCCTTTACGGCCACGCGCTATCACTCGTTGGTGGTAGACCGCGAGACGGTTCCGCCGGAGCTGGAGGTTACCGCTGAGACGGACGACGGTGTGGTGATGGGCCTTCGCCACGTCCATCTTCCTGTTGAAGGGATTCAGTTCCATCCAGAGAGTGTCCTCACGACGGAGGGTCCCACGATCATCGCGAACTGGCTCGAGCGGGTATTTGCGCCGGCTGTCTGAAGGCTCGATCTCATCGTATATCAGAAGGCACTGATCTCACCGTCAGTCTGAAGATCCGATATCATGCAGGAATATCTCCGTAGAATTGCCGGAGGCGACTACCTGACCCAGGAGGAGGCCGAGGGCGCCATGCACCTCCTCATGAGAGGCGAGGCAGACCCACACGCCGTGGCCGGATTTCTGGTGGGTCTTCGCACGCGGGGGGAATCGCTCGATGAGCTCGTGGGATTCACCCGCGTCATGCGGGAATATGCGGTTCGGGTCGATGCCGGAGATCCGGATGCCATCGACCTCTGTGGGACAGGCGGCGACGGCACGGGTACGTTCAACATCTCCACGGCCGCCGCCCTGATCGCCGCAGGCGCCGGCGTGACCGTCGCAAAGCACGGTAACCGGTCGATTTCGTCGAGCTGCGGCTCGGCAGACGTGCTCGAAGCCCTTGGCGTGAATGTCAACCTCGACAAAGAAGGCGTCGAGGCGTGCTTCGAGGCCGCGGGAATGGCTTTCATCTTTGCGCCCAATTTTCATCCCGCCATGAAGCACGTCATGCCGATCAGGCACCGGCTTGGCGTCCGCACGTTCTTCAACATCCTGGGCCCTCTTTGCAATCCCGCCGGCGTTCGGCGACAGCTGACGGGCGCCTTCGATGCGCGAACCGCTCAGACGATGGCCGAAATCCTCCAGGCGCTCGACGCCAAACATGTGCTCTCCGTCCATTCGGAGGATGGGATGGATGAGATATCGATCTCTGCCACGACCATGATCTTCGAGTACAATGCCGCTCAGCGGAACGCCCTCGAAGCAGGCGTTACGCAGAGGAATGATGCCGGCTCCTTGGAAGTTCGTCAAATTGACCCCGAAGAATTTGGACTACGACGCCATGGAAGGCGGGACATCCAGGGCGGAAGCGCCGACGACAATGCGCGCATCATCGCCCGGATACTCGACGGTGAGGATGGTCCTCCCAGCGACACAGCCCTTTTGAATGCCGCCTTCGCCTTACGTACGAGCGGGAAGTATTCGGACGTGTCCGAATGTTTCGAGGCCGCCCGGGAAAGCCTGGACAGTGGGGCCGCGCGAGAGGTACTCCGCCGGCTGATCGAAGCATCACAGAAGGCGCCTCGCGCCCATTGATCGAACATTCATGAGCATTCTGGATCGCATCGTGGCGGACACGCGGGCGGACCTTCGGGATCGCAAGGCAGCCGTTACCCTCTCCAGTCTCGAGGACGGTGCTTATTTCAACCGAGAACCGATCGACCTGCGCGCTGCTCTACGGTCGAACGGCATCTCCATCATTAGCGAAGTAAAGAAGGCCTCGCCCTCTCGAGGCGTGATCCGCGAAGACTTTAAGCCCGCAGAAATTGCTCGATCGTATGAGAAGGCCGGCGCCACGGCCGTCTCCGTCCTGACGGAGCCGCGGTACTTTTCGGGCTCACTCGACGACCTTCAAGATGTGCGCAGGGCGACGTCCCTCCCCATCCTGCGGAAAGACTTCATTGTGGATGTCTTTCAGCTTTTCGAGGCCCGGGCCTGTGGAGCGGATGCCGTGCTTTTGATCGCGGCTGTTTTGGACCGGATTCAGCTTCACGACCTCGTACAGGCCTCCATCGAGTTAGGGCTTACTCCCCTTGTCGAGGTCTACGAGGCCAGTGAGCTGGATCGCATCGATTTCGATGAGGTGACCGTCTTGGGAGTCAACAATAGGAATCTGCACACCTTCGAGGTTGACCTCACCCATTCACTCCGTGTCTTCGCGGACGCCCCGCAGGAGGTCGTTCGGGTATCCGAAAGCGGGATCTCCACCTCCGCGGAGGTCATCTTTCTCGCCGAGCATGGAATCGACGCCGTCCTTGTGGGCGAGTCGCTCATGCGCGCCAACGATCCGGGCAAAGCACTGGCGCAATTCTGGACAGAAGTGGAGGAGGCCGCCGCGCGATGAGTGTCAAAGTCAAGATATGCGGCATCACGAATCTGGAGGATGCCAGGTATTGCGCCGCCCGGGGCGCCGACTACCTCGGGTTCATCTTGTACGAACAGAGCCCTCGGTACATCGATGCGAAATCGGCCGCCCAGATCATCGAGTGGGTTCACGGCCCTATCCCCGTAGGCATCTTCGTCAACGCGACCGCCGATTACGTCAACCGCATGACCGACGAAGCCGGCTTCGAGATGGTGCAACTTCACGGGTATGAGCCGTCCTTCGAGATCGAGGCCGTGGAACGACCCGTGATCAAGACCTTGCACGTCAGCTCAGAGACCACCGAAGAAGACCTCCGGCTGCGGTTTCAGGAATATGAGGATGTCGCTGATTACTTCCTCCTCGATACCTATACCCGTCATCAGCTAGGCGGAACGGGTCGATCATTCGATTGGAGTGTTGCCGCTCCGGTAATGCATGAATACAAAACGTTTCTCGCAGGGGGGCTGAATGCGGACAACGTCGGCCAGGCCATCCAGATGCTGCGGCCCTATGCCGTCGACGTTTCGAGCTCGCTCGAGGAGGCTCCCGGCAAGAAGGATTTCGCGAAGATCGACGGCTTCATGGCATCGCTCGAAGCGGCTCGAGCGAGAATCGATAGCGAGGGGTAGCGTGGATATGCACGATGAATACGCAATAGCTCTGCCCGATTCCAGCGGCCATTTCGGCCCGTATGGAGGATCGTTCGTGCCGGAGGTGCTCATTCCGGCGCTCGCGGAATTGCGATCCGCCTACGGGGAAGCGCGGCTCGATCCCTCCTTTCAAACCGAATACCGTGAGTTGCTTCGCGAATATGTCGGCCGACCGACACCCCTCACATTCTGCGAGCGGCTTACCGCCGAGCTCGGGGGACCGCGGATCTATCTGAAGCGCGAGGATCTTTGCCACACGGGGGCCCACAAGATCAACAACACGATCGGTCAGATCCTTCTTGCTCGGCGGATGGGAAAAGCGCGCATCATTGCCGAGACCGGCGCGGGCCAACACGGCGTCGCGACCGCTACCGTCTGCGCCAGATTCGGGATCGAGTGCATCGTCTACATGGGCGAGGAGGACGTTGCCCGCCAGCATCTGAACGTTCTAAGGATGCAGCTGCTCGGCGCCGAAGTCAGGCCCGTTTCCTCCGGCACGCGGACCCTCAAGGACGCAACGAACGAGGCGATCCGCGACTGGGTGACGAATGTGGCGAGCACCTTCTATATCATAGGCTCAGTCGTCGGGCCGCATCCTTATCCGATGATGGTTCGCGATTTCCAGCGGGTGATCGGCGAGGAAACGCGGGCTCAGCTCTCCGAGCGGGAAGGCCGTGAAAAGCCGGATGCGCTCGTTGCCTGTGTGGGTGGTGGATCGAATGCCATCGGACTTTTCCATCCGTATCTGATGGACATCGACGTACGCATGGTCGGCGTAGAGGCGGCCGGACAGGGACTCGACGGGCGGCATGCCGCCACCCTCACGCGTGGCGCGCCCGGCATCCTGCACGGCACCATGAGCTACTTACTTCAGGATGAGGATGGTCAGATCCTACCGGCGCACTCTATCTCGGCGGGGCTCGACTACCCTGGCGTCGGACCCGAGCATGCCTACTTGAAAGACGCCGGCCGCGTCGAATACGTCACCATCACCGATGAGCAGGCCATTGAGGCCGTAAAGCTTTTGTCGGAGCTGGAGGGCATCATTCCGGCCCTCGAAACGGCGCACGCCATTGCCTACCTCCCGACACTCGCAGCCGGAATGAGCTCCGATGAGATCGTGGTTGCAAACTGCTCGGGTCGCGGCGACAAGGACATGGGTACGATCTCTCGAATGCTATAGACATGAACAGACTTCGCGAGGCTCTGAAAGGCTGCGCAGAGCGCGGCGAAAAGGCCATGGGGCTCTTCCTGACGAGTGGTTTTCCTGATCCGGAGAGTACCCTTCCGATTCTACAGGCAATAGATGCCGCGGGTGCCGACTTCATCGAGCTGGGAATGCCATTCAGCGATCCGCTCGCAGAAGGACTGCCCATCCAGCGATCCAGTGAGCGGGCACTCCGGCAGGGCACGCGCATGCGCGACACGTTGGCGACGGCCGAGGCCTTCCGTTCGTCCAGCACGAAGCCGCTTCTGGTGATGGGATACATCAATCCGATCCATCGCTATGGGATTCGGAGCTTCTGTCGCGATGCCATCAATGCCGGGATCGACGGCCTCATCATCGCCGATCTGCCGCTGGAGGAGGTCGGCATCCTTGGCGAGGAAGCCGCGGATGCCGGTCTCGACCTCGTGCAGCTCATCGCGCCCAATACGCCAGATGATCGCATTCGCGCCATCGACGAGAAAACCACGGCGTTCGTGTATGCCGTGTCCGTGACCGGCCTCACCGGCTCGGGACTTGGCTCCGTGGAGGCCGTCGAGGCCTATCTCGAACGCGCTCGCAGGCTGGTGCGCAAGAATCCCTTGCTTGTCGGCTTCGGCATCCGCACACATGACGACGCGACGCGTCTCAGCACACACACGGACGGATATATCGTGGGAACGGCCCTCATCAAGGCCGTCGAGTGCATTTGGGATCGTCAGGATTTGGACGAGACAAGTCGGCTCGATGCCATCGGCCGCTTCGTGAAGGATCTCAAGTTTGGGCCGTCGCCTTCGGGAGCTTAGCTGAAAGCAACCCATGGGCGCCCCTTCGCGTTTGATTCGATTGGACGGCATCTTTCGGCCCACTCCTGTGCATTTCGAAGACGGATGAAAAGATCGGCACGAGGTCTCGCTCTGAAACTCGCTGGAGCAATCCTGACATGGACGTTCCTCCTTCTCGCGACCGGCTGCGGCTCCGGAGACTTCAGGCCCAGAGCGGTAGGTCAGGAAGGCGAGATCCTTGTGGTTGTCGATACCAGCCATTGGAACGGCGCGATCGGTACCGCTCTGAAGGAGACCATCGGCCAGTGGGTTGGGACGCTCCCTGCCCCGGAGCGACAGTTCGATCTGCAGCCCGTCTCGCTGAGATCTGAGGATGACCTGGAACGCGCCCGCCGCCACAAGAACGTGATCTTCGTGGCCCCCCTGAACGACACCACTAATGAGGCCCTTTACATCAAGAACGTATTCGATTCTACGGCCCAGGCCGCGATCAGGCAGGGACAGGGCGCCGTCGTCGCCCGCCAGGATATGTTTCGGCGGGATCAGCAAATCTTCTACATCACCGGAGCGGACTCATCGGCCGTTGTCGATGCGATTTTCAACCGTGCCGACGAGCTGACGGATGCCTTTACACGCATCACGCGGCGACGAGTGGCTCAGAACATGTTCGAGCGCGGCCGCCAACGCGATCTGGAAGAGTATCTGATGAATCGCCATGGCTTCGCCGTAAACGTGCAGCATGACTATCAGATAGCCCTCGACACGACCAACTTCGTGTGGCTCAGGCGCGTGCTTCCGGAGACGTGGAGAAGCCTGTTCATCTATTACATCGACAATGCAAATCCCGGGTTGCTCTCTCCCGAATGGATTTACGATACACGCGACTCCCTCACGCGCATGTACATCCGTGGGAATCTGGATGGATGGGTCGAGCTCGATCGCCGCGACCTACGCCCCCTGGAAACCAAGAACATCGACTTCCTGGGTCGCTACGGATTCGAGACCCGTGGCCTGTGGCAGATGATGGGATTGGAAGGCGGGCGACTCGTGCAGTTCGGGATGGGTGGGCCGTTCGTAACGTACACATTTTACGATCAGGCGAGCGGGCGCATCTACATGATAGACGGAATGGTCTTCGCTCCGGGCTATGACAAGCGCGAATTCCTGCGGCAGATGGAGGTCATCGCGTACACGTTCCGCACGCAGCACGACATCGATGAGAGTCAAACCGTAGCAAGTAGCGAATAGCAAATAGATCGGATGGCAACCGAAACGCAATCGCAGCTAGAGGCGACGTCTGAAGACGAATTGACGACCCGCGTGCTGCGCCTGGGTTTGCCGAAGGGCAGCCTGCAGCAATCAACGTTCGAGCTCCTGGATCGGGCCGGGTACAGCTTCTCCGTCAGCGAGCGATCTTACTTTCCCTCGACGGATGACGAAGAAGTAACCGCGATGCTCGTTCGCGCGCAAGAGATAGCCCGGTACGTTATGGACGGGGTGTTCGACGCGGGGATCACCGGGAAGGACTGGGTGCTCGAAACCGCCGCAGACGTTGAGCCCGTCGCAGACCTCATCTACTCGAAGGCCAGCATGCGGCCGGTGCGGTGGGTTCTGGCGGTGCCCGAGAACTCCGACATCAACTCGGTGCAAGATCTGGCCGGTAAGCGCATTGCGACCGAGGTCGTGAACATCACCAGGCAGTGGCTCGATCGATACGGCGTCGAGGCGGATGTCGAGTTTTCCTGGGGTGCTACCGAGGCGAAGTGCCCCGAGCTGGTCGATGCCATCGTAGAGGTGACGGAAACTGGCTCGTCGCTTCGTGCCAACAAGCTCCGCATTGTTGACGTTCTCATGGAATCGAACACCCAGTTGATCGCCAACAGAGAGGCCTGGAAGGATCCCTGGAAGCGTCGAAAGATCGAGAACATCGCCCTTCTGATGCAGGGGGCCATTCGGGCCGAAGGGCGCGTGGGCCTGAAGCTGAATGCACGTCTCGAGGATGCGGATGCCATCATCAGTCTGCTACCGGCACTGAGAATGCCGACGGTGTCCCCCCTGGCAAACGGAGGTGAGTGGGTGGCGATCGAAACCGTCATCGAAGAGCGCCAGGTTCGGCGGCTCATTCCCGAGCTCAAGCGCGCAGGAGCCGAAGGGATCATCGAATACGAACTGAACAAGATCATTCCGTAGCGGATGATCGCGACTCGATGGGTGATGGTGCTGTTCGCGGGCCTTGCCGCCGCCGGTCTTGGTTGCGGAAGCGCTCGCGACAGGGCACCGATTCCGGACAGCACCATGACGGAGCTCTTGATCGAGCTTCATCTGGCGAACGGCCGGATAGAGGTGACCGATCAACCTCTCCCTTTCCCACGCGATTCCATCCTCCAGGCCTACGGTGTTGACAGTTCCACGTACGTCGACGCACTCGCCTACTACGTGCAGCATCCGGAACGGTACAGCCGGATTTACGGCGACGTCATTGACCGGTTAAGCGTCGAGAGAATTCCTCCCGGGCTCGAGACACCTTTGGACACGCTCGGGTCGGAATTTTAGCCGGCGTCCGCGTCGTCGACGAAAGCACGTTCGCCGATACGCTGCCGCGCAAGTGCTTTCCGGCCTTTTTCCGTGAGTTCGAATCCTCCCTTAAGGGGCACTGGCTGGTGCACGAATCCCTCCCGGATCAACCAGTTGATGAGCCCATCCAATCGATACGTCGGCAACGGCCGGTCTTCGAACCAGCTTGGTCTTGGCCGCTTGTTCCGGATTTGCAAGAGGATGTGGTGAAGCAGTTTTTCATCGGAGGGTCGCGGGACAAAGGGTTCGTGCCTCCCAAGGCAAACGTCGCAGGTACCGCAGCGGCTCTCCGATTCCTCGCCGAAGTACGTGAGTAGGAAGTGGCGGCGGCATCCCGTCGATCGCGCGTACCGGATCATCTCCTTCAACCGATCCTCGGCCGTCTGGCGTGAGCGCTTCACTCGGCGGGCGTCAATCGGGAGCTTCGCACTCCTGGCATGCGCCAACTCGACCCTCAGCGCTCGATCCGGGGGCTCCCAGCGCAACAGCTCGTGTTTCTCCAGGAATTCCAGGCCTTTCATCAGCCGCACTCGTTCGAGGCCCGTCCGGCGTTCCAACGGCCTCAGATCGACCTCCCACCAGGAGGTGAACGCATCTGCATGAACGGTGCGAAGCAGGGCATCCACGAAATCTGCGAGCGCGCCTCCCGTGCGCAACGCGAAGCCACGGATAGCGTCTGCCGGCTGTGAGAATCTGAGGATTCCGAAGTTTCTGCGCGGAGCGAGAATCGTCCAGGCCCCCTGCCGCTCCAGGAGATCGACGGCAGTCCGAATCTTGCCGGATGTGAATCCGGTGAGGCGCGAGACGGCCTCGACATCTATCGAGACCGGCGCCTCGATGAGGCTGCCGACGGGAATCTGGCCGAGATTGCACACGGCGTCGTACACGATGCGAACTTCTTTGCCTGACGGATGACTTTCGTCGATGAGCACGCGCGGCGTCTCCTCGTCGCGCGGGTGATAGATGAGGGTCGCGTACGACGTCTTGCCATCGCGCCCGCCGCGCCCGGCCTCCTGGTAATAGCCTTCCAGAGTCGACGGTAGATCGACGTGCACCACAAAGCGGACATCGGGCTTATCGATTCCCATTCCGAAGGCATTGGTCGCCACCATGATGCGACGATGTCCACTGATCCAGCTCTCCTGCATCGTCTCGCGGAGCGATCCTGGCATACCCCCATGATAGCTGGCCACGCCAAAATTCCGGGCGGCGAGCCACTTCGACCATTCCTCCACTCCTTTTCGGGTGGCGGAGTAGATGATGCCGCAACCAGGCACGTTTTCCAGCACGTCGAGTACCTTGGTGCGCTTGTTTTCCGTCTGAAACACGGACCAGACGACATTCGGACGGTCGAAACCCCGGACTATGACTTTCGGCTTGCGGAGTCGGAGGTGCTCGATGATATCCGCCCGAACCTCCGGAGTCGCCGTGGCCGTCACGGCCATGGTCACAGGGTCGCCCAACCGCGTGCGGCCCTGCGGGATCTCCAGATACGAGTGCCGAAAATTGTGGCCCCATTCCGAGATGCAGTGCGCCTCGTCGACGGCTAGAATCGACACCTTCAGGCGCGATGAGCGAGCCAAAAACATCTCGGACTGCAGCCGCTCCGGAGCCACGTAGAGCAGCTTGTACCGACCATGCTCGGCGTCCGTCCACCGCTGATCGATCTCACGAACGGATAGCGCACTGTTGATGAACGACGCCGGGATGTTCCGGCTGCGCAGGCCGGCGACCTGATCCTGCATCAGTGCGATGAGCGGCGAGATGACGATGGTAAGCCCCTCGCTGAGCAGAGCCGGCACCTGGTAGCAGATCGACTTTCCACCGCCCGTGGGAAGAATGGCGAGCAGGTCGCGTCCACTCAGTACGTGCTCGATGATCTCCCACTGGCCCGGACGAAAGTCCGCATGTCCCCAATATTTTTGGAGGACAGCACGTGCCTCGTCGTAAGAAATCGACCGCTGCATGGGCGGATATTCCTTGTTTGCCCCTGGCGAGTAGATGCTCTAAACTAGGCACCGCCGAACGGGCTCGAATCCCGTAGCGCATTTCGCCCGGCGGCGGCGCCCTTTCGGCTGTTTGCCGCCGGCCCACAAAATACGACGCCCATCTCCCGATTCGACAGGATTATCGATGCCATCACTCCGACCGCGTGTCTCCATCGTGATCGTGACGTGGAATGCGCTTCCCCTGTTAAAGTCCTGTCTACCCTCCGTCGTGAATACGTCCTATCCGGACCTCGAGATCATATTGGCGGACAACGCTTCGACGGATGGATCGGCCGATTGGGTCGCGCAGACCTATCCGCAGATCAAGATCGTTCGGCACCCGGAAAATTGGATGTTTTGCCGCGGTAACAACGAGGCGATCCCACATGCAACGGGCCGCTATGTGGCACTCCTCAATAACGACGTCGAAGTCGAGCCGACCTGGTTGGATCCACTCGTCGACGTCCTTGAACGCGAGCGCGGTGTAGCCGCTGTCCAGCCGAAGCTGTTGCAGCACGAGAACCGCAATCGGTTCGAGTACGCGGGAGGCTCTGGTGGATTTCTCGATCGCTACGGTTATCCGTTTACACGCGGCCGCATCTTCTTTACGCTGGAAGACGACCACGGGCAGTACGATGATGCGCGCGACATCTTCTGGGCAACCGGGGCCGCCGTCCTTCTCAGGAGATCAGCATTGGACGAGGTGGGCCTGCTGGATGAACGTTTCGTCATGCACATGGAAGAGATCGATCTGTGCTGGCGCCTCCAGCGAGCAGGTTATCGCATTCGCGTCGAACCGTCGAGTCGAGTCTACCACCTGGGCGGAGGGTCTCTTCCCCGTGGCAACGTCAGAAAGGTGTACTATAACTTTCGCAATAATCTGCTCCTGCTCTACAAGAACCTCCCGGAAACCGAATGGAAGCGCGTGTTCGCGGCCCGGCTGATGTTCGACGCACTAGCGGTAGCGCGGGCGCTGGCTGCCGGGCG
>Ga0079224_100011548_pt1 | contig 12176 bp, 12 predicted proteins | sample Stecom2015_FD_80414 | JGI IMG/M metagenome (GOLD analysis project Ga0079224, IMG submission 80414) | Agricultural soil microbial communities from Utah to study Nitrogen management - Steer compost 2015 | ecosystem: Environmental > Terrestrial > Soil > Agricultural land | place: USA: Utah... | reverse complement strand
GCGGGAGCGCTCGAGGTCGGAGGCGTCGGCGCCGAGGTTGAGGAAGAAGAGACCGTCGAGCCAGACGGCGAAGGGATTCACGTAGTCGCCGTAGGGGAGGATCTTGCTGTCGAGTTCGGCTTCGACGGCGGCGAGGGCGGAGCCGGTCTTGGGGTCGGCCTTGGCTTTATCGACGTCGTAGGAGCCGGCTTTTTTGCCGTCGGTCTCGGCTTTGCCTTCCTTGGCGGCCCGGGCGGTGGCCTGGGCTTCCTCGATGCGTTTGGCGTTGGCCTCGACGGCGTCGCGCTGGCGTTGGAGGGCGCGGTTGAGTTCGACGCGGGCGGCGTCGTGATCGCCGAGCTGGAGGTGGTTGATGGCCTTGTAGGTGTTGAGCATCACCTTGTCGTAGGCGCGGCCGACGTAGGGGACGTTGGCTTGGTTGGTGAGGGTGGAGCCGAGGGTGGCGCCGACGCGGACGCGGGCTTCCTCCTCGTATTTGTTGACGCGCTCCTCGGCGAGGTCGAAGGCCTCGATGGATTCGTTGAGGAAAGTGGCGACGGGGTCGTGCGCGGGGATGGGCGCGGGGGCGACGCCGGGCTCGGTCGGGGTGGCGACGACGGGGGGCGGGGGCAGGTCGGCGAAGGCGGCGGAGCGAAGGATGGCGCCTTGTTCGAGGCGGTAGAGGATGGCGTCCTTGCCGCTCTTGTTTTTCTCGGCGGCCTTGTTGGCCTGGGCCACGGCGAACTGGTAGTTGCCGGAGCGGACGGCGGCGTCGCGGTTGGCGGTCTGGCTGGTGTAGGTTTGGCAGCCGGTGAGGGCGAGGGTGGCGGCGAGGCCGGCGAGGAGCAGGAGCGGATGACGATTTGGCATGGGAGGCATTAGTTTTGGTTGAACCGGAGGAGATGGGAGGGCCCCTGGGCGCGGGGAGGCCGCGCGGACGACGGGCTGGCGGTGGCGGGGCGGGTTATTCGACGACGCGGCGGATGATGGCGCCGCGTTCGATGCCGAGGTCTTCGCCGGAGACGGTGGCTTGGGAGAACCTGGGGGTGACGCGGGTGACGCGGACCTTGCCGACGGAGAGTTCCTCGCGGCCGAGGGAGACGCCGGTGTCGGGGTCGATCATTTCCTCGCCGACGGCGAAGACTTCCCAGAGCTGGCCGGTGGCGATGTCGGTGCCGTCGCCGCGGTTGATGGTGACGGTGGAGCCGGTCTTGGCGATGATGCGCGCGGGGTAGATGACGTCGGCGGTGCGGAGCGCGATTTTCTCGGCGAGGTTGCGGGTGAGCTCGACGAGGAGGGCGTCGGAGATCTCGCCGTCGGAGCGGACGGAGGAGGTGGTCTGCTCGGTGTCGATTTTCTTCTCCTGGTAGTTGGCGGTCTCGACCAGCCGGTTGGTGGCGGCCTCGTAGATTTTGCCGACGGCGGAGAAGCGGATGGTGCGGCGCTTGGCGCTTTGGCCGAGGGAGGCGAAGTTGGCGGTCTCGTAGATGTCCTGGAAGTCGTCGATGGTGACGACGAGCAGGTAGTCGGCGGCGCCGAAGTCGAAGGCGCGGCCGGTGGCACCGGCCTCCTCGATGAGGGCGTCGGCGTCGGAGCGGGCGATGACCTGGAACTTGCGGGTGTTTTGCAGGCGGTCGATGAGCTGGCCGTCCATGGCCTGGGTCATGCGGTCGAGGGAGAGTTTTTTCTCGTCGGCCGCGGCGGCGATGGCGGTGCCGACCTTGACCTTGGCGACGGCGATGGACTTGAGGCCGGGGGCGGCGGGGGTCTGCGCGTGGAGGGGGAGGGCGATGCAGGCGGCGAGGGCGAGGAGTCCGAGGCGGTGAAGCGTTTTCATGGCGGGTGATTTATTTGACGATGATGGTTTCCTTGTTCTCGACCTTGGGGGCTTCGTCGGTGTCCACCTTGAAGCCGGATTGGCGGAGGGCCTGGGCCTTGCCCTTGAGGAGCTCGACCTGGGCGTCGGTGAGCTTGCGGTCTTTTTCGAGAGAGTGGAGGTAGTCGGCGTAGTCCTGCCAGCGGGCGAGGGCCTCGTCGGTGAGGCGGAGGGTGGCGGTGAGGGTCTGGCCGTCCACGGCGTTGATGACGCGCTGCCAGGTTTCGAGCGAAGGGTGGGCGAGCCGGATGTTGCTGAAGCCCTTCTTGAGGGTGATGGGGCCGGGGGCGGTGCCGACGCTGACGCCGTCCACCTGCACATCGACCTTCTCGGCGGCGACGGCGGCGGGGGAGGGGCTGAAGGTGACGGTGTTGTCCTTGCCGAGGCTGACGGCGGGGGGCTGGATGCCGGAGACCTGGACGTTGAGGGTGATGGTGGCGTTTTGGTCCTTGGCGGAGGCGGAGGGGGCGACGACGCGGCCGGAGGCGAGGCTGGCGCGGAGGGAGGCGGAGATCTGGTCGGTGGCGTCGTCGAGCAGGTCGTCGATGAAGGCGGAGGCTTCGGGATCGATGAAGGTGACGCGGGGTTTGACCGGCTCGGCGGGTGCGGCGGGCATCGTGTGGGCGGAGTGGCCGGCGGGGCGGGTGTCGGAAGCGACGGAGCCGAGGAGTTCGCGCAGGATGTCAACGCGCTGGCCGAAGTTGACGAGGGCGGCGGAGGGGGCGCGGTGGACCTCGGGTCCGGCGGAGGTCATGATGACCTGGCCGATGATGTTGCCGGCGTTGAGCAGGGCGACGACCTCGCCCCGGGGGTTGAAGATGGGGCTGCCGGAGGCGCCGCCGGTGGAGGCGAGGTTGTGCTGGACGAGCAGGCGGGTGTCGGGGGAGCCCTTGGCCATCCACCAGTCGGTGCTGGAGGTGATGATGCCGGACTGCATGGTGGCGACGGGGCTGTTCACGTTCACGCCGCCGCCGGCGAGGCCCTCCATGGGGAAGCCGAGGAAGGCGACGCGGTAGCCGGAGTCGAGGTCGTGCAGTTCGTCCGCCGGAGCGAGGGGGAGCCAGACGTCGGTCGAGCCCTCGACCGTGAGCACGCCGACGTCGTAGGAGTGTCCGAAGGGCTGTCGGCCGTCTGCGGTGGGGGCGGCGCTTTGGTAGCGGGGGTGGGAGACGGCTTTGGTGATGCGGAATTTTTGCTCGGGGTGTTTGTTGAGCAGAATGTAGGCGCTCCCTCCGGCGGCCATGACCTCGGCGACGGGTTGGGAAACGTGGGCGTTGGTGGCGAAGGTGTCGGGGCCCACGGCCCAGGCGGTGCCGTTGCCGACGAGGCGTCCGTCCTTGAGGGCGAAGGCGACGAGGGCGACGGCCTTTTCATACTGGCGCACGGCGTTCACGAGGCCCTCGTCGGCGTTGTAGGCGGAGCGGCGGGCGGGACGGGAGGCGCGGGGCGCGGCGGCGGGGGCGGAACCGGCGGGCGACTCGATCACGCCGGTGTTGACGTGGATGGTGTTTTGCTCGGTGCGGACGGCCTTGGCGAGGCCGCCGGTGAGGGAGGCGCCGGTCTGCGCGTCGAGGAGTTTGTAGGAGACGCGCAGGGTGTAGGTGTAGTTGGTGAACTCGTTGTCGTAGGCCTTGATGTTTTTCTTCTGCTCGTTGAAGCCGAGGATCGAGGCGGCGAGGATGTAGTCGGCGTTCAGGCCTTGGGCGAGGCGGACGACGGAGGCGGAGTCGGCGAGCGAGGGCTCGAGCGCGTCGGTGGGGCGCAGGGAAACGGAGGCCTCGGGGTGGAGGGCGCGGGCGGCGTTGATGACGATCTCGGGCGAGACGATGGAGAGGCCGAGCTCGGAGATCTTGGCGGTGATGAGGTCCTCGACGACGGGGAGCTTGTCGTCGAACTCGGGGCCGGCGCGGTTGACGACGATGATGGCGGCGGTGCGGGGCTCGGGGGTCTGGGCCGGCAGGAGGGAGGGGAGGGCGAGCAGACCGACGGCGAGAAGGCGGAGGAGTTTCATGAGAATAAGACGGTTCAGAAGGGCCGATGATAGAGCCTATAACGGGAGCGTTGACGGTTTTTTTATACTTTGGGGCGGGGCTCAACCCGAAAGTGATTTGCAAGACATCCCCTGTTCGGGGGGGGCGGCCCGGGAAGCGCGGTGTCGGCTTTTACGCCGTGGAGGCAGGAATGCCGAGGCGGGCGCGGATTTCGTCGAGGTCGAGGCCGTCGATGCGGAGGCGTTTCTGGCGGGATTTTTCGCCGGAGATCACGGTGACGGCGCGGCGGGGGAGGCCGAGCGCGTCGGCGAGGAAGTCGCGGAGTTCGTCGTTGGCGCGGCCTTCGAGCGCGGGTGCGTGGACCTTGATTTTGAGGGCGTCGCCGAGCCAGCCGACGACCTGGTTGCGGGGCGCGTTGGGGATGGCCTTGATGGCGATCGTGCAGGAGCCGGCCACGGGGAAAATCAGTCGAGGGCTTCGGCGAGGGCGGCGAGGATGTCGGCGACGGGCTCGCAGCCGACGGAAAGGCGGAGGAGGTCGGGGTCGATGTGGTGTTCGGCCAGGGTTGCGCGGCCGGTCTCGCTGGTGACGAGGTCGTAGTGCGCGAGGTAAATGAAGGGGCAGATGAGCGTGGTCTTGAGGCCGAAGCTGGGGCCCTTGGGCAGACGCAGGCGGTCGTAGAAGGCGGCGATGGGGCCCTCGATGGTGAAGCTGATCATGCTGCCGATGGCGTCGGGGGAGCGGGCGAGGCGCAGGTAATTGTCGCGGGAGTTGGCCTGAAGCGCCCAGTGCAGGGAGGTGACGCGCGGGTGGGCTTCGAGGAAGGCGACCACGGCGGCGGCGTTGCGATTGATGGTGGCGACGACCTCGGGGGTGTCGGCGATTTGCGCGGCGAGGCGGGCGAGGTCGCGCGGGTAGGCGGGTTCGAGCGCGGCGGGCAGGTCGGCGCGGAGGTCGGCGGCGTGCGGGGAGGTGGGGTTGATGACGACGGCGCCGAGCAGCACGTCGCCCTCGCTGGCGGTGTATTTGGTGAGCGAGTTGACCACGAGATCGGCGTGGGGGAGGACGTCGATGTTGAGCGGCGAGGTGATGGTGGGATCGACGATAAGGATCGCGCCGTGGGCGCGGCAGAGGGCGGCGACGGCGGGGAGGTCGGGCGTCTGGATGAGCGGGTTGGTGGGCACCTCGGCGATGAGGCCGGCGATGCGGTCGCCCTCGCGTTCGAAGAGGGCGCGCAGGCCGTCGAGGTCGAAGACGTCGCCGTGATGCAGGTAATCGCCTTCGTCGGGGGCGATGAATTTTTCGAGCAACGCGATGGTGTCGAGGTAGAGCCAGCCGAGTTGAATCCACCGGGTGCGTCCGCGGGCGCGTTGGCGGGCGGCGGCCGCGCGGAGGCTGCCGTGGATGGCGTTCATGCCGCTGGGGGCGAGGAGGATGTCGGCGGCGTCGGCGTCGAAGAACCGGCCGAGGTGCGCGCGGATCTCGGCGGACGCGTCGCCGGCAAGCAGCGGCTCGGGCTGCACGGCGCGGAGTTGTCCGATCCGGTGCAGGTGGTCCTCGGCCTCGCGGGAGGAGAGGAAGGCGCCGGTGCGTTGCAGGAATTTCTTGGCGCGGGCGGAAAGCGCCGGATCGGAGGGGAACACCACCGCGGGCAGTGCGGCGTCGGCGAGCATGCGGGCGGAGGGCGAGTCGAGGTGCGCGACGAGGGCGGCGGCGGCCTTGGCCGAGGAGGCCAGCCAGATGTCGTGGTCGGCCAAACCGGCGGCGGCGAGCAGTTGCCGGCCGGCGGCGAGCAGGAGCGGATGCACCACGAAGCGCGGATAACCTGAGCCGATGTGGCGGATGATCTCGTCGTGTTTTTCCTCGTAGCCGACGACGGAGCGCATGGTCGGCAGGCTGCAGGAAACGGCGTGCAGGAGGTCGGGGATGCGCCGGCCGACGGGAATGGGCGTGAACGAGGACATGGCGAAAAAGAGCACCGACGTTGGGCGCATCGGCGGCGTTCTGGCAACCTCGCGCTTGAAAAGCCCGCGGGCCACGCCGAACGTGGCGCGCTATGAAACTGCTTTCCTGGAACGTGAACGGCCTGCGCTCGGTCCTGCAAAAAGGGTTCGCCGACTACCTCGGCGGCAGCGGGGCCGACGTGCTTTGCCTGCAGGAGACGAAGTGCCAGCCCGGCGACGTGCAGCATGTCGCTTGGTCCGAGGGCTACCGGCCGTTTTGGAACGCCGCGGTGAAAAAAGGCTACAGCGGCACCGCGATGTTCGCCCGGGTCGATCCGCTCAACGTCACGACCGGCATCGGCGTGGACGAACACGACCAGGAGGGCCGCGTGCTCACGGCCGAGTTCGCCGACTTCTTTCTGGTCAACGTCTATGTGCCCAACGCCCAGAACGAGCTCGCGCGTCTGCCCTACCGCCGGCGTTGGAACCGCGATTTTCTCGCCTACCTGCGCGGGTTGGAAACCGCCAAGCCCGTGGTGGTCTGCGGCGATTTCAACGTCGCCCACCAGGAGATCGACATCGCCCGGCCCAAGCAAAACGTCGGCAGTCCCGGCTTCAGTCCCGAGGAGCGCGCCGACTTCGACGAGTATGTGGCGGCGGGCTTCATCGACACGTTTCGCGAGTTCGAAAAAGGCTCCGGCCACTACTCCTGGTGGAGCTTCCGGGCTGCGTCCCGCGAGCGCAACGTCGGCTGGCGTATCGACTATTTCCTTACGTCCGCCGCGCTGCGTCCGCGCCTGCGCCGCGCCTGGATCGAGCCGCATGTCATGGGCAGCGACCACTGTCCGGTCGGGCTGGAACTCTCGCCCTCCGCGTCATGACGGAACCGTTGCAAAACCCGCCCGCCGGCCCCGGCAATCCCGCGCGTTCCCCGTGGGTGAAGCGCGGCTGGTCGGCCATCCACGGCCGCGGGCTCTACGCGCGGCGCGACATCCCCGAGGGCACGCGCGTGATCGAGTATGTCGGCGAGCGCATCACGCCCGGCGAGGCCAACCGCCGCGACGCCGCCCGCGGCGACGGCTGCGTGTATCTGTTCGAGGTCAACCAACGCGTGTTGATCGACGGCAACGTGTCGTGGAATCCCGCCCGCCTGATCAACCACGCCTGCACCGGCAACTGCGAGCCGCAGAAGATCCGCGGCCGCATCTGGATCGTGGCCCTGCGCGACATCGCGGCCGGCGAGGAGCTCAGCTACGACTACGGATTCGAGTTCGACAACTGGCGCGACCATCCCTGCCGGTGCGGCACGGCCGGCTGCGTCGGGCACATCGTCGGCAAGGCCCACCGTCCGCGCGTGCTCCGGGCCCTGGCCCGCGAGGCCGCCGCGGCGCAGGCTCGCCAAAACGGTCCGCGCGCGTAGCCTCTCCCGTCATGACCGCCGGCGTCGCCAGTCAGCTCAAAGTCCTTTTGTTGCGCGACCCGTTGCTGACGCTGGCCGTCGCCGAAAGCCTGACCGCCGGGCTGGTGCAGGCGCGCGTCGCCTCGGTGTCCGGGGCCTCGGCCTATTTTCTGGGCGGGATCACCGCCTATTCGCTTGATCAAAAAGTGAAGCAACTCGGGGTGCGCCGCGCCGCCGCCGAACCGGTCAACAGCGTCTCGCCGGAGGTCGCCGCGCAGATGGCGCGCGGAGTGGCCGTGCGGTTTGGCAGCGACCTGGGGGTGGCGACCACGGGCTACGCGCAGCCCGATCCGGAGTGGAAGGTGGACGAGCCGTTCGCCTGCTGGGCGATCGCCCGCCGGCGGGGACCGCGGAGCTGGGACATGCGCACCGGCCGCGTGGTTTGCGCGGGCATGCGTCGCACGGAGGTGCAGGCCTGCGTGGCCGACGCGGTGCTGGGCGAATTGCTGGTCGAGCTGACGCGCCTGCGCGGGTGAAGCGCGGGCGCGCGCCGCTCAGGTCAGCGCGTTTTCGAACAACTCCCAGACCTCGCCGTTGGGGCCTTCGAAAAACGACAGGCGCACCGGCACGGGGCCGGCGTCGTTGGTGGTCTGGATGACGACGTCCTTCGGCTCGACCGTGATGCGCATGCCGGCGGCGCGCACGCGTTCGGTGGCGTCATCGACGCTGGCGGTGCGCACGGCCAGATGGATCAACGCGCCGTCGGCCGCGGGCGTGTAGTCCGGGTCCTCGAAGATCTCCAGGTAGTTGCCGCCGCCCGTGTCGAACATGCCGGCGCGGCGGCCGGCGACCATGGTCCAGGTGATCTTCGGCATGAAGCCGAGCACGTCGCGGTAGAACGCGACCGATCCGTCCCAGTCCTTGGTTTTCAACGCGACGTGATGCAGTCCGCCGCCGCCGAGGATCGTATTGGTGCCGGCCATACGCGCGCGGTCAGCGGGTGATGCGGGTGACGAAGTCCACCAGCGGCTCGACCTCGGCCGGCACGGGCACGGAGGGCACGCCGTAGAGCAGTTCGGGCAGGGTCAGTTCGTTGTGGTAGAAGGTGAAATTGATCTTGTCGTTGCGGGCGACCCAGCCGGTCTTGAGGTTGGCGCCGGCGTAGAAGCCGCGCTTTTTGACGAAGGCGAGGATGGCGGGCGCGGGCAGGGTCTTGGTGACCTTCTCGGCGTTGACGGAGTGGGGCGTGGCGACCGCGCGGGCATCGACGCCGATGTTGAACTTGGCCGAGTAGAGGTTGGCGACGGCCTCGCGGGTGTTGAGCACGTAAACGGTCTCGACGGTGTTGCCGCCGACCTGGAGGCCGACGCTGCCCTCGCCGGCGCGCAGCAGCACGGGCACGCTCCAGGTGCCGTCGGGCCGCTTGGCGATGACCGTGCCGTAGCCGTAGCGCAGGCCGAGCACGAGGCCGGCGTTGACCTGGTTGGTGATCACGAGGGCCTGCGCGTTTTGCAACACGTCGGACGGGATGGCGTAGTCCGGGTCGGCCATGAACTCGCGCAGGATGGCTTCGCAGCTTTCGAATTTTTCGACGATTTTCTGGCGTTCGCTTTTCTTGGCGTGAAGCGGGGCGGCCACGGTGAGCAGGGCAAGGAGGCAGAGGCTCAGGCGTTTCATGGTGGGAATGGTATTACAGATGAGGGCGGGTTTGGAAAGAGCGAGGAAGCGTTTCGTTGGCGCCCTATCCCAGGCCGCGCCGGTCCACCTCGTCCTCGTCCCAGCCGAAGTAGTGCCCGAGCTCGTGCAGGTGGGTGATGCGCACCTCGTCGCGGAAGACCGTCTCGTCGCCCTCGGCGTAGTCCCAGAGGTTTTCCAGGTAGAGCGTGATCTGCGGCGGCATGGGCTGGTCCTCGTGGTTGCCGTGGGGCGATCCGGAGAACAGGCCGAGGATGTCGGGCTCGAAGCCTTCGGCGAGCACGTCGGGCGCCGGGGTGCGTTCGCAATGCACCGCGATGGAGCGCGCCGGCGCGGCCAGCTCGGGCGGCAGGCCGCGCAGGGTGGCGGAGATCTCTTCCTGGGCGATGCGGGTGAGTCGGGCGAACATGGAGGCGGATGAAAAAAATCGCGCGTAACCGCAAGGGGGCGGCCGCGTCTTGGTGGATGTTAACGCTTTTGGTGCCAATCGCTCGTTTCGCAAAGCCACAAATCCCCCGCACAGTCATGAAAACCAAGTCCGTTCTATTCGCCTCCCTGGCGGCCCTCGCGGCCGGCCTGTTTGTTCCCGTTCTCTCCGCCCAACCCTTCGCCGACGGCAAGGGCCCCAAGGGGCCGCCCGCCATCGCCCAGCGCGTCGAGCGCATGAAGACCGAGCTCGGCCTGAGCGACGCCCAGGTCGATCAGCTTCGCCCGATCATGCAGGAACACGCCCGGGCGCTCAAAGCCCTGCGCTACGACGCGTCGGCCTCCCGTCGGGACCGCCGTGCCGAGCTCCAAAAACTCCGCAAGGCGCACCTTGAGCAGGTGCAGGCCATCCTCACCCCCGAGCAACGGGCCAAGGCCGCCGAGATGCGCGCCGAGATGCGCGCCAAACGGGAGCGCAAGGGCGCCGCTGCCGGCGACCGCGGTCCCAAGGGCCCGCCCGCAGCCGACGAGACCGAGGTGGAGTGATCCGTCCGCCGCCTTCCGCTTTGTCCGATCATTGTCCGGACAACTCGCCCGCCGGTCCCGCAAGGGGCCGGCGGTTTTCATTTGCGCGGCCGGCGGGCGCGACGGCACGCTGGCCGTTTTCACATGGCGGCACCACGGATCATCATTGTCGGAGGAGGAGCGGCGGGGTTTTTCGCGGCGATCGCCGCGGCGGAGTCCAACCCGGCCGCGCGCGTCGTGCTCTACGAGGCCACCGCGCATCCGCTGGCCAAGGTGCGCGTCTCCGGCGGCGGCCGTTGCAACGCCACCCACGCCTGCCCCGAGCCGCGCGAACTGGTCAAACGCTACCCGCGCGGCGGCCGCGAGCTGCTCGGACCGTTCACCCGGTTCGGTCCGCGCGACACGATCGCCTGGTTCGCCGAGCGCGGCGTCGAGCTCAAGACCGAGTCCGACGGCCGCATGTTTCCGGTCAGCGACAGCTCGGCGACCATCGTCGATTGCCTGCGCCGCGCCGCCGATCAGGCGGGCGTGAAGGTGTTCACCGCGATGGGCGTGCGCGCCGTCGAACCGGTTGAAACCGCCGGGACCGACGCCGCCGCCGGCGGACGGAAATTTGCGGTGGAGTTCACCGACGGTTCGACCGGGGAATTTGACCGCGTGCTGATCGCCACCGGCGGCAACAAGGGCTCGGTCGGTCTGACCATCGCGGCGGAGCTCGGGCACAAGATCGTGCCGCCGGTGCCGTCGCTCTTCACCTTTCACATCGAGGACGCGCGCATTCGCGGGCTGGAGGGGCTCGCGGTGTCCGACGTGGTCACCACGGTGCCTGGCACGAAACTGCGCGAGACCGGGCCGCTGCTGGTCACGCACTGGGGCATGAGCGGACCGGCGGTGCTAAAGCTGTCGGCCTGGGGCGCGCGCGAACTCGCGGGACGGGATTACAAGTTCAAGCTCGGCGTGTCGTGGTCGGGCGGCACGACGCAGGCGGCGGTGGCGGCGCTCACCGCGACGCGCGCCGAGGCGGTGCGCCGGCTGGTGGTCAACGCCAACCCCTTTGGCCTGCCCGCGCGCCTGTGGGAGCGCCTGGTCGCGGCGGCGGGCATCTCGCCGGAGACGGTCTGGGGTCACGTATCCAACAAATCGCTACAAGCGCTGGCCGCGCAGACGGCGGCCGCGGAGTTCGCGGTGGAGGGCAAGAGCCTGAACAAGGAGGAATTCGTCACCTGCGGCGGCGTCGCGCTGGGCGGGGTGGACTTTCGCACGATGGAGAGCCGGGTTTGCCCGGGGCTGTTCTTCGCCGGGGAGGTGTTGGACATCGACGGCGTCACCGGCGGGTTTAATTTTCAGGCCGCCTGGACGACCGGCTGGCACGCCGGCCGGGCCATGGCGCGCGACACGGCGGAAGGGGCGGGAGGCGCGGAGGGGACATGACCACGGAGATACCTGGTTATTGGCAACTTTTGCTGATGGTTCTGCCGGTCTTCGCGATGGTCGGCATCGGCGCGGGGCTGCGGCGGGTCGGCTGGCTGACGGCCGAGGCGGACGAGAGTCTGCTCAAACTGGTGGTCAACTTTCTCTACCCGTGCCTGATTTTTCAAAACGTGCTGGGCAACCCCGCGCTGCGCGATCCGGCCAATCTCGCGCTGGCTCCGCTGGTGGGGTTTGTGACGATCGCGGCGGGCATCGTGCTCACGTTGTATCTGGGCCGCCTGCTCGGGCTGGGCATCGGGCGCGGATTGCGGACCTTTGCGTTCGCGGTGGGCATCTACAACTACGGCTACATCCCGATGGCGCTGATGGAGTCGCTCTTCGGGCGCGAGAGCATCGGCGTGCTGTTGTTGCACAACGTCGGCTGCGAGGCCGCGATCTGGACGGTGGGCATCCTGGTGTTGTCGGGGCTCTCGGTGCGCGAGGGCTGGCGCAAGCTGCTCAATCCGCCGGTGGTCGCGTTGATCCTGGCGGTGGGGCTCAATCTGGTCGGCTGGCATGAGCATCTGCCGAAGGTCGTGGTCACGTTGATCGACATGTCGGCGGTCTGCGCGATTCCGCTCGGGTTGCTGCTGATCGGCGCGACGCTGGCGGAGTATCTGGCAAAGCCGTCGTCGTTGTATGAGCCGCGGGTCTCGATTGGCTCGTGCTTGTTGCGACTGGGGGTGTTGCCGCCGCTGTTTTTGTTGCTGGCGCAGGTGTTGCCCGCGCCGGTGGAGTTGAAGCGGGTGATCATCGTGCAGGCGGCGATGCCGGCGGGCATCATGCCGATCGTCATCGCCAAGCACTACGGCGGCCAGCCGCTGGTGGCGGTGCGCGTGGTCATCGGCACCACCGTGGTCGGCCTGCTGGCG
>Ga0079224_100011545_pt1 | contig 12177 bp, 12 predicted proteins | sample Stecom2015_FD_80414 | JGI IMG/M metagenome (GOLD analysis project Ga0079224, IMG submission 80414) | Agricultural soil microbial communities from Utah to study Nitrogen management - Steer compost 2015 | ecosystem: Environmental > Terrestrial > Soil > Agricultural land | place: USA: Utah... | reverse complement strand
TCTGTGCGAGCTCAGCCTGGCTCAACTTTACTTTCAGAGAATTGTATTCATCGCTCAGGTCGTCATAGCGCCGCTGGATGCTGGCAATCTCTCTTTCTCGTACGGGTGTATTCTGGACTCGGTCATTGTGCAGACCGATTTGCCTCTCAATCCAGTCGCGGCTCTCCTTGAGGATCTTGAGCTCGGCCTCCACCTGGTTGAGTTGTGAGGACAATTGCGAATAAACCGGATTGACCTCCCGTTCTGTCTCCGACGTCTCCACATCATTGCGAAGCGCACGCTCCAGATCCTCTTCTGAGACAACCTCTCCTAACGTTGCCAGCTCGCTTTCCAGGCGAACCACGTCGGGATGCCGGTCGGTATACCGGGTTCTCAGCTCTTTCAGCTGCCTGGACTTTTGCAGGTATTCCTGTACTGCCGGGGGCGGAGGAGCCTGTCTCTGGCGTTGGACTTCGCGGCTCAGGTACTCCGGGGTTTCGGTTAGCTGGCGTTCCAGGTCGAGCTTGAGGGCCAGGTAACGGTCGTGCGCTTCCAGGTTGGTCTTCAGTTGTTCCTGGAGGCGGTCCAGAGTCCTCAGGTTGGCGTCCAACTGGTCGGGCAGTTCGTACTGATATTGACGTTTGACCCTGGCCAGCTCCTGTTCGGCCTCTTGAAGCTCAGCAGCAACTTTATCCAGCTCGTTACGCAAGAACTCGGCAGTCCCGAATACCTGGGTCTCCCGGGTGCGGGTGTCATATTCGATAAAGAGGGACGCCAGACGGGCAGTAATCTTTTGTGCCATCTCGGGATCACGGTCCTGGTACGCGATCCTGAAATAGGGCACGACGGTGGAGCGAGATTGCCGATCAGTGGTAATTTCAATGCTGATTCGATTTCGCAGGCGCTCCACCTGGTCGGGTGGAGAGAGATGGCGAATCGAATAAAACCCGTCCTTAAACTCGTTAATGATCCGTAAGAGGTTGGTTCGACTCAGGACTGTCTCCTGGATGGCAATCAACCGCTGCTGCGTATCGGCAGTCACGAAATCGCGTACGACATCTTCAGGGATGTCGCGGGGCTGCACCAGGATGAGTGTCTCCGATTCGTAGAAGCTGGGCAGCATTAATGCGATCACGCTGGTGGCAGTTGAAAGGACGAGGGCTACTGTCAGGATCCACCACTTTCTTCTGGCCGCCAGCGCCAGATAGTCCTGAGGTTCAGTCAAACTAAATTTCTTCATCGTGAGAATCTCCACATGTTCGGGAGCACAAATGTCAACGAAACGTAGACTCTACGTCTTTCCAGGTCGAGAAATGAGGGCAAATCGGATTCGATGTTTGGGCTGTCCTGGGAGACGTAGCTGGCGCCCACGTTGATTTTCCAATTTGGAGATATCAAATAAGACCACACCAGAGACGTCCGCAGTCCGCGGGTCTCGTAGGGATTCTCAAAAACGCGGTCAGTATCAAAAAGGGTAGCCCCGAAATTGATCAATGTACTTCTTCCAAGTGGGCGCATGAAGTGAAAAGCCACTTCCTGGGTTCTCGAGAGGCCACCGAATCCTACGCCGGCACCGCTGCGGCGCCGGTAAGAAAGCGAGATTTCCTCGTCCTCAAACGATTTCGTGACATTTAAGCGGGCGTTATACCCGGTGTAGCTGCTAGATTCGGTCGTATCACCGAGAAATTCGGTATAAGAGGGTCCCGCCTCCATGGTCAGAGCGGCTGTTCTGCTGATCTGGTGGTTCAATCCAATTGTCGCGTCATGGACCCGTGCGTCGGAATAAACCTGCCGGAAATCATGATGGGTCATGTTGTATCCAATAGACCAGCCGGTCCGCGCATTCAGATCACGAGTCAGTTTAATGGTGCCGTTGTACTGGTTTTGATTGGGGTAACGACGGGCGAAAAGAGGATCGGCTTCAAAGTTTCGCACCGAAGTACCACCTCCAAATGAGAGGGTCGAACGTGGACCGAACCGATAACCGATCATAGCGGTGGTGTCGTTGTGGTAACTGTCCCGCCGCAGCGCTACATTTTCGTAGTCGAAGAACATCCCTTCCGGGGTGAACACGATTCCTCGAAAGAAGCTGAATGTTCCAAAATCCGGCGATTTTCTAAATCGCTCGGTAATCCGGAGGCTGACGTTACGGCTCAAATTACCTCGAAGCAACGCCCCGGCCTCGTGCGACTCGGAGTCAAGGTCCAGGGACGTATCCATGCGGTTCAGGCCGAAAACGTAGTAGAGCTGATATTCGGTGTTAGGTCCTTCGGAGTTTAGACGAATGGACGGATACACACCATAGGAGGTGATGTAGTCCTCTTCCTGGTTGAAGAGTCCCAGCCCGCTCACTTGCGGGTTATCGTCGACCGCCCCAACGAGATCGATCTCGCTGCTCACCGTGTAGATTCTTTCCGCCAAAGCGGTCCCGCCGAAAACACCCAACATTAGCAGGACAGCGAGGGCTACCTGGCGGAGCTTATGGATGCGTGAAAGGAACAAGTCGCGCACTCGTTTGTCGGAGTCGACTGGCAGTAACGCGGCAGGGTTGCGATATCGACCGGGTTCGATTTGGAATGGATTGTTGGCCACTGTTTCTGTCCTGTTCTTCCTGTTGGTTCGCTTACGAAAGGGGTAAGGTTGCATTCCTTCTAGGGCACCACGACGACATCACCCGATTCGAGGTGGATATTCTGATCGGTATTCTTACCCTCGATGAATTCCTTGTAGTTGAATCGAATGAACTGGTTCTCTCCATCGACGACGCGGACAATCTGGACTTTCGACGTATCGGCAAAGTCACCGAAGCTTCCTGCCAGACTCAAGGCCTGTAACACCGTGATCGGTTCTTCCATCGTGAAGCTCCCTGGGTTCTTTACGTTCCCGGTGACGTAGATGCGATAGTGTTGGATCTGGTCGACGATGACCGTCACCATAGGGGTCTCGATGTAATCTTTAAGGAGCTCCTCCACGCGCTTGGTCAGCTCTTCCGGCGTTAAACCGGCAGCGTGAAAGTCCTGAGCCAGAGGGAATGAGATCCTGCCGTCGGGCCGGACCAGCACTTTTCTGGATAGTTCCGGTTCCTTCCAGACAAAGATTTCCAGCACATCGTTGGGCTGAATCACATAAGGCGGAAGTTCTTCAAACTGGTCGGGTTCCGGCGAAGAGGCACTCGGTGAAACCCGGCCCTCTGCCATTAAGCTGCCGGCCGAACTGGCAACACAGAAAATCAAGGATGCCAGCAAAAGTGTTGAGTATCGAAAGCATAGTTTTTTCATGGGACTATTCCCTAAGTCAATTTAGTTCTGTGGTCTCTTACTGAATGCCTAGTTTTTTGATCTTACCCAGCAGGGAGCGATAACTAATTTGGAGAGCTTCCGCTGTTTTCTTCCGATTCCATCCGTTTTGTTTTAAGACCGTGCTAATTACTTGCCGTTCCACGCGTTCTTCCACCATCTTGGAAACGTCGAGGAGAGAAGGGCTGTCATCCAACTCCAGGGTCATGTTCTCCAGACGTCTTTTTAGATCGGCAAACTTCGCTTTCACATCACGGAAAAGGACAACATTCTTGACGAAGTTCTCGAGCTCCCGGACGTTCCCCGGCCAGGTATAGGTGACCATGAGAGCTTGTTGTTCCGGCGTCAGCAGTCCATCAAACTTCCTTCAGAACTCACTGCTATACTTCTGGGTAAAGTAATCCCATAGTACCGGGATATCTTCGATACGCTCGCGAAGAGGTGGTATCCGGATGTGCACAACGTTGAGCCGATGGTAAAGATCGTCCCTGAATGTTCCTTCCTCGACGGCCTTTAGCAGGTCGCGATTGGTCGCCGCGAGGACCCGGATATCGATCTGGAGCGCTTCATTCATTCCAAGCGGCGTGAATTCACGGTCCTGGATGATTTGCAGCAACTTGGTCTGAGACTCGGGGTTCAGCTCTCCAATTTCATCGAAGAAGATGGTCCCTTTGTGTGCGGCCTGAATGCGGCCAATCTTTCTGGTGTCTGCCCCGGTGAAAGCTCCTCTCTGGTAGCCGAAGAGCTCGCTTTCAATCAGTTCATCGGGCAGAGCCGCGGAATTAATTTTGATAAAGGGACTCTCGCGTCGAGTCGAACATCGATAGATCTGCTGGGCGATAACTTCTTTACCGACTCCGCTTTCCCCGGTAATTAACACACTCAGATCGGTGGGTGCTACCCGCTGAGCGATGGCATATATCGTTTCCATAGCCCGACTCGGGCAATGAATGATTTCTTCTTTGTCCTCTACATTCATTTTCAGCCTGTTGATTCCAGTTACTTGAGCTTGAGTCACATCTTTCGTAGCGGAGCCTACATAAACGCTTCTGACCATTCAGTTACCCTTGGGGACGCGTTTGGAAACATCCGTGACTGTTTTTCAGCGCTCTCCCTGCGGCTCGAGCGGAAGGAAAAAAGCGACTGCCATTTGGTTCCTTCCGACAAGCCTGTGGGCCAACTGGAGAAAGCACCTTGTATCACGTCGCAGGTCACAAGCATCTTTGATGCCAGACCTGCATTCACCCAAATAAGCCCTTATCTATAAAGCGTTTAAAGAAGATATTGGCGATTGGAGGGAGAAATCGATTTTATAAAAAAAGATTCCCAACGTGGGAAGTAGATTCCCTAGCGACGGAAGCGCGCCACTGTGGAGGCTCTTCGAAGGCAGGGGAGCTAACCCTGGGGCCGTCAAGCCTCGGCCCTTGGAGAAACGCCCGCGGGCCGAGCGAAACGGATCAATGGAGGAAGAGCGATTCGCCGTTAGGACGATGGAGCCGGTCTATTGCCAGGCGCAGGACCGCCTCCGGAGAATTGGCTTCCGTCGGGAAGACCACACTGGAGACGCGTACTCGAGGGGTTTTCAAGCCGGCAGTTCGCGCCGAGAACTCGACTTTCAACCTCTGGATGACCTGTTCCGCATTTCCAGCTTTGCAGTTCAGCAGCAAGACCGCCAGGGTCTCACGATCGAGGCTTCCCAGGATGTCGGTGTGCCGGAGATTTTCATGGATGCAACCGGCCAGCAATTCAACATCGTCCGGATCGCCCAGGCGATCGTCGATGTGAAACAGGACATGTGTCAGGAAGGAAGAGTATCGCTGGGCTCTCAGGAGCTCTCGCTCCAGGAAAAAGGCAAACGCCTCGCGATGAAAACAGATGATATCTTCAGCAAACTGATCTGACAGCAATAGATTCATAACTCGAGCCTGTATCATTAAAGCTGTTCCAGCAATTCGGTTCCGCTGAATTCGGCGCGGAACCTACTGGCGCCGTCCCATTTTTTTCCGGCTATGCCACACTGACATGAGCCACGGTTACGGTCCTGACGGACTGGAAGATAACGCAATAATCGCTCCATTTCGTGAAACTTTTGCAAACCCCTGTCCATCTTAGAGTTTGAAACAGTAAACCTTTTGGGGGTATGATGCGACTTACCCAAAAGAGGCAAAGTCTTGCTCAGGGGATACCCGCTTCTTGACCGGAGCGGTCAGGCAAAGCAGGACGCGCAGACCTCATTCAAAAGGCAGGGCCTGATATACTTATGGAGGGGATGCAAGAAAGTGTGTAAAGAAATTCCTACATCAGCTCGATAAATAAAATCGAAAGCAGCGATAGCAGTTAAAGCTTGTTCAAACGGTGAAACAATAAGTAGAAGTGTGAATGATGCCGGTTGAGAGTAAGTTCAATTGGTGTCCTGGTTCTAACTCCGGATAGGGGATTCGGAAATCCTCAGGATTTCTTTCTTGACAGGACGTGAAAGAGTAGCGGAAGCTAGGAAACTCCGGGCATGTTCCAGTTCAACTTAACTGGTATTAGTAAGGTGGCGGCCGATGCTGAGTGTGAGTGAGCTCTCTGACGAGAGATCTCGTCAACTTTTATTTGTCGATGATGAAGTCGATTTTCTCGAATACGCGAAAAAGCGCTTCGAGTCGATCGGCTATAACGTGGTAACGGCAACTAGCTGGGAGGAGGTCAAGGACCAGCTCAGGAGCGGAGAGATTCAGCCGGAAGTAATCTTTGTAGAACCGGTTCGGAAGAACGGCTCCGGCAATAATGGCGGCGTACTCTCCGAGATCCTCAAATTTGAACCTGCGGCTAAAATTCCGGTCGTTGCACTGTCCTTCGCGCGAGATCCCAGAAAGATTGTGGAAGCCATCAAGATGGGCGCGCGTGACTATGTTTTCAAGCCCTTTTCGGTACGCGAAGTCGATCAAGTTATCCAGAATGTTCTGGAGAATCGTCCCACCGTCGCGCGAGCTTCGGAAGGTAAGAGTGCCAGTGTCGAATTTGTATTCGGCAGTTTGGCCATGGAACGTGTCCGCAATATTGCTCTGCAGATTGCAGACACTTCAGTTCCCGTTCTGATCACCGGGGAGAGTGGTACCGGGAAAGACGTAGTCGCCCGCTATATTCACCAGCAATCGGGTTTGCGGGACCAGCCTTTCGTAAAGGTAAATTGTGCAGCGATGCCTGCCGAGCTGGTGGAAAGCGAACTCTTCGGATATACCAAAGGCGCTTTCACTGGAGCCTATATCGACCGCCCCGGCAAGTTCGAGTTTGCCAATGGAGGAACCATTTTCCTCGATGAGATCGGCGAGTTTACATCGTCGGTGCAGGCCAAACTCCTTCAAGTGCTGCAGGACGGCCGTTTCACCCGGCTGGGTAGCAATACTGAGCTAGAGGTGGAGGTTCGTGTCATTGCTGCAACCAATCGAAAGCTTGATGAGGCGATGAAGGACGGTACCTTTCGCGAGGACCTCTTCTACCGCCTCAACGTCGTCAACATTGAAATTCCACCCTTAAGGCAGCGGCGCGAGGAGATTCCGCTCTTTTGCGATTTCTTTGTTCGCAAGTTCGCCGAGCAGTATCGCAGCAACATCGATTCAATTCCTGAGAGTCTGATGACGTTGCTGATGAACTACCACTGGCCCGGCAATGTCCGTGAGCTGGAAAACCTGATCAAGCGGTACATCGTTCTTCAGGACCAGCAGTCTATCGAGAAGGAGCTGGAAGCAAAGATCGCCCAGCGTCAGATGGACGATATCAATGAGGTTGCCGAGCACTATTTGCAGGAGTATCAGGGAGGCAAGGTCGACCTCAAGCAGATCAGTAAGAAGGCGGCTTCAATCGTCGAGAAGAATATGATCAAGAAGGCGCTTCGGAATACCCAGTGGAATAAGTGGCAGGCTGCCAAAGAATTGAAGGTCAGCTACAAGACGCTCCTCAACAAGATGGAGGAGTACTCCATCGAGATGGGTAGCTAGGCGCTCTTTATTGTAGTTAGGAAGGGAGAGGCCTGATTGTGCGCCGTGATCTGCCCACCCGGCGCGGTCAACCACCAGGCCATGGGCTCGATTAGAAGAGATTGTCGGTGTCAGCGCCTCCGGAGCCGCCGTAATCCCCTCCCATGGATTCTTCGATTGAGTCAGGGTCCTCCCCGGCTTCCAGACGGTCCACCATCTCATCGAACTCCGGCCCCATGTCCTCTCCCATTTCACTTCCCAGCCGTCTCATGGCGCGAGCCATTGAGCGGGGATCATTTTCATCGAAATCTCCCCATTTGGCAGGGTCGGCCAGGCTCTCCAGCCGGCTCTCTTCGGACCGGTGCATCGCGACTCGGGAGATGAGTTGTTCCAGCCGTGTACTTCCACAGCGGCAGCGTGTATCGATTGCGTCTGAACTCTTCCAGAAGAAGCGCGAAAATTTTCGGTTGCAATCAAGGCAAATGTATTCGTAAACAGGCATTTCATTATTATAAGCGCTTTGTCGCAAAGCGGAAGTTAGCGCTTTATTGGCAGGCGGAATCAAGCGTTCTATCGCAAAGCAGAAGTTAGCCGTTTTGTCGAAAAGCGGCGCGGGAGAACCGGCATCCTGCTGGCTACGGGCCTGTCGCTTGTCGCTTCGGTGAGAATCAACCCACTCCAGCAGGTTGTTAGAATATGACAGAATGTGCCGATTAGATTAGAGGACTGAGATGATATCGCCAGGCATAAAGACTTTTCTCAAGTTTCTGGTCACGCTGAGCTTGTTGGCGGTCCTCGTCTACCAGATGGATCTCCAAGAATTCTTTCAGGTCCTTGGGACCGCCAGTTGGCTGCTGGTCGCTCTGGCTACGCTGCTACACTTTGTAACGGTCTTTGTATCGGTGAGCCGGTGGCAACTGATTCTTCAGCACTTCGATATTCTCACCCTGTTCAGACCGTTGACTCGAATCACCTTGATCGGCTATTTTTTCAATCTTTTTCTGCCCTCAGCCATTGGTGGCGATTTCTTCCGCGCCTACTACCTGGCACGCCAGGAAGGGATCGGAATGACCACGACGCTCACCACAACCATCGTAGACCGCCTGGCCGGCTTGGTAGCCCTCTTGCTGATCGGTTTAGTAGCGGCCGTTGTTAATCCATTGCATGTCGAAGGGTATCCCTTGGTAGGAATTTTTCTTCTTCTGGGGATAGCATTTCTGGTCGGGATCATCGCATTGTTCCATTCCGGGATGCACCGATTGTTAGTCCGTCTGCTAGAGTGGCTTCGGCTGCAGAATGTAGAGGCACGCACGGAGCTGGTCTACAGCGGTCTTCAGCGCTTGCGAAGGAGTCCGGGGACCCTGGTTGGAATTACCCTGCTATCATTCGGAATCCAGTTCCTGGCAGTCATCATGATGTGGCTGGCCGCGCGGGCGATTGAAATCCGCGCCCCTTTTCTGGTGTTCTTGGTGTTTATTCCGCTGATCAACTTGTCGGTAGCGGTTCCGATTAGCATCAATGGTGTGGGCCTGAGAGAAGGAATTTACTTTTTGCTGTTTTCCCAGATTGGCGTATCCATGGAATCGGCTGTGACCCTGTCTCTGCTTAATTTTCTGGTGGTCGCTCTAACCGCTCTACCGGGTGGGATAGTTTATTCTCTTTACAAGAGAGATGAGGATTTTGAACCACACCTCATCGCGGACGCTCAATTGGAGGAGCAATGAAGATACTGCTTACCGGAGGGGCCGGTTTCATCGGTTCCCACCTGGCCAGGCGCCTTTTGAATAGAGGCGACGAACTCGTGATTCTGGATAATTTCAATGACTTCTACGATCCCCGCATCAAAGAGGAAAACATCCGCGAGCTCGAGAAAGAGGGGAGGTTCAAGCTGTATCGAAACGATCTCCTGGAGGAATCAACAATCGAGCAGATGTTTAGTGAACACAAACCGGAATTGGTGATCCACCTGGCGGCATATGCGGGAGTCCGGCCCTCATTGCAGAATCCTGCTCTCTACTTTCGTGTAAATGTGACAGGGACCAGCCTGCTCTTCGAGGCCGCCCGGCGCCACCAGGCGCGACACGTCGTGTTTGGAAGTTCCTCATCCGTTTACGGAGTCAATACGAAACTCCCGTTTCACGAGGATGATCCTCTTCACCATCCTATTTCCCCCTATGCAGTATCGAAGCGCGCCGGTGAGCTGCTCGGATACAGTTACTTTCACAATTATGGCCTGCCGGTGACGTGTCTTCGCTTCTTCACCGTTTATGGTCCAAGACAGCGGCCTGAAATGGGGATTTACCGTTTTACCGAGTTGATATCAAAGGGAGAAGAGATCCCGGTCTATCACGAGGGTAAGTCGCAACGGGACTACACCTACGTGGACGATATCGTCGAGGGGATTCTGGCAGCAGCAGCCAGGCCGGCCGACTTCCGGATTTATAATCTGGGCAATTCGCGAACAACGGTATTGATCGATCTAATCCGCTTGATTGAAAAGGAAGTTGGCAGAGAGGCGAAGGTTAAATTACTGCCGGCCCAGAAGGGTGACGTCCCGATCACTTATGCCGATATCACACGCGCTCGGGAAGAGTTGTCCTGGGTTCCGGCCACTCCTATCGAAAAAGGGATACAACGTTTTGTCGCCTGGTTCCAGTCTCACCGGGTGGTGGTTTGATCCCGAGCTGGAAACGTCTCAGGGAGCGGAGATCTGGAAAACGAGGAGGCGATTGTCGGTTTCGTCGGTGACGTAGGCGTAACGATCATCCGGCGAAAGAACAACGTCGATGGGTTTCTTAGACGCCCTTAATGTTTCTAGCTTCTTAAAGTCGGGGGAGTAAATGGATACGGTTCGGTCGCCGGTTTCGACGACGAAGATCCGCCCATCCTGGGCCACAGCCACTGAGAATGGCTTGTTACCTACCCGTACACGTCTGATTTCACGCTGATCCAGCAGATCGATGACCGAGAGGTCATGAGTTCCGCTATTGGCGACATAGAGGGTAAGACCGTCGGGAGAAATTGCCACACCGTCCGGCCCGAGACCGACCTGGATGGTCTTCAATACTGCCTTTTGATTGACGTCGATGATCCACAGGTCATTGGATCCGGCACAGACGACATAAAGCTGGTCACCGAGAGGCGAAACGACAGCTGCCAAAGGCCGGACTCCCACCTCGACCTCACCAACGATTCGGTGACTGGTTGTATCGATGAAGTCGATTCGGCCGATTTTGCCCCGCCCAAAATTGGTAACGAAAGCAAGAAACCCTTTAGGCGATATCGTGATGTTGCTGGCCATTCCACCGACATTGATGTCGTCGAGGATGTCGTAGGTATTAGCGTCGATCACCTTCACCAAACCGTTGTTGAGGTTCGTGACAAAGAGTTTGTCTCCGGTGGGAGCGGTGGCGATTCCCACCGGCTCATACCCGCCGTAAAAGCGAACCGACGCCTTATGGGTCTTCAGGTCAACGACCTGGACTTCATTATCAGCAAATGCAGTTACGAAAAGCTTGCTCCCGTCGGCGCTGAGTGCGGAGAAATAGGGCGCTTTCGCAACTCGGATCGACTCGACCGGCCGGGTCTGGCCAAGGCTGAAACCGGTCACAAGAAGAAAGATTAGAATCGACAACCAGTTCTTCATTGTCCGTCACCTTTGTTGGGTTACGAGATTTCACGAGCCGGTGTAAATCGCTTCTGCCCGGCGGGCTTTGCAGGCCACCAGAGTGTTCTTCATCAAATGAGCGATTGTCAGAGGGCCCACGCCACCAGGAACCGGGGTTACCGCAGATGCGATACCCCGCGCCTCACGTGGATGAACATCTCCGACCAGTGTGTAACCGCGTTTATCCAAAGCCTCCAGACGCGGAGAATCTTCGCCGAAGAGGCGGACGACTTCCTCTCGAGAGTCGATGCGATTTGTACCGACATCGACGATCACCACACCTTCCTTCAGGAAATCTCTGGTAATCAAGGCCGGGCGACCGACCGCTGCGATCAGTATATCAGCCCTTTTGCAAACTTCGGGCAGGTTACGAGTTCGTGAATGACAAATCGTAACCGTGCAGTTTTGATGCAGCAGGAGCATAGCCATTGGTTTGCCGACGATATTGCTGCGCCCCACCACGACGGCTTCGGCACCTTCCAGTGCAATTCCTTCCCGATTGAGCATCTCAAGGATGCCCATCGGAGTGCAGGGAGCCAGCGTGAAATGCCCTGAGAAAAGTTTGCCCGCATTGACCGGATGGAAGCCGTCTACGTCTTTATCCGGGTCGACGGCGTTAAGTATCGTCTGCTCGTCCACTTGAGCGGGGAGAGGGAGTTGTACGAGGATACCGTCGATTTCGTCATCCTCGTTCAGGCGGCTAATGACGTCCAGCAGTTCTTCAGTAGTGACATCCGCGGGGAAGTCGAGTTGTTCTGATCGCATGCCCAGCTCTTCGCAGGTACGGGTCTTGTTCTTGACATAGATCTGAGAGGCAGGATCATCTCCGGCCAGAACCACCGCCAGTCCAGGTGTAATTCCAGACTCTTTGAGCTGCTGTACTTCCTTTTGAACTTCGGCTTGGATCGCTGCCGCGATCTTCTTACCGTCGAGAATTCGGGTTTCCATGTGCAGAATGATGACACAAAGTCTCCGGTCGCCGCCACCAGCTCGTCCTACTGTGTCCCATGTGTCCTCCTTGCCTCTTTACAGTCAATCGATCGAAAGGGGTGCCGCGCCAAGCACGGTAGAATGTGCATCCTGCCTGTCGGCGGCCAGTGCTTCGACCTCGACGGCCAGCCACCCCTCCGCGCCTCTAACGCATAAACCTTTGCGCTGAAAGCGCAAGAGAATTCAAGAGCCTGGGACAAAGGTGAAGCCGTGTCCCAGGAACAGGCGCCAGCTCCGAAATTGTGTCCTGAAGGGACACCAGAATTGATTGCTTAGGCGGCGG
>Ga0079224_100011544_pt1 | contig 12177 bp, 8 predicted proteins | sample Stecom2015_FD_80414 | JGI IMG/M metagenome (GOLD analysis project Ga0079224, IMG submission 80414) | Agricultural soil microbial communities from Utah to study Nitrogen management - Steer compost 2015 | ecosystem: Environmental > Terrestrial > Soil > Agricultural land | place: USA: Utah... | reverse complement strand
TGATAGGAAATGAGGATTCGGACTGGCCTCGCCGAGGCGGTGCACCGGCATGGCAAGGGGAACGCCGGGCTTCGGATAGACTCGCAGGCGAGGCGGAGCCGGGCCCTGGCTTCCCGAAATGATGCCAAGAAAATTCCAGGAGTAGAAATGACAGTCCAGACCCTGCCAGCCGGCGTCGAGCGGCCGCTCTTCGACAGCGACCACGAGCAGTTCCGCGACACGGTGCGCAAGTTCATCGAGCGCGAGATCCTGCCGCACCACGATCGGTGGGAAGAGCAGGGCTACGTCGACCGCTCCGCCTGGCTGGCCGCCGGCGAGGCGGGCCTGCTCTGCGTGACCATGCCGGAGGAGTACGGCGGCGCCGGGGTCGACCGGCGCTACAGCGCGATCCTCATCGAGGAGTTCGCGCGGTCCGGCGCGACCGGTCCCGGCTTCTCGCTGCACTCGGAGATTGTCGCCAACTACCTGCTGCGCTATGCGAACGAGGAGCAGAAGCGCCGCTGGCTGCCCCCGATGGCCCGCGGCGAGCGCATCGGCGCGATCGCGATGACCGAGCCGGGCGCCGGCAGCGACCTGCAGGCCGTCCGCACCACCGCGCGGCGCGACGGCGACTACTACGTCCTCAACGGCTCCAAGACCTACATCACCAACGGCTACAACAGCGACCTCGTCATCGTCGTCGTCAAGACCGATCCCGAGAAGGGCGCGAAGGGCACCAGCCTGATCGTGGTCGAGGAGGGCACCCCGGGGTTCACCAAGGGCCGGCGCCTCAAGAAGCTGGGCCTGAAGGCGCAGGACACCTCCGAGCTCTTCTTCGACGACGTGCGCGTGCCGGCCTCGAACCTCCTCGGCCGGGAAGGCGAGGGCTTCATCTACCTGATGCAGGAATTGCCCTGGGAGCGGATGATGATCGCGCTGCGGGCGGTCGCGACCGCGGAAGCGGCGATCGACTGGACGCTCGACTTCGTGCGCAACCGCAAGGCCTTCGGCAAGACGGTGTTCGACTTCCAGACCACCCGCTTCAAGCTGGCCGAGCTCAGGACCAAGGCGCGGGTGGGACGCAGCTTCATCGACGACTGCCTCGGCCGGGTGCTCGAGAACAAGCTCGACCCGACCACCGCCGCGATGGCCAAGCTGTGGTCCACCGACATGCAGTGCGAGGTTATCGACGAGTGCCTCCAGCTGCACGGTGGCAGCGGCTTCATGCTCGAATACCCGATCGCGCGCGCCTACGCGGACGCCCGCGTGCAGCGCATCTACGGCGGCACGAACGAGATCATGAAGGAGGTGATCAGCCGCAGTCTGTGAGCCGCGGCGGCGGTCGCGGAAGCTATACTGCCGCGATGCGCAAGCCCAATCCGGCCCGTCCTCTTTCGGACGACGAACTCGCGCGCATCGACGCGCTGCTCGAGGCGATCGATCCCGATGCCGCGATGGTGCTCGAGGAACTCGACGGCTTCCTCACGGCGCTCGCCTGTAGCCCCCGCCCGGTCCCCGACGAGGTCGCACTCGCCCTGGCCTGCGGGCGCGAACCCGATGGGGCCGGACGTGTTCCCGCGGCGCCGGCCGGGCCCGAGGCGGAGGAACTCGCCGGCCTGCTGCGGCGGCACAGGCTCTCCATCACGGCCGCGCTCCATGCGGGCGAGGGCCTCGAGCCGGTGATGGAGCGCGACGAGCAAGGGCGGTCGGCCGGCAACCTGTGGGCGATCGGCTTCCTGCGCGGCATCGATGCGCAGGCCGGGGAATGGGCCGGGCTCGACGACGACCCGGACCTTGCCGACTGGCTCGAGCCGTTCGAGCTGCTGGCGCAGGAGCGCGACCTCGCCACCGACGAGGTTGTCGCGCCGATCGAGGGCGACCGCCAGGCGGTGGTGGAGGACATGATCGATTCCGCCTTCGCCTTCTACCATCACTACGAGCCGGCCCGCAGCCGGGCGTCCGCGCCGGCCACCATCCGGCGCGGCGCGCCGGCGCCGGGACGCAACGATCCCTGCCCCTGCGGCAGCGGTCGCAAGTACAAGCGCTGTTGTGGCGCCAACGACAAGCGGAAGGAGACACGGTGAGCACGAACACAAGCGAATCCTCGGTATTGCCATTCGGTTCCGCGCGCGACGTGGCCGCGGCCATCCGGGCCGGCCGGCTCGGCTGCGTCGAGGCCCTCGAGGCCTCGATCGGGCGCGTGCGCGAGCACGACGATCGCATCAACGCGGTGGTGGTGCGCGACTTCGACCGGGCGCTCGAAACGGCGCGCCGGCTCGACCGCCTGCCGTCCGATCATCCCGATCGCGCGCTGCCGCTCTTCGGGGTGCCGATGACGGTCAAGGAGTCCTTCGACATCGAGGGGCTGCCGACCACCTTCGGGTTCACGGCGATGCGCGGCAATATCGCGGCGCGTGACTCGCATGTCGTGCGGCGCCTGCGCGAGGCGGGCGCGGTGGTGTTCGGAAAGACCAATGTTCCCGTGTCGCTCGCCGACTGGCAGAGCTTCAACCCGGTCTACGGCACCACCTGCAATCCCTGGGACACGACCCGCGTCCCCGGCGGTTCGTCCGGCGGCAGCGCGGCGGCGCTGGCGGCCGGGTTCTCGGCGCTGGAGTTCGGCAGCGACATCGGCGCCTCCATCCGCAACCCGGCGCACTATTGCGGCGTGTTCGGCCACAAGCCCACCTACGGCGTGGTGCCCCCCGACGGGCATGCGCTCCCGGGGCAGATCGTGCCCAAGGACATCGCCGTGGTGGGTCCGCTCGCGCGCAGCGCGGGCGACCTCGCCCTGGCGCTCGAGCTCACCGCCGGTGCGTCCGCGCGCGACGCGGCGGCATGGTCGGTGCGACTGCCGCCCGCGATCCACGACAAGCTTTCCCAATTCCGCGTGGCCATCGTCACGTCCCACCCGACGGCCGAGGTGGACGAATCGGTGCAGGCGCCGCTGCGGGAACTGGGCGAGTTCCTGGCGAGGCAGGGGGCGAAGGTCAGCTTCGAGGCGCGGCCGGAGTTCGACTTCGAGGAGGCGCACCGTCTGTACGTGCTCATGCTGCGGGCCGAGACGGGCTGGTCGATCGACGACGCGACGTTCGAGAAGCAGCTTGCCCGGGCCGCCGATCTCGCCGAGGACGACCGGGGCTACGAGGCCATGATGCTGCGTGCCCACACCCTGCGCCATCGCGAGTGGGCGTGGCTCAACTACCGTCGCTACGAGATGCTGGGCGCCTGGGAGCGCTTCTTCCGCGACTGGGATGTCCTGCTCTGCCCGACCGCCGCGACCCCGGCCTTCCCGCACATGCAGGAGGGCGAGCGCTGGGAGCGGATGATCGACGTGAACGGCCGCGGGCAGCCGACCACCACGCAGCTGTTCTGGGCCGGGATCTCCTGCGCTTTCTTCCTGCCGGGCACCGTGGCCCCGATGGCGCTCGCCGCGCCCGGGTCCAGCTATGCCGGCCTGCCGGTGGGGGTGCAGATCGTCGGACCGCGCCTGGCCGACCTCACCACGATCCGCTTCGCGGAACTGCTCGAGCGCGAGTACCGCGGCTTCGTGCCGCCGCCCGATGCGTGAGCGGGTGCTCCCGCGCTTGCGGGCGCACGCGCGCGCCCGGGAGCTCGCCTGGGCCGCCTGGCCGGCCGCGCTGGCGATGCTCGTGGCCGCGCTGCTGCGCTTCCTCGCGGTCGAGCCCGAATCGATCGCGCATGCCTGCCAGCCCGATCCCTGGTCCGGCCTGTGCGCGGCGCGCTCGGCCCTCATCCAGCTCTTTCTCGGCCAGCGCCTCGGCTGGGCCGCGCTGGCCGTCGCGGTGGCGGCGCTGGTGCTGCGCCGGCGCGGGGTCGCCCGCCTCGCGCTGGCGCTCGCGGGCGTGGGGCTCGTGCTCTATTCGCCGGAGCCCGCGTCCGCCGCCGTCGTCATTTCACTCCTGGTGCTCGCCCGGCGCTGACGCCGCTGCCGCCACGCGAGCTTCGGTCATCGCCGCCGGGCCGGCAGCTTCGTGTGTCGGGCGCACGACGGGCAGCGGCCAGCAGGCGAGCGCGAGGACCACGCCGAGACCGCACCAGGTCATGGCCTGGAGGTTCGACGGGCCTTCTTCCACCGCGACGACGATGCTGGCGGCGCCCAGCACCAGGGCGAGCACGCGCTCCTCCGCGGCCGACGAGGGCGGCCGGTCGCCGAGCCAGGCGAGCAGCGCCAGCGCGGTCGTGGGCATCAGGTAAAGCGGCAACGGGAAGCCGCGGTAGCGCGAGTCGAACACCAGCATGATCGCCATCGCGCAGGCGCCGCCCAGGATCAGCAGCCGGCCGATGGGCAGGAGCCCGTCGCGCACGCCGGGCGCGAGCGCCCGCGCGACCGCGGGCAGTCGCGGGAGCGGCTGGCCGTCGAGCCGCTGCCCGAGCCGCGGTGCGGCCAGCAGGCAGAGCGCGGCGCCGACGAGCATCCAGGCGCCGGTCACCGCCCATTCGACCGGATTGCGGTTCCAGACCAGCATGTAGTCCCACTGGCGCACGAGCATGGTCCCCGCCGGCGCCAGCAGGAGCATGGCGCCGATGCTGCCCGCCGGTCCCAGCCGGGTGGCCAGGCCGATCAGCAGCCCCAGGACCGCCCCCAGCGCCGCGGCGACGAGCCCATGGTCGGCATCGGGATCCTCGACCACGGGACCGCGCCACGGGAACTTGGGCTTGCCCTCGGCATCGAGCACGCCCCAGTAGCCGCCCATGGCGCCCTCGAGCTGGCGCTTCCAGGGCTGGTCGAAGGCCTCGATCAGGTTGTAGTCGAGGCCGGCCTCGTCGGCCGCGGTGACGAAGGCGCGGACGAACTCGGCCTGGTTCACCAGCGACGGGACGGCGCCCTCGCGCTGGCGGCCCTCGCTCGGCCAGCCGGTCTCGCCGATGAGGATCGGACGGCCGAACGCGTCGCGGACTTCGCGCGCGATGTCGATGACGTGCTGGACGGCGGCGCCCACCTCGATCGGGTCGTCCTCCCAGTACGGGAGGATGTGGATCGTGAGGAAGTCGGTGTGCGGCGCGAGTTCCTTGTTCTTCAGCCAGAACTCCCAGACATCGGCATAGGTCACCGGCACCTTCGCGTCGCGCCGGGCGCGCTCGAGATGCGCCGCGAGCGCCTCTACCGGCAGCTCCCGACGCAGGAGCACCTCGTTGCCCACGACGAGCGCCCGGACGGTGTCGGGAAAACGATTGGCCAGCGCGATGGCCAGCTCCATCTCGGCGGCGTTCTCCTCCTCGTCGCGGCTCAGCCAGGCGCCGAGCAGCACCTTCATGCCGAGTTCCTGCGCGACGGTCGGCACGGCGTCGAGCCCCTGCGCGATCGAGTAGGTGCGCACGCAGCGCGTGCGCAGCGACAGCTGCTCGAGGTCCTCGCGCACCCGCTCCGGATCGACACGCGCCTGCGGATCGAACGGTGTCTCCCCCGGCTTGCGGAACGGCGCATAGGACACGCATGCGATCTGGTCGTCGTCGGCCTCGGTGACCGGCCGGGGCTGGCCCGAAAGGTACTGGGCGGTCACGACGGCGATCGCCACCGCGGCGAGCGCGGCGATCGCGACGAAACGACGCCATCGCGGCGGGGTCGGGGGGCTGGGGCGGTGGCGGTCCTCGTCCAATCGGGGCATTCCTGTGGCGTCGCGGTGGCGGTCCGGGGGAAGTTGAAGTCGCCGATTCGGCGCATGCGCGTCGATTGTCGCGTAAATCGCGCCCGCCGCGGTCGAACGGGCGGTCCGTCGAGACGATTCCGGAATCCGGCATGTCCCGGAAAGCCGCGCCAGGCAAGGCTTTCGGAGAAGTCGCGGGGATGCGCGACGGTCGGTGGGCATGTCGATTGCACTGGCCTGCGCACTCCGATCTGACCTCCGGCAGTGCCCTCGCACTTCCCCTAGAATTTTTCGCACGGATCGCGATATGCATCGGACCGGAACGGCCCGCAAGGTCGTTCACGGTACCGGACAGGGAGCGAATTCGACTCACCGTACGGAGCGGGCAGCGACAAGGCTCCGACGGCAAGCGAGTGATGTTGCGGGAGGTGGACGGGCCGTCGAAAGGCGGCCGGGGGCGAGCGGGTGCGCCGCATGGCGAGCCCGGATTGTTGACTCACCACCCCGGGCGGGTTCCGGGTCGAAACGAGGTTACCGATGCAGCAAGTTTCTGCGGTCATTCCCCAACGCCAGGGCGCGATGTCCCGGGTGGGCGCCTGGTTCGCCGCGATAGCGATAGCGCTGTTGGTCGGGGCCGCGAACATGGGGGCGTGGAGCTACCTGAACCCCGCCATCGAGGCGCCGGTCGTCAGGGGCCCGATCCATGGCCTTGCGTACAACGCATACGGTCGCTGGGACAGCCCGATCGAGAGGCGCTATCCCTCCCCGGAAAGCATCGATGCCGACCTTGCGCTGCTGGCCACCTACACCGACCGGATCCGGACATACACGTCGAGCGAGTTCCCGATGATCCCGGAGCTCGCCCAGCGCCATGGGCTGAAGCTCACCGCGGGGGTCTGGCTCGACGATCGCCTCGACAACAACCAGAAGGAAATCGCGGCCGTGATCGAGGCGGCCCGCGCCGGCCAGGTCGAGCGCGTGATCGCCGGTAACGAGACATTGCTGCACGGCATCTTCACGGTGAGCGAGCTCAAGGACTACCTGCGCGCGCTGCGTCGCGAGCTGCGGGTGCCGGTCTCGACCGCCGAGCCGTGGCACGTCTGGATGCGCAACCCCTCGCTGGTCGATGCGGTGGACTACATCACGGTCCACCTGCTGCCGTACTGGGAGGGCGTGCCCGCCGACGAAGGTGGGGTCGAGTACGCCCTGCAGCGGCTCGAGGAAATGCGCAAGCGCTTCCCGAACAAGCACATCGTGATCGGCGAGATCGGCTGGCCGAGCCAGGGTGACCGCTTCGACGGCGCCCAGACCTCGCCCGCCTCCCAGGCCGTGTTCCTGCGCGAGTTCCTCTCCCGGGTCGAAGACACGAACATCGACTACTTCCTGATGGAGGCGATCGACCAGCCATGGAAGATCGACAACGAGGGCCGGGTCGGTGCCTACTGGGGCATGCTCGACGCCGAGCGCAAGGAGAAGTTCAGCTTCGACGGGAAGATCTACGCCGACCCGAACTGGTACGACAAGGCGGTGATCGCCTGCCTGCTCGCCTTCGGTCCGCTCGTCTGGTTCTGCCTCGCGTTCTCGAACATGCGCCTCGTGAGCCGCTTCGCCTTCGCGCTGAGCGCGCAGGCGGTCGCCTCGTTCCTGGTGTGGCTGGTCGCCCTGCCGTTCGACTTCTACCTGCGCCCCATCGACTGGGCCGCGCTGGTCCTGCTCGTTCCGTCGCTGGGCGTGATGGCCGCCATCCTGCTGTCGCATGCCTTCGAGTTCGTCGAGCTCTTCTGGAAGGGCAACCTGCGTCGGGAGTTCGCCCCGACGAAGCCGCTCGAACCCGATCGGCAGCCCTTCGTGTCGATCCATCTCGCGTGCTGCAACGAGCCGCCGGAGATGGTCATCACGACGATCGAGAGCCTGCGCCGCCTCGACTACGCCAACTACGAAGTCATCGTGGTCGACAACAACACGCGCGACGAGGCGCTGTGGAAGCCCGTCGAGGCCCACATGGCGACCCTGGGCGAGAACTTCCGCTTCTTCCACCTGCCCGAGTGGCCGGGCTTCAAGGCGGGCGCGCTCAACTTCGCGCTGTCGCAGACCGATCCGCGCGCCGAGGTCATCGGTGTGGTGGACGCCGACTACGTGGTCGAACCCGACTGGCTGTCCGGCTACGTGGGCCACTTCGCCGATCCCAGGGTCGGGGTCGTGCAGGCGCCGCAGGCCCACCGCGAATGGGGCCGCCAGGTCTTCCGCCGCATGATGAACTGGGAGTACGACGGCTTCTTCCGCATCGGGATGCACCATCGCAACGAACGCGACGCGATCATCCAGCACGGAACGATGACGCTGGTGCGCGCCCAGGCGCTGAAGGAACACGGTCGCTGGTCCGAATGGTGTATCTGCGAGGACAGCGAGCTCGGCCTTCGCCTGATGAAGGAAGGCATGAAGACGGTGTACATCGACCGGGTCATGGGCCGCGGGCTGACGCCCGACGATTTCGCCGCCTTCCGCAAGCAGCGCAAGCGCTGGGCGCAGGGCGCCATGCAGATCATGAAGGCGCACTGGCGCGACCTGGTTCGCCCGGGCAAGCTGACGCGTGGCCAGCGATACCACTTCGTGGCGGGCTGGCTGCCGTGGATCGGCGACGCCCTGCACCTGGTGTTCGCGTTCGCCGCCATGTTCTACACCATCGGCGTGATGGCGGCGCCGCAGTACTTCAGCCTGCCGATCACGCTGTTCATGGTCCCGCTGGCGGTGTTCGTCATCACCAAGGTGGTCATCGGCCCGCTGCTCTACCTGCGCCGCGTGCCGTGCTCGATCGGCGAGGTCTTCGGTGCCGCGCTCTCGGGCATGGGCCTGTCGCATGCGATCGCCACCGGCGTCTTCACGGGCCTCGCCCAGAAGACCGGGGTCTTCGAGATCACGAAGAAGGGCAAGAAGGGCGCGCCCGGAGGCAGCTTCGGGGCGGTGCGGGAGGAGGCCATGCTGCTCGCCGGCCTGGTCGCCTGCATCATCGGCATGTGGCGCACGCGCCTGCCCGACCACATCGAGTCGGCCCTGTGGATGGGCGTCCTGGCCCTGCTGGCGGCGCCGTATCTCGCGGCCCTCGTGTGCCAGGCGCTCTCGCTGCTGCCGGAGCGCACCGAGAAGGCGCCCGCCCGCGCGAAGAAGCCGCTGCCCGCCAACGTGGTGCCGATGAAGCCCGCGCCGCGGCGCCGGCCGCTCGTGCCGGTCGGCCTGCCGCCGTTCGCCCCCGCGGCGCGCAGCATGCAGTCGCGCTGACCACGGGATCATGCCGAAGGGAAAGGGCGCCGAAAGGCGCCCTTTCCGCATGCCCGTGCGACGTGGGCTATGATGCGGGCTCGAACGCTAGGGGTCCCGTAGAAATCCCGTGCCGGCAGGCACGGGTCCGTTTCGGCGGACGGGTGAGAAAGACCCTCGGAACCTGATCGAGTTAAGACTTGCGCAGGGAAGCGTTTCGGCACCGGAGCGCTTCCCGGCCGAGTTCCGGGAGGCGGCGAACCCGTGCCGTCGCCGACCCTGCCATCGAAGAGGAAACGTCTCGATGGCTCGTGTATTCCTTCCCGAAATGCCCGCGCGTCGGTCCGTCCGTCGCGCCCGCGTCCCTTGGCGCCCGATCCCGCTCGCACTTCTCGCGGCGGGCCTCGCGGCCACCGCACCGGTCGGGGCCCAGACGGGTACACTCGCCCCCGTCGTGGTCGATGCCTCGCGCGACGGCACGGCGTGGGCGCCGGCGCGCGCGGCCACGACCGTGGGCGGCTTCGGCGCCGCGCCGCTTGCCGAGACGCCGCAGTCGATCTCGGTGATCGATGCGGAGTCGCTCGAGGAACGGGGGTCGCGCACCCTGTCGGACGCGATCCGGCTCGAGACTTCCGTCGCGGACCACTACAACACGGTGGGCTACCCCGAGAGCCTGCAGATCCGCGGCTTCCTGCTGGACAGCGTCGGCAACTATCGCCGCGACGGCATGGCGATCTCGAGCCATGCCCCCACCGCCCTGGAGAACCGGGAGCGCATCGAGCTCCTCAGGGGGCTGTCGGGCATCCAGGCCGGCACGTCGGCGCCCGGAGGCCTGGTCAACCATGTCCTCAAGCGCCCCACGCCGGACGACCTGCGTGCGGTGGAGTTCGGCGTCTCCGAACGCGGCACTACCCGGCTGCATGCCGACGTCGGCGGGCGGCTCGGCGCGGGCACGGTCGGGTACCGCGTGAACCTCGCCGCCGAGCAGTTGCGCCCGGACGTCGATGCGGCGGACGGCCAGCGCCGCTTCGCCAGCGGTTTCTTCGACGTGCGGCTGCCCCGGGGGCTGCTGCTCGAGGCCGAGTTCGAGCATCACCGCTTCCGCCAGCCCAGCGTGCCCGGGTTCGGGCTCCTCGATGTCGATGGCGACGGGTTCGCCGAGTCGCTGCCGGCCCCGGTGGATCCGTCGCTCAACCTCGCCGCGCAGCCGTGGGCGCTGCCGTTCGAGAGCCGCTCCACGGTGGGTTCGCTGCGCCTGTCGCAGCAGCTGGACGGCTGGCACTGGCGGCTGCGCTGGCAGCGCCAGCACATCGCGACGGACGACCGGCTGCCGTTCCCCGATGGTTGCAGCAGCGGCCCCGTGTACGTGTATCCCGGCTTCTGCGGCAACGGCGACTTCGACCTGTACGATTTCCGCACCGAGGGCGAACGGCGGGTCATGGACGTGGTCGATGCCGGCATCGGGACCACGCTCCACACGGGTGCCATTCGCCACGACCTGAGCGTCGGCATCACCCAGAACCGCTACCGGGAGCGACCTGCGGACGGCCAGGCCTACAACTTCGTCGGCGTCGGGAACATGTTCGATCCCGTGGTGCTGCCGGCCGATCCGGCCCTGACCGTCACGAACACGGACTCGAACTCGCGCAGCCGGGAGATCCATGTCCACGACGCGATGCGGCTCACCGACAGGCTGTCGCTGTGGGCGGGGCTTCGCCACACCCGCCTCGAACGCACCAGCATCCGCACGGACGGCACCGAGCCCGTCGCGCTCGAGCAAAGCTTCACCACGCCCTGGGCCGCGCTCGGGCTGAAGGTCGGGACGCGCGGCTTCGCCTATGTCTCGGCGGGAGAGGGGGTCGAGACCGAGTCGGTGCCCAACCGCCCGCAGGACTACGTCAACTACGGGCAGGCGCTGGAGGCGCTGGTCAGCACGCAGGTCGAGATCGGCTGGCGCCAGGCGCTCGATCACGGCGGACTGTTCTCCGTCACGTTCTTCCAGGTGGACAAGCCGTTCGGGGACGATGTCGAACAGCCCGACGGCAGCGTGCTGCGCGTGGCCGGCGCGCGCGAGGCGCGCCATCGAGGCATCGAGGTCGGCTGGACGGGGCGGCTGTCGCCCCGCCTGGACGCCCAGCTGCAAGCGACCTGGCTGGACGCGAAGATCCGGCGCAGTCCCGATCCCGCCCTCGTCGGCGGTCGAACCCCGAACACGGCGCCGCTCACCGCCGCAGCGCGCCTGGCCTGGCGGGTACCGGGCGTGGAGGGCCTCGCGTGGAGCCACCAGGTCACCTACTCCGGCAGGAAGGCCGTGTTCGCGGACCGGTCGGTGGAGATCGGCTCCTGGGCGCAGTACGACACGGATCTCGCGTTCAGGCGGCGCATCGGCCGCACCGCGACGATCTGGCGGGTGGGCATCGACAATGTCTTCGATCGTCGCTACTGGCGCGACGCCCCGACCCAGTACTGGGGCGCCCAGTACCTTTTCCCGGCGCGCGGGCGTACGCTACGGTTCTCCGTCCAGGCGTTGTACTGAAAGTCTCGCCGCTGGTAGCGAATGGTCCATCATGCCGGTCGCCTCCTCCGTCCTGCGGACCTGCGCGCGGTGCGCCGGCCTGTGCCTGGCCCTTCGCCTCGATGCGGCGCTGGCCGGGGCCGGGACGGCGATGTGCGAGGCGGGCGAGGTCGGGGTGTTCGCCGCCGCGGGGGAGGACGTGGCCGACGCCTGCGGGGGCGCGGCTGACGCGATCGGGTTCTTCCGGGCGACGCGCCTCCTCGCCGACATGCCCGTCGAGATCCATGTGCAGGACGTGCTGCAGCAGGCCGTGGGGCCGGGCGCGGCGGGCGGCTTCCTGGCGCGCGAGGGCAGGATCCTCATGCTGCCCTATGCCGAGTTCCGCAAGATCGGCACGTGGTTCGGCGTGCCGATCGACAGGCGGCTCTACCGGAGCCTCGCGGCGCACGAGGTCGCCCATGCGCTCGCATCGGGCAACTTCGCCGTCCGCATGCCGAGCGTCGAGGCGCACGAGTACATCGCCTACGTGACGATGTTCTCCACGATGGACCCCGGGCTTCGGGAACGAATCCTCGCGGCCATCCCGGAAACGGAGCCGGAGCGGACGCCCCGGCTGTCCGCGGCCTTCCATCTGTTCGAGCCGATGCGTTTCGGCGTCACGGCCTACCGGCACTACATAGGGCCGGACGGCGGGCCCGAGTACCTGCGGGACATCCTGGCGGGCAGGGCGATGGCGCACTGACCGCGGCCCTGCGCCCGGCTCCCCCCGCGAGCAACTACCCCGCCGGGGTGGGGCGCGGCCGTCCGCCCTGCGCCAGA
>Ga0079224_100011543_pt1 | contig 12177 bp, 8 predicted proteins | sample Stecom2015_FD_80414 | JGI IMG/M metagenome (GOLD analysis project Ga0079224, IMG submission 80414) | Agricultural soil microbial communities from Utah to study Nitrogen management - Steer compost 2015 | ecosystem: Environmental > Terrestrial > Soil > Agricultural land | place: USA: Utah... | reverse complement strand
GGCCTCTTCCAACTGGCGCGCTGTCTCCGCAGCGACGCTTTCCAGATCATCGGCGCAGGGCTGGGGCTCGCCGCGCCGCCACTGTGCCAGGTAGCTGTCGGTGTCGCGCAGCTTCGCCCGCATGGCGGCCCGGTCTATCGCCTTTTCGAAGCGCTCGTCCAGTACCCTTTTCGCGGTCCGCCGGCCGGCCTTGACCACCACCTGGGCCGGAATGTCTCGCCAATAGAGAATGGTTACCTCAGCCATCAGTCCTCTCCTGCCCGGGCGGCGGCCGCCAGGAAGTCCCCCAGTTCGCCCAGTCCGGTAAAGCGGTAGTGGTAAGCAAGTTGCAGGAAATCCGCAGCCGCCCGCGCCTTTTCCTCCAGCGCCGGATCCTTCACCTGCGCCAGGTAGAGCAGCTTCTCGTAGTTGCCGAAGTAGTCGGGCAAGAGCTCCGGGTGGCGATCGAGGGCCAGCCCCTCGATGATCAGCCGCTCGAAATGTCGGGTGAGGTAGTCGGTCAGGTAGAAGGTCGCTGGATCCCGCTCGGCCATCTCCTCGAAGATCGCCTGGCCGCTGTAGAAGGCATAGCAGTGGGGGCCCGGCAGGCGCTGAACCCCTTCCTCTTCCAGCACCCGATCGAGCAGCCCGCCGGTGCCACAGTCCCCATAGGCGACGAAGATGCGCTGGATCCCCCGAGCCCTGGCGGCGCGGATCTTGCCGCGGACGCCTTCGGGAATCTTCTGCGGATAGTTGTGCCAGATGGCCGGCAGGCAGGTGACCTGCAGCTGGCTCCAGCCATTGAGGCGCAGGCTGTCGACAATTTCCCGGCTGAGCGCGCCACAGGCGATAATGAGGCCAGGCGGCGCGGCCGGCGCGGCAGCCGGTCCCGCGCCGTGGCTTGCCGTCCTCGAGTCGCCCGCGCTGCTCATCGCCCTTGCCGATCAGCCGGTGGCCAGGCGCCCGCCCATGACGTTGTGGCGGCGCGCCATGAAGTCCTTGGCCGTCTCCACCGCCACCGCGGCGTCGCGGCAATAGGCATCCGCGCCGATGGCCTCGGCGAAGGCCTCGTTGAGGGGGGCTCCGCCCACCAGCACGACGTAGTCGTCCCGCAGGCCTTTTTCCTTCAAGGTGTCAATGACTACCTTCATGTAGGGCATCGTGGTGGTGAGGAGGGCAGACATGCCAAGAATATCCGGCTGATGCTCCTCCAGGGCGGCCAGGTAGTTTTCGACCGGATTGTTGATGCCAAGGTCGATTACCTCGAAGCCGGCGCCCTCCATCATCATCGCCACGAGGTTCTTGCCGATGTCGTGGATATCGCCCTTCACGGTGCCGATTACCATCTTGCCGACCTTGGGCGCGCCGGTTTCCACCAGCAGGGGGCGCAGGATCGCCATGCCCGCCTTCATGGCGTTCGCCGACATCAGAACCTCGGGCACGAAGAGGATGCCGTCGCGGAAGTCGATACCCACGATCCGCATGCCTTCGACCAGCGCCTCGGTCAGGATCTTATAAGGCGTCCAGCCCCGTTCCAGAAGAATTTCGACGCCCTCGCAGACCTCCTCCTTGAGGCCGTCGTAGAGGTCGTCGTGCATCTGAGCGACCAGCTCTTCGTCATCGAGGGAGCGGAGGTCGAGATCGTCTTCGTTACTCATCAGCATTCACACCCTGAAGCCTCCAGGACCGGAACAGCCGGCCCATGCTTGCGAACTTCTCGCTAGTGGGGCAGCGCAGCGATAATGGCGGCGACGGATCGTATCCGAATCGCGACAGCCGGCTGCGGGCAGGGGCCCCGTTTCGGCAGGTTTTTGCGCGCTCTGCGGGATGAGCGCCGTCTGTTCCTCCCTTCGTCTTTTACTTTAAGATCGCCCGAGGCCGAGGGGTCGGGGCTGCGGCCAGGCGTCGCTCAAGAAGGCGCTGCTGCGTCTCAACCCCGGAGGAATGAGCCTGTGACACTTGCCGCCGCCTCCAACCCCCCAAGGATCGTGCAGCCCCTCGCGGCCGCAAGCGATCTCGGATCCTTGCAGAGGCAGCTCAGGTGGCTCTTCATCCTGCTCTCCACCGCCCTCCTGGTGGCGGCCCTGCTCCTCACCTGGAACAGCTATGGGCAGGCCCGGGCGGCGCTGCAGCAGAAGGCCACGGCCGTGGCCGAGCGCCAGGCCGCCTTGCTGGCCTTCTTGATGAATGGCGTTCAGGCCGGGCTCGAGGCTCATCTGGCACCCCTTCCACCCAGCGACACTCCCCTGCCCGGCAGTCCACGGCGCATCACTGCCTTCGCGGTCGATGGCACTGGGCAGCTCTCCCACCCAGAGGTTCAGGATCTGCTGCCACCGGCGGAGGAGTGGGCGGTCGCCTTGAGGCAGACGGAAAGCCGGGGGCAGGCGATCTTCACCCGCCCCTCCCTGCGCGAAGGCAGCTACTGGAGCTGGGGCCTGCTGCGGCCGGCAGACAGCGCGGCGCTGATCGCCGCCCCCTTCCGGCTTGACCGCCTGCTGCAGATCTGGGCAGCCGCCGAGGGCTACGAGGAGGCCTTGCTGCTTGTCGTGGGGCCCGATGGGCGGCCCTGGCTGGTTCCTCCGAAGGTCACGACGGCGATGGGGAAGAATGCGGCAACCTCCTCCGAGGCGCCAACCATTCTGGTCGCGTTGGAAGATAGCGAGGAGGCTGGCCTGGCGAGCGGCTGGGACGCCCCCCTTGTCGGGGTGTCGCCGGTGGGCAAGCACGGACTGACGGTCCTCGTCGCCTTCCCCCCGGAGGTCTGGCGCAAGGGTTGGCTGCGGGACAATTCCGATCTTTTGATCTTTGGCGGCCTGCTGCTTTTGGGCCTGCTCATCCTGGTTCACAGCTTCTATCGCAGGCTGGCCCACACCCTGTCCGAGCGGGACACGGCCCTGGGCGCGCTGGCGCTCAGCGAAGCGCGCTTTCGCGACTTCGCCGATGCCGCCTCCGACTGGTTCTGGGAAAGCGACCGCAGCCACCAACTTTGCTGGATCTCGCGCTGCAGCAACGCTGGCGACGCCGCCCGGTGCAGCCTTCTTCTCGGCCGCTCGCTGGAACGTCTCGGGGGCGAACCGGCAAGCCAGGCAGCATTGCAACTCTATCGGGAGGCTCTGCGCGACCACCGCCCCTTCCGGGACTTCGTCTGGCGCCTTTGTTTCAACGGGGAGGAGCGCTGGATGAAGCTTTCGGGCAAGCCGGTCTACGACGAGAGGCAGGGCTTCCTCGGTTATCGGGGGAGCGCCACCGACATCGAAGCCCAGCGCGAAGCCGAATTGCACGCCCAGATCCTGCAGCGACGCCTGGCCGGCGCCTTCGAGGTTGCCCGCGATGCGACCTTGCTGCTCGATCCCCAGGACCGTCTGGTGCTGGCGAACGAAAGCTACAAGCGGAGCTTCTTCGGGGCGTGCCCCGAGCTGCTGCAGCCCGGTCTCGCCTTTCGCGATCTGCCGCGGCTCCTGGAAGAGGCTGGCTTTCCCCAGCAGGCGGCATTGCAGCGCGAGGCCCAGGAAGCCCTGGAGGAACTGCGGCGAAGCGGCGAGCCGAACAAAACCCTGCTCCTCTCCGATGGTCGCTGGATGCGGATCAACGAAAGGAGCACGCCCAGCGGCGATGTCTTCTGCATCTTCTCCGAGATCACCGAATTCAAGCGCCGTGAGGAGGAGCTGCGCCATGCCAAGGAGGAGGCCGAGCTTGCCGATCGCGCGAAGGCCGAGTTCCTGGCGGTCATGAGCCACGAATTGCGGACGCCGCTCAATGCCATCATCGGCTTTTCCGACATCCTGCGCAGCGAGCTCTTCGGTCCCCTGTCGCCCCCGCGCTATCGGCACTATGCCGAAGACATCAATCGCAGCGGCCGCCAGCTGCTCGACCTGATCAACGACATTCTGGATGCCTCGCGGGCCGAAAGCGGGAAACTGGAACTGCAGGAGGAGGAGGAGGTCGAACTGGAGGAGCTCCTGCAGCGCGCGGTCTCCATGATCAGCAGCCGCGCTGACGAGGCCGGCCTGCAGGTGACCTGCGAAGCGCTACAGGAGCCGCTGCGGCTGCGCGGCGATCGACGCAAGCTTCTTCAGATGCTCCTCAATCTGCTGCACAACGCGGTGAAGTTCACGCCCCGCGGCGGCGAGGTAACGCTTGGGGCGGAAAGGATGGGCAGCTTCCTGGTGCTCTCTGTGCGCGACAACGGCGTCGGCATCGCGCCCGAGGACCTGAAACGGGTGCTGGAGCCCTTCACCCAGTTGGCACCCTCCCTCGCGCGACAGCAGGAAGGCAGCGGCCTCGGACTGCCTCTCGCCCGGCGGATGGCGGAACTCCATGGTGGGCATATCGAGATCGAAAGTCAGGTCGGCCAAGGCACGAAGGTGAGTGTCTTTCTTCCCGCTCTGCGGCTGGTTCGTCCAGAGGAGAGCGGAAGCCGCTCGACCGCGTGAAGGCGATCCAAGACAGGGTCTGCTCTGGCCCGAAGCAGGCCGTGGCCTTCATCCTCCTATCCTATTTCTTTCGATCCTCCCCCTAACGGCCAGGTGGGCAACTCTCTGCGAGAGCTCGCCTTGCCGCTTCAGGTTCTTATTGTTATGACGCTGCGCCATTGCCGCATTCTCGCGACCGCGAACTGGAAGGAAGAGGCATGCCGAACGACACCGACTACAAGGTCAAGGATCTCTCGCTCGCCGAATGGGGCCGTCTCGAGATCGAGATTGCCGAGACGGAAATGCCCGGCCTCATGGCCACGCGGGAAGAGTACGGCAAGAGCCAGCCCCTGAAGGGCGCGCGCATCGCCGGTTGCCTGCACATGACCATCCAGACGGCGGTCCTGATCGAGACGCTGCTGGCCCTCGGCGCCGAGGTGCGCTGGTCCTCCTGCAACATCTTCTCCACCCAGGATCACGCGGCGGCAGCCATGGCACAAGCCGGCGTCCCGGTTTTCGCCTGGAAGGGGATGAGCGAGGAAGAGTACTGGTGGTGCATCGAGCAGACGGTGCGCGGGCCGAACGGCTGGACCCCGAACATGGTGCTGGACGACGGCGGTGACCTGACCGCCCTGCTGCACAAGCCGGAATACGAAGACATCATGGCCGGGGTGAAGGGCATCTCCGAGGAGACGACCACCGGCGTCTTGCGTCTCTACGAGATGGCGAAGAAGGGGACGCTGAAGGCGCCGGCGATCAACGTCAACGACTCCGTCACCAAGTCCAAGTTCGACAACAAGTACGGTTGCCGCGAATCCCTGGTGGACGGCATCCGCCGCGCCACCGACGTGATGATGGCCGGCAAGGTCGCCATGGTCTGCGGCTTCGGGGACGTGGGCAAGGGCTCGGCCGAATCCCTGCGCAATGCTGGCGCCCGGGTGATGGTCAGCGAAATCGACCCGATCTGCGCGCTGCAGGCCGCCATGGAAGGCTATGAGGTCGTGACCATGGAGCAGGCGGCGCCTGTTGCCGACATCTTCGTCACGGCCACCGGCAATGCCGACGTCATCACGCTCGAGCACATGCGGGCCATGAAGGACCGGGCGATCGTCTGCAACATCGGCCACTTCGACAACGAGATCCAGGTCGAGGCCCTGCGGAACTACAAGTGGCAGAACATCAAGCCGCAGGTGGACCAGATCGAGTTCCCGGACGGCAAGAAGATCATCCTGCTGGCGGAAGGGCGGCTGGTGAACCTCGGCTGCGCCACCGGCCATCCGAGCTTCGTGATGAGCGCCTCCTTCACCAACCAGGTGCTGGCGCAGATCGAGCTCTGGAACAACCACGCCTCCTACGAGAACCAGGTCTATGTGCTGCCCAAGCACCTGGACGAGAAGGTGGCCGCCCTGCACCTGGAAAAGCTGGGGGCGACGCTCACCAAGCTGACCGAGGAGCAGGCCAACTACATCAACGTTCCCGTCGAGGGTCCCTTCAAGAGCGACAGCTACCGCTACTGAGGAGGCCTCCCGGAAGGAGTGCAAGAGGGGGAGCCCGCGAGGCTCCCCTTTTTTGTTTCCGATCCTATCTATCTCTGCAGAGAGATTGGGGAGAGATGAGAATTGGAGCGCTGGAAAGCGCTCTTTGGTCGTCTGAGAATTCGGTGCCACGGCCGCAGCGGATCTCTTCGGGAAGGCGATCCGAGACGATCTGCCCCAGTCGTGGCATGCTTCGGGCATGCGCCGTCGCTTTCATATCTCAAAGCTCAGGGTTGCCGTGGTCGGCGCGGGGCCGGCGGGCTTCTATACGTTGGACGCGCTGCTGCGCGCCGAGGTGCCGGTCGAGATCGACCTGATCGACCGCCTGCCCACGCCCTTTGGCCTGGTGCGGGGCGGGGTCGCGCCGGATCACCAGCACACCAAGGCCGTGGAGCGCACCTTCGAGGCCTTGCTGGAGCGTCCGGAGGTGCGCTTCTGGGGCGGCGTGGAGGTGGGACGCGATATCCATCTCGCGGAGCTGCGGGGCCTTTATGATGCCGTTGTCCTAACGACGGGCGCGCCGCGGGACCGCCGGCTCGGCATCGCGGGAGAGGAGCTCGAGGGCGTCTATGGCTCCGCCGCCTTCGTTGGCTGGTACAACGGCCACCCCGACTTGCAGGAGCTGGAGCCGCCGCTCGATGGCCGCCCGGCGATCGTGGTGGGCAACGGCAACGTGGCGCTGGATATTGCGCGGGTCCTGCTGAAGACCCCGGAGGAAATGGCGGAAAGCGACCTCACCGAGGAGGCGGCGACCCGCATCGCGGCGAACCCGCCCGCCAGCGTCACGATTCTCGGCCGGCGCGGCCCCTTGCAGGCCCGCTTCACACCGGCGGAATTGCGGGAGCTGGGGGAGCTCCGCATCGGTCCGCCGGCGATCGTGCAGGGGCCAGGCCTTCCGGCGCTGCCGGCCGATGCCTCGGTCCTGGACGATACGCGGGAGCGGCGACGGGCGGAAAGAATCCTCGCCATCCTGAAGGGCTACGAGAAAACCCCGGTCGCGGAGGCCCGGCTGCTTTTTCGCTTCTTCACCCGGCCGCTGGCCGCCCTGGGCGAGGAGCGGATCGAGGCCCTGCGCTGCCAACTCACAGCCCTGGATGAAGAGGGGCACCTTCAGGACATTGGCGAGCCTTTCGAGTTGCCGTGCGGACTGCTGGTCACCGCAATCGGCTATGTCAGCGAAGCCATCGAGGGTGCGCCCTTCGATCCGGGGAGGGGGCGCTATCGTGCGCAGCGACCGCCGCGCCTGGAGCCTGGCCTCTATGCGGCGGGCTGGTGTCTGCGGGGGCCAAGCGGGGTGATCGGCTCGAACAAGCACGATGGGGATGCGGTGGCGGCGGCGATCCTTGCGGAAGTGAAGCCGGCTGCCAAGCCAGGCAGGCTGGGGTTGCACGGCATTCTGACCGGGCGGCGGCGCGCCTGGATCGATCGGGAAGGCTGGCGAGCCATCGACCGTGCCGAGCGGGCGGCGGCCAAGCCCCCGGCTCCCCGCCGCAAGTTCACCACCTATGAGGCGCTCCATCAGGCTGCGCGCGAGGCGGAGCAGGAATGAAAAGCCCGCAACCTTTACAGGGCTGAACCTGCCGCACCTCGATGCTATCTAACAACTAGCAGGATGCAGCTGGACCAGCGTAAGGCTGCACCGACCGCTTGAGCTTGGAGTGGAATCTGCGGGTTGAACTAGCCGGGGCTGCCCCTCAGCTCCTGTTTCAGGTTCGACGCGGAACCCCTCCCCACCGATTGAGGAAGTTTTTATGGATGGCTCCAGCCCGATCCCCCTGCAGCGCCTGGAGGTAGAGAGCGCCGTCGTGCGTTTCGCCGGGGATTCCGGCGACGGCATGCAGGTGACCGGCAGCCAGTTCACGCTCGCCACGGCCCTGGCGGGAAACGACTTGGCGACCTTCCCGGACTTTCCCGCCGAGATACGCGCGCCGGTCGGCACGACCTTTGGCGTCAGCGCCTACCAGATCAACTTCGGCGCCCGGGAGATCCGCACCGCTGGCGACGAGATCGATGTATTGGTCGCCATGAATCCAGCCGCATTGAAGGTGAACCTGCGGGAAGTGAAGCCCGGGGGGCTGCTGATTCTGGACAGCGATGCCTTCAACAAGCGCAATTTCGCCAAGGCGGGCTACGACAGCGATCCCCGGGCGGGTGAGCTTGCCGACTTCCGGCTTCTCGAGATCGACATCACCGCCCAAACCGAGCGGGCGGTTGCCGGCCTCGGCCTCTCCAAGAAGGAGGCGCAGCGCTGCAAGAACTTCTGGGCGCTGGGGCTGGTCTATTGGCTCTTCGATCGGGATCGACAGCCGACCCGCGAGTGGTTGGAAAGGCGCTTTTCCGATCGTCCCGATCTGGTGGCGGCCAACTGCGCGGCTCTCGATGCCGGACACGCCTGGGGAGAGACCGCCGAACTACCGAGCGGGATTTCGGCCTGGCGGGTGCCCGCGGCACGGCTGGAGCCCGGAACCTATCGCAACATCACCGGAGCGCAGGCCCTGACCTGGGGCCTGCTGGCCGGTGCCCAGAAGGCGGGGCTCGGCATGAGCTTCTGCGGCTATCCCCTCACGCCCGCGTCGGTCCTGCTTCACAGCCTTGCGAGCCTGAAGAATTTCGGCGTCGTGACCTTTCAGGCCGAGGACGAGATCGCCGCCATCTGTGCCGCCATCGGCGCCAGCTATGCCGGCTCTCTCGGAGTCACGGCCTCTTCGGGGCCGGGTCTGGCGCTCAAGACGGAAGCCCTTGGGCTGGCGATCGCGACGGAATTGCCGCTGGTCGTGATCAATGCTCAGCGGGGCGGACCCTCGACCGGCCTGCCCACGAAAACCGAGCAGTCGGATCTCTACCAGGCGCTTTGGGGCCGCAATGGCGATGCGCCACTGGCGGTGCTGGCGGCACGCTCTCCGGCGGATTGCTTCGAGGTGGCGATCGAGGCGATCCGCATCGCCACCACCTGGATGACGCCGGTCATCCTGCTAACCGATGGCTACCTGCAGAATGCCAGCGAGCCCTGGCGCCTGCCTTCAATGAGCGACTATCCGGATTTTCCGGTTGCCTTCCGCAGCCAGCCACCAGCGGCCGGGGAGACCTTTCATCCCTATGCCCGCGACCCTGAAACGCTGGCCCGTCCCTGGGTGCGTCCGGGAACGCAGGGCCTGGAGCATCGCATCGGTGGGCTGGAACGAGACGCGCTCACCGGCCACATCTCCTATGATCCGGCCAACCATCAGGCAATGACCGAGACGCGGACGGAGAAGATCGCGCGCATCGCAAAAAGCTATCCCCCTCTCAGCTTGCAGCAGGGGGAGGGAGAGGAAGGCGATCTTCTCGTGATTGGCTGGGGGTCGACCTGGGGGCCGATCAGTCGTGCGGTCTCCAACATGCGCGCGGTGGGCTACAAGGTCGGGCAGCTGCATCTGCGGCACCTCTGGCCCCTTCCCGAGGATTTGGGACCGCTGCTGCGCCGCTGGCGCCGGATCGCGGTGCCGGAGATGAACGCCGGCCAGCTCGTGACCCTCTTGCGGGCGACCTACCTCGTCGATGCGGAAGCCGTGACCAAGGTGTCCGGGCGACCCTTCAAGGTCGCCGAATTGGAAGCGCGGCTTGGCGCGCTTCTGAAGGAGTGAATTGATGTCGGCAGTAACAGCCCTCGAGCCGCAGCGGCGCTCGGCCAAGGACTACGCCAGCGACCAGGAGGTGCGCTGGTGTCCTGGTTGCGGCGACTATGCGATCCTGAAGTCGGTACAGAGAACCCTGGCGGAACTGGAGGCGGACCCGGCACAGACGGTCTTCATCTCCGGCATCGGCTGTTCCTCGCGCTTTCCCTACTACATGGCGACCTATGGCTTTCACACCATCCACGGGCGGGCACCGGCCATTGCGACCGGTGTGAAGCTCGCCAATCCGGACCTCGATGTCTGGGTCGTCACTGGCGATGGGGACGGTCTCTCGATTGGCGGCAACCACCTGCTCCATCTGCTGCGCCGGGATGTCGACCTGCAGCTCCTGCTCTTCAACAACGAGATCTACGGCCTGACAAAGGGCCAGGCCTCGCCGACCAGCCGGATCGGGACGCGCAGCCCCTCCACCCCGGGCGGCTCTCTCGACCAGCCGGTCTCCGCCACCCGCTTCGCGCTGGGCGCCGGCGGCAGCTTCGTCGCGCGCACCATCGATACGGATCAGAAGCGCATGCCAGAGATCCTGAAGCGCGCCCGGGCCCACCCCGGCACCGCCATGGTGGAGATCCTGCAGAACTGCATCGTCTATAACGACGGGGTCTTCGATGCCTTCACCTCTCGTGAAAGGGCCCCAGAGACCCAGCTTCACCTGGAGCACGGCCAGCCGCTCATCTTCGGTGCGGAGCGGGACAAGGGGCTGCGCCTGCCGCCCGGCAGCCTGCGGCCCGAAATCGTCTCTCTCGCCGAGGTCCCGGAAAGCGAGCTCCTGGTGCACGACGAGACCGATCCTCTGCTGGCCAACCTCCTGGCCAGCCTCGAGCCTCCCTTCCCGATCGCGCTGGGGGTGCTCTACGCCGCACCGCGAGAAGAGACCTGGGAAAGGCGGCAGCTCGCGGCGATCGAGGCGGCTTCTGGTCGCGCTGCGCCGGGCCCCATCCAGGGAGATCTCGACGCCCTGCTGCGCTCGGGAGCTACCTGGAGTGTGGAGCCGGAGGAGGAGGCATAGTCCAGACGATCTGGAAGCGGGAGCTGCGACAAGGCCCAAGTCAGGACGGGAACCGCTTTCGCTCCCTCAGAGGGCCGTGGCCTTGCGCTTCTGAACCGCGGTAATGAGCTGCTGAGCCAGGGCTTCACTGGCCAAGGATTGCGTCGCCGGATTGCGGTGCAGCTCGATGACGGCCGGTCGGAGCGGGGGCAGGGCTTCCGCTTCCCCCAGAACGCGGCAGCCCTCGGGAACGGATCGGCTGGCCTTCACCGACACGCCCAGGCCAGCGCGCAGGGCGAGGTTGATCCCGGTCGGACTTTGACTGGTGAAGACGATCTGCCAATCCCGTCCCAACCTGGTGAGTTGCGCTATGGCTTCTGCCCGATAGGGGCAGCCCTCCGCATGGACCGCCAAGGGCAGCGGTGCCTTGGGCTCCAACGCGAAATCCTGAGCCGCTACCCAGACCAGGGGCTGACTTGCCACGTGCTCGCCACTCGAGGCGAAGCCATGGCGAATGGCGAGTACCAGATCGAGCAGACCATCGGTCAGGAGTTGGACGAGTTGATCGCTGGGGCTGCAGTGGATCGAAAGCTGAACCTCGGGATATGCCCGGGCGAAGGGCCCTAGTAAATCTGCCAGGTAGGCCAAGGCCTGCTCGTCCGGCAGGCCGAGCCGCAAGATGCTGTTGCGGCTGGTGCGGCCAACGGCTTTTCGCGCCTCCTCCTGGAGGTGAAGCATGCGTCTGGCATAGGGCAGGAAGCTGCCCCCGGCTTCGCTCAGAAGAACCTTTCGTCCCTTGCGCTCGAAAAGCTGGCTGTCCAGTCGCTCTTCCAGCCGCTTGATCTGCAGGCTGACGGCCGACTGGGTGCGATTCAGACTACGCGCGGCAGAAGTGATTCCACCTGCCTCCACGACCGTGACGAAGGCTCTCAGCAGTTCAAGATCCATGGTCCCATGACTTCAGAGCGGGACGAAGAAAGCCTCCATGCGTCCTCTTCCCTACGGCTGCTTATGAAAATGCGAAATGAATTCCATTACAACCATTCGTTTTTCTGAAGGATGCGCCGGTACTAGGATTTTCCGGAAGACCAAGAAGCTGCAGCCGCGGCTGGTAAATCGAGGCAAGGGGAAGACATCATGGCGTTGATCGCAGGGATGGGAGGGCCTCCGGCAGAGGAGGAACTGGCGGAGCTCGTCGATTTGGAGCGTTATCCTCTCCAGCAGCTGAATGGACCACAAGGCGAAAGCTTCCTCGCCCGCTGTCGGGCCAGCCTGGCGAGCGACGGTTGCGCGGTGCTGCCGGCCTTCATCCGGCCAGAGGCGCTAGCGATCATGAGGGAAGAAACCCGCCAGCTCGCACCCCTCGCGCACATCAATGATACGCGGACCAATCCCTATAACGGCGACGGCGATCCGGCATTGCCTGCGGATCATCCGCGCAATGTCTTCATGGACCGCTCGAACGGTTTCGTCGCAGGTGACCAGATTGCCAGCCAGACGGCGCTCCGCCGGCTTTATCATCATCGGCTTTTCCAGGAGTTTGTGCGCCGCGCGCTGGGCGCGGAGGAACTCTATGAGTATGCGGACCCGCT
>Ga0079224_100011542_pt1 | contig 12177 bp, 9 predicted proteins | sample Stecom2015_FD_80414 | JGI IMG/M metagenome (GOLD analysis project Ga0079224, IMG submission 80414) | Agricultural soil microbial communities from Utah to study Nitrogen management - Steer compost 2015 | ecosystem: Environmental > Terrestrial > Soil > Agricultural land | place: USA: Utah... | reverse complement strand
TGCTCGACATCCTGCGGGTGTCCGCGCCGATCATCATGATCTCGCTCGGCATGACGTTCGTCATCGCCACCGAGGGGATCGATCTGTCGGTGGGCTCGATGATGGCCGTCGGCGGGGCCGTCGCCATGCAGACCCTCAGCGAGCTCAACCAGCCCGACTCCGTCGGCGCGATGTTCGCGGCCATCGGTCTGGCGCTGCTGCTGGCGGCGGTGCTCGGTGCGGTCAACGGCGTCCTCGTGGCCGTCTTCGGTCTGCAGCCGTTCATCGCGACGCTCATCATGATGCTCGCCGCGCGCGGGATCGCCCGCGTGATCACGGGCGGTCAGAACACCAATGCCACCAACGAGCCCTTCCGCCAGCTCGCGAACGGCCAGATCCTCGGTCTGCCGACGAGCTTCGTGCTCGCGATCGCGATCGTGGTGCTCATCGCCCTCGTCATGCGACGCACGGCGCTGGGACTCATGATCGAGTCGATCGGCATCAACCCGAGCGCGAGCCGGATGGCAGGCATCCGCCCGCGCCCCATCCTCATCGCCGTGTACGTCCTCGCGGCGGTGCTCGCCTCGTGCGGCGGCCTGTTCACGGTCTCGGAGGTCATGACCGTGAGCGTGTCGGGCACCGGCAACCTCATGGAGCTCGACGCGATCCTCGCCGTGGTGATCGGCGGCACGTCCCTCGCCGGCGGGAAGTTCTCGATCCTCGGCTCGACGGTCGGGGCGCTGCTGATCGCGACCCTGAACAAGACCGTCCTGTTCCTCGGCGTCCCCGCCGCCGCGACGCCCGCCTTCAAGGCGATCGTCATCATCGTGCTGGTCCTGCTGCAGTCGGAGCGGATCCGCTCCCTTGCCTTCCGCCGGCGCGTCCGCGGCGGACCCGGCTCGCCGACGCCCGACCGGGCCTCCGGCTCCGCTGCGGTCAAGGCGGTGGCGCGATGACCGGTCCCCGCACCCTCGCCGAGGACACGCCTCCCGTCCCGGCCCTGCCGGAGGCGCGCAGCGCCCGCTCGCGCGGATTCTCCCGCCTGTGGGAGCGGAATCAGTCGCTGGTGCCGACGCTGGCAGCCCTCGTGCTGCTGACCGCGATGCTGATCTACGCCGAGGTCGCCTACGGGAGGGTGTTCCACGCCGGCACGATGTCGAGCCTGCTGGTGAGCTTCGCCCCGACGATCATCCTCGCCGTCGGGATGACCGTCGTGATCGTCTCGGCCGGCATCGACCTCTCGGTCGGGGCGGTCGTGGCCTTCAGCTCGGTCGCCGGGGTGATGCTCATGAACATCGGCGTCAACGGCTGGCTGTCCATGGCGATGATGATCGTGTCCGGCGCGATGTTCGGCCTCATCGCGGGGGTCATGGTGCAGTACTTCGGCGTGCAGCCGTTCATCGCGACGCTGGCCATGATGTTCCTCGCGCGGGGTCTCGCCTCGATCCTGTCGACGACCCCGGTGACGGCCCCCGAGGACTCCCCGATCATGCTGCTGGCCGTCGACTGGAAGATCTTCGACGGGCCCAAGGTCAACGACTTCGTGATCACGCCCGGCCTGATCATCGCCGTCCTCGTGGTGATCGCGGCCGTCTTCTTCCTGCACCGCACGCGGATGGGTCGCACCGCCTACGCGATCGGGGGCTCGGAGTCCTCTGCGCAGCTCATGGGACTCCCGGTGGCCAGGACGCGGGTGTGGATCTACATCATCTCGGGCGCGCTCGCCGGCCTCGCCGCCCTCGTCTACACGGCCGAGGTCGGCGGCAAGGCGCAGAACGTGACGGGCATCGGGTGGGAGCTGGATGCCATCGCCGCCGTCGTGATCGGAGGAACCCTGCTCACCGGGGGCGCGGGCTACGTGCTCGGGTCGGTCGTGGGGGTGTTCGTGATCGCCGCGCTGCGGCTCATCATCACCAAGGACGGCTCGATCAACCCCGAGTACCTCACGATCATCACGGGCGCCGTGCTGCTGGTCTTCGTGCTGCTGCAGCGGGTGCTCACCCGCAGACGGGGGGCGTCATGACCGATTCCCCCGCGGCACGGAACGCCGCGATCGATGCCACCCGTCGCGAGGTCGCCCGGCTCCACGGCGAGCTGGTCCGGTACGGACTCGTGGTCTGGACGGCCGGGAACGTCTCGGCGCGGGTGCCGGGTGCCGACCTTTTCGTCATCAAGCCGTCGGGCGTGTCGTACGACGACCTGACGCCGGAGAGCATGATCCTGTGCGACCTCGACGGGAACGCGATCCCCGGCGCGCCCGGCAGCGAGCGCGCCCCCTCGAGCGACACGTCGGCGCACGCCTATGTGTACCGCCACATGCCGGAGGTGGGCGGCGTCGTGCACACCCACTCCACGTACGCGGTCGCGTGGGCGGCGCGCGGCGAGGAGATCCCGTGCGTGATCACGGCGATGGCCGACGAGTTCGGGGGACCGGTCCCGGTGGGTCCGTTCGCGATCATCGGGGACGACTCGATCGGGCGCGGGATCGTGGACACCCTGCGCGGCCACCGCTCGCGGGCGGTGCTCATGCGCAGCCACGGCCCGTTCACGATCGGCGCGACGGCCAGGGACGCCGTCAAGGCCGCCGTCATGCTCGAGGACGTCGCCCGCACCGTGCACATCGCACGCCAGGGCGGCGAGCCCGCGCCGATCCCCCCGGACGCGATCGACCGACTCTACGACCGATATCAGAACGTCTACGGACAGAGCACGGACGACCGGCGATGAGCGGCGCAGACGCGATCCGCGCCGGCCGCGCGGCGCTTGGAATCGAACTCGGCTCCACGCGGATCAAGGCCTGCCTGGTCGACGCGGACGACCCGGCGACCGTGCTGGCCACCGGAAGCCACGCCTGGGAGAGCGCTCTGCAGGACGGGCGATGGACCTACGGTCTCGACGCGGTGTGGGAGGGCGTGCGGGCCGCCTATGCCCGCCTCGTGCGGGATGCCGATGACCGCCACGGCGTGCGCCCCGCGACCCTCGCCGCGATGGGCGTGTCGGCGATGATGCACGGGTACCTCGCCTTCGATGGGGCGGGCGAGCTGCTCGTGCCCTTCCGCACCTGGCGGAACACGAGCACCGGCGCCGCCGCCGCGGAGCTCTCGCGCCTGTTCGACGTCAACATCCCGCAGCGCTGGTCGATCGCGCACCTGCGCCAGGCCGTGCTCGACGGCGAGCCGCACGTCGCCGAGGTGGAGTTCCTCACCACGCTCGCCGGCTACGTGCACTGGCGCCTCACCGGCAGGAGGGTGATCGGGATCGGGGATGCCTCGGGGATGTTCCCGATCGACTCCGCGACCGGCGACTACGACGAGGTGCTCGTCGCCCGCTACGACGCGCTCGCCGGCTCGGGGCCGGCCCGCCTGCGCTCCCTTCTCCCCGAGGTGCTCGTCGCGGGTGCGCCGGCGGGAACGCTGACCGCCGAGGGGGCGGCGCTGCTCGACCCGACGGGCGCGCTCCGCGCCGGCATCCCGCTCTGCCCGCCGGAAGGCGACGCGGGCACCGGCATGGTCGCCACCGGGGCCGTGGCCCCGCGCACCGGGAACGTCAGCGCGGGCACGAGCATCTTCGCCATGGTCGTGCTCGAGCGGCCGCTGCGCAGCATGCGCGAAGAACTCGACATCGTGACCACGCCCGCCGGCGATCCGGTCGCGATGGTGCACTGCAACAACGGCGCGAGCGAGCTCGCCGCCTGGGCCGGTGTGTTCGCCGAGTTCGCCCGCGCGTCGGGAACACCCCTCGACGAGGACGCCGTCTTCGACATCCTCTTCCGCGCGGCGCTCGACGGCGAACCCGACGCGGGGGGACTTCTGGCGTACAACCTGCTGGCGGGCGAGCCGGTGATCGGTCTCGTCGAGGGGCGCCCGCTCATCGTGCGGGCACCGAACAGCCGGCTCACCCTCGCCGGCCTCGTGCGGGCGCAGCTGTACGGCGCGTTCGGGGCGCTGAGCATCGGGATGCAGACCCTCCGCGCCGAAGGTGTGCGGCTGGACCGGATGTATGCCCATGGCGGCATGTTCCGCACCGCCGGCGTCGCACAGCGCTTCCTGGCGGCGGCGCTCGGGGCGCCGGTCGCCGTCGCCGGCTCCGCCTCCGAGGGCGGGGCCTGGGGCATGGCCGTGCTCGCCGCCTATCGGCATGTCGCCCTTCAGTCACGGGCCGAGCCGCTCGCCGAGTACCTGTCCGGCACCGTGCTGCGCGGCATCCCGCTCACGATCGCCGACCCCGACCCGGCGGACGTCGCCGGCTTCGCGACCTACCTCGACCGCTTCCGCGCCGGCCTCGCCGTGCAGGAGGCCGCCGTCACCGCCCTGCCCGTCACCGAAGGAGTGTCATGACCAGCACGCACCTCGCGCCCGCCCTCGACGACTACGAGGTGTGGTTCGCCACCGGCAGCCAGGGCCTCTACGGCGACGAGACGCTGCGCCAGGTGGCCGAGCAGTCGCGCGAGGTCGTCGCGGGCCTGACGGGGCTGCCCGTGAAGATCGTGTGGATGCCCGTGCTCACCGACGCCGACGCGATCCGCCGCCTCGCCCTCGACGCCAACAGCGACGACCGCGTCATCGGCGTGATCGCGTGGATGCACACGTTCAGCCCCGCCAAGATGTGGATCGGCGGTCTCGACGCGCTCCGCAAGCCCCTGCTGCACCTGCACACGCAGGCCAACCTCGCGCTGCCCTGGGCCGAGATCGACTTCGACTTCATGAACCTCAATCAGGCCGCGCACGGCGATCGGGAGTTCGGCTACATCCAGAGCCGCCTGGGCGTGGCCCGCAAGACGGTCGTGGGCCATGTGTCGAATCCCGCGGTCGTGCGGCAGCTCGAGGACTGGCAGCGTGCCGCGGCGGGCTGGGCGGCGGCCCGGTCGCTCAAGCTCGCGCGGTTCGGCGACAACATGCGGTACGTCGCGGTCACCGAGGGCGACAAGACCGAAGCGGAGCTGCGGTTCGGCGTGCAGGTGAACACCTGGGGGGTCAACGAGCTCGCGGACGCCGTCGCGGCCGCCGATGCGAAGGGCGTCGACGACCTCGTCGCGCAGTACCGCGACCTCTACGACATCCAGCCCGAGCTGCTCCCCGGCGGCGACCGGCATCAGAGCCTGCGCGACGGGGCGGCGATCGAGGTCGGCCTGCGGTCGTTCCTGGAGGAGGGCGGCTTCGGAGCATTCACCACCACGTTCGAGGATCTCGGAGCGCTGACCCAGCTGCCCGGCCTCGCGGTGCAGCGACTGATGGCCGAGGGGTACGGCTTCGGGGCCGAGGGCGACTGGAAGACGGCGATCCTGGTCCGGGTCGCGAACGTCATGGGCGCGGGTCTGCCCGGTGGGGCGAGCCTCATGGAGGACTACACCTACCACCTCACCCCCGGAGAGGAGCGGATCCTCGGCGCGCACATGCTCGAGGTCGCGCCGTCGCTGACGACCGCGCGGCCGCGCCTGGAGGTGCATCCGCTCGGGATCGGCGGGAAGGACGATCCGGTGCGGCTCGTGTTCACGGCCGATCCGGGGCCCGCGCTCGTGGTGGCGATGAGCGACCTGCGCGACCGCTTCCGCCTCGTCGCGAACGTCGTCGAGAACGTCGCGGCGCCCGAGCTGCCGAAGCTGCCCGTCGGGCGTGCCGTGTGGCGTCCCGAGCCGGACCTCGCCACGAGCGCGACCTGCTGGCTCGAGGCGGGCGCCGCGCACCACACGGTGATGACGACCGCCGTGGGAGTGGAGGTGTTCCGGGACTTCGCCGAGATGGCGGGCGTCGAGCTCCTGGTCATCGACGAGGACACCACGGTCCGCGGCTTCCGGCAGGAGCTGCGGGCCAACCAGGTCTACCACCGGCTCGCACAGGGGCTCTGAACAGCGCGCCTACCCGTCGCCCAGCGCGGCGTCGACGACGGCACGTGCCTCGGCCTGCACCTCGCGCAGGTGCTCCTCGCCCCGCAGCGACTCGGCGTAGAGCTTGTACACGTCCTCGGTGCCGGACGGGCGCGCGGCGAACCAGGCACCGGCGGTCTCGACCTTCAGCCCCCCGATCGCGGCGCCGTTGCCCGGCGCATGTGAGAGCTTGGCGGTGATCGGCTCGCCGGCCAGCTCGGTGGCGGTCACGGCATCCGGCGAGAGCTTGGCCAGCTCCGCCTTCTGTGCGGGCGTCGCGGGCGCGTCGACGCGCTGGTACGCGGACGACCCGAACGCGGCTTCGAGCTCGGCGTAGCGCTGCGAGGGCGTCTTCCCGGTCACGGCCAGGATCTCGGCGGCGAGCAGGCAGAGGAGGATCCCGTCCTTGTCGGTGGTCCACACCGTGCCGTCCATCCGGAGGAACGAGGCGCCCGCCGACTCCTCGCCGCCGAAGGCGATCGAGCCGTCGAGGAGGCCGGGCACGAACCACTTGAAGCCCACCGGCACCTCGTACAGCCGCCGGCCCAGGGCCTCGGCGACCCGGTCGATGATCATCGACGAGACGAGGGTCTTGCCCACGGCGGCATCGGCCGGCCACCCGGGGCGGTGCGAATAGAGGTGGTCGATGGCGACGGCCAGATAGTGGTTGGGGTTCATCAGGCCCGCGTCGGGCGTGACGATGCCGTGCCGGTCGGCGTCCGCGTCGTTGCCGGTGAGGATGTCGTACTCGTGGCGACGGCCGATGAGCCCCGCCATCGCGGAAGGGGAGGACGGGTCCATGCGGATCTTCTCGTCCCAGTCGAGCGTCATGAACCGCCAGGTGGGGTCGACGTCGGGATTGACCACGGTGAGCTCGAGCCCGTACCGCTCACCGATGAGCGCCCAGTAGTCGACGGACGCTCCGCCCAGCGGGTCGGCGCCGATGCGGACTCCGGCGCGCCGGATCGCGTCGATGTCGATGATGTTCTCGAGGTCGGCGACGTATCCCTCGCGGAAGTCGTACGTGCCCAGCGAGTCCTCGTCGATGTCCTTGAAGGGCGTGCGCCGCACCTCCGTCAGCCCCGACTCGATGAGCTCGTTGGCACGGCGGGCGATCCACCCGGTGGCGTCGGTGTCGGCCGGGCCTCCGTTCGGGGGGTTGTACTTGAAGCCGCCGTCGCGCGGTGGATTGTGCGAGGGGGTGACGACGATGCCGTCCGCGCGGCCCGGGTCCGCTCCCTGAGCCTGTCGGTTGTGGGTGAGGATCGCGTGGCTGAGCGCGGGGGTGGGCACCCACGAGTCCCGGGAGTCGACACGCACGTCCACGCCGTTGGCGACGAGCACCTCGATCGCGCTGCGCTCGGCCGGCAGCGACAGCGCGTGCGTGTCGCGGCCGAGGAACAGCGGGCCTTCGATGCCCTGCGAGCGCCGGTAGTCGACGATCGCCTGCGTCGTGGCGAGGATGTGATCCTCGTTGAAGCTGCCGCTCAGCGCCGACCCGCGGTGGCCGCTGGTGCCGAACGCCACCCGCTGGGCCGGATCGCGCGGGTCGGGGCGGCGATCGTAGTAGGCGGCGATCAGGGCGTCGACGTCGATGAGATCGGATGCTTCGGCGGGCTGTCCTGCGCGAGTCATGCGCCCAGTCTGCCTTCTGCCCGAACGGATGTCTCCCCACCGCCGTCTCCTCCGACACCTGACTAGGCTGAACCCCGTGACCAGCGAGCCAGAGGCATCCGAACTCCGCACCTACAGCTACCTCGGGCCCGCCGGGACTTTCACCGAGGCGGCTCTGGCGCAGGTGCCGGAGGCCCGCGGACAGCGCTGGAATCCGGTGCGGAACGTCGGCGAGGCGCTCGCGGACGTCGTCGAGGGCCGCTCGGATGCCGCGATGATCGCGATCGAGAACTCCATCGACGGCGGAGTCTCCACCGCGCAGGACGCCCTGGCGACCATGCCGGGCCTGCGCATCGTCGGGGAGTACCTGGTGCCGGTGAACTTCGTGCTCGTGGCCCGGCCGGGAACCGGCCTCGACGAGGTCTCGCTGATCTCGGCGCACCCGGTCGCCTACGCCCAGTGCCTGCGCTGGCTCACCGACACGCTGCCTGCCCACGCCCACCTGCCTGCCGCGAGCAACGTGGCCAGCGCCGCGGGTCTGCTCGACGGCACGAGCGACGCGGACGCGGCGATCGCGGCGCCCGGCGTCGTCGAGCACGGCGAGTACGAGGTGCTGGCCGAGAACATCGGCGACAACGCCAACGCCGTGACCCGCTTCGTGCTGGTGGCCCGCGCGGCCCAGCCGCCGTCGCCGACCGGCGCCGACAAGACGTCGCTCATCGTGGAGCTGCCCGAGGAGTACCCCGGCGCCCTGATGGAGATGCTCGAGCAGTTCGCGACACGGGGCATCAACCTGTCGCTGCTGGCGTCTCGGCCGATCGGCGATGCGCTGGGGCGGTACCGGTTCGTCATCGACGCCGACGGCCACATCCTCGACGAGCGGATGGCCGACGCCCTCCTGGGTCTGCGGCGGTTCAGCCCGAAGGTGCTGTTCCTCGGCTCGTACCCGCGTGCCGACCGTGCCATCGTCCGCTATCCGGAGCGCTACTCCGACGACGTCTTCGTCGAGGCGCGCGACTGGCTGCGCGGTCTCATCTCGGGCGAGCCCGATGAGTGACGCGGACTTCCGGCTCGATCCGGCGGACGACGTGCACGCCCGCGCGCTGCAGAGGCTGCGCACGGAGGAGATCGGGTGGCTGGGCAGCACCGGACGCAACGGCTACCCGCATGCGGTGCCGGTGTGGTTCCTGTGGCACGACGACGCGGTCCTGACCTTCAGCCAGCCGCACGCGGCGAAGGCGAAGAACCTCCGTGCCGACCCGCGGGCGATGTTCCACCTCGAGTCGGGCGAGCACGGCGACCACCTGCAGGTGCTGCAGGGGGTGGCCGAGTTCTCCGACCTCGACGCGGCGCAGTGGATGGAGCGGATCGGCGACGAGTACCTCGCCAAATACCAGGCCGGCCTCGACCGCCTCGGCTGGACCGTGCAGCGCCTCACCGACGACTACTCGCTCGCGATCATCGTGCGCCCGCGCCGACTCATCGCCTGGTAGCGCAGTCGCGGGTCGTCGTACCCTGGAGCATGCCCGACCGCGACCAGCTGGTGGTGGCCGGTCGTCGCGCCTACGACGCCGCCGACTGGGCGAGCGCGCACGACCTGCTGAGCCGCGCGCGCGCCGAAGACGACGGGCTGGGCGTGGACGATCTCGTGATGCTCGCACGCAGCGGCTGGCTCGTGGGCCGGGTGCCGGAATCGCTCTCGGCGGCCGAGGCGGCTTTCCGCGGGCTGTGCGATGCCGGACGCATGGACGAGGCCGCGATGAACGCGCTGCAGCTGAGCATGCTCTGGTACACGCGCGGCGACATGGCCGTGGGGGCGGCCTGGCTGAACCGGGCCCGGCGCCTGCTCGCCGATCTGCCCGACGGCCCGCCCCACGCCTATCTCGCCTACATCGAGGCCGCCGCCGAGGCGATGGAGGGCATCGAGTCCGCGCAGCCGCACATCGCCCGGCTCGCCGATCTCGCCCGTCGGTTCCCGACGCCGTCCGTGCAGGCGCTGAACCTCGTGGTCGCGGGCCTGGACAATCTGCGCGCCGGCGACACCGCTCGCGGCTTCGCCCAGCTCGACGAGGCGATGCTCCCGGTGCTCGCGAACGAGCTGCCCGCGGAGTGGGCGGGAGACATCTACTGCACCGTGATGCACGTCTGCCATCAGCTGGCCGAGTACCGGCGCATGGACGAGTGGACCCGCGCCACCGAGAACTGGTGCCGGACGCTGGGAAGCGACGCGATCTACGCCGGCATCTGCCGGGTGCACCGGCTCGAGCTGCGCAGCGCGCGCGGCGACTGGGACGACGTCGAGACGCATCTGTCGCGGGTGAGCATGGACCTCGCCGGCGGGAACCCGTGGATCGCGGGCGAGGGCTTCTATCAGCTCGGCGAGCTGCGGCGGCTGCGCGGTGCGGCCGCCGCCGCACGGGAGGCGTTCGCGCAGGCGCGCGAGTCGGGGATCGACCCTCAGCCCGGCGAGGCCCTCCTCGCGCTGCAGACCGGCGACGGCGCTGCGGCGTGGATGGCCATCCGGGCGGCCCTGGCAAGTCGTGGCCCGATGGCACGGGTGCGCCTGCTTCGGGCCGGCGTCGAGATCGCCCTGAGCCAGGGACAGGTGGCCGGCGCCCGCGACCTCGCCGCAGAGCTGCGAGCCGCCGCCGACGAGTACCGCAGTCCCGGCTTCCGAGCTTGGGCGGACCACGCGGAGGGGATGCTCGCGCTCGCCGACGGCGACGCGCGCCGTGCCCTGGCGGCGCTGCGCCAGGCGGAGGACGCTTTCCGCCGGCAGCGACAGGCGTTCGAGCACGCCCGGGTGCTCGCGCTGCTCGCGCGCGCGCACGAGGTGCTCGGCGACCGCATCGCGGCCGCCGGCGCGCAGAGCGCGGCGGACGAGATCGTGCAGCGTCTGGGTGCCCACCCGGACGCCGTCCGCACGGCGGTGCCCGTTGCGGCATCCACCGGTCCGCTGACCGCCCGGGAAGCGGAGGTGCTCGCCCTCGTGGCGGAGGGTGCGAGCAACCGGCAGGTCGCCGACGCCCTGTTCCTCAGCGAGAAGACGGTGGGCCGGCACCTGGCGAACATCTACGCGAAGATCGGCGTCGGCTCGCGCACCGCGGCCGCTTCCTGGTGGCGCGAGAACAGTCGCTGACTGCATGATTCGCCCCATCGGCGTGTGACATCTGCATGGTTCTGCCGATGTGCGCTGCGGCGCGCCGTCCGTAGCGTCGGATCCGCGCGGCAGAACGCCGCCTTCAGAACGGAGCAGACATGTCCACCATCATCGAAACGTCCGCCCCGGCGAACGAGTCCGCCGAAGCCTTCTCAGAGAGGCTGATGGACGCCATCCTCGGCTGGGCCGACGTGATGACCCTGTACTTCGGCGAGCGGATGGGCTGGTACCAGAGCCTCGTCGAGCACGGCCCGAGCACGGCCGCCGAGCTCGCGGCGCGCACCGGCACCTCGCCGCGCTACGTCCGCGAGTGGCTCGAGCAGCAGGCCGTCAGCGGCATCCTGCGCATCGCCGACGATGCCGGCGGCTCCGCCGAGGAGCGCCGTTTCGAGCTGCCCGCCGGCCCAGCCGAAGTGCTCACCGACGAGAGCAGCCTCGCCTACCTCGCGCCCTTCGCGCGGCTGGCCGCGGCAACCCCCGTCGACCGCCTCACGGAGGTGTACCGCACCGGGGAGGGAGTCAGCTGGGCTGAGCTCGGCGACGTCGCGCGGATCGCGCAGGCGCAGATGAACCGGCCCTGGTTCGCGCAGCTGCCGGGCTTCCTCACGGGTGCCCCCGAGCTCGACAGCGTCCTCTCCCGCCCGGGTGCCCGGGTCGCCGACGTCGGCTGCGGCGCGGGGTGGTCGTCCATCGAATTGGCGCGCGCCTACCCGGGGCTGCGGGTCGAGGGCATCGACATCGACGGCCCTTCGGTCGAGATGGCGCGGCACAACGCCGCACAGGAGGGCCTGTCCGACCGGGTGGTCTTCCACGAGACCGACGCCGATCGGCTGGCCGATCACGGGCCGTTCGACGCGGCCTTCGCGTTCGAGTGCCTGCACGACATGCCGCGGCCGGTCGATGTGCTCGCCGCGATGCGCGCGGCGACGCCGCACGGCCCGGTCGTCATCATGGACGAAGCCGTCGGCGAGCAGCTGGTCGCCCCCGGCGGCCAGATCGAGCGACTGATGTACGCGCTGAGCCTGGTCTGCTGCCTGCCCGACGGCATGTCGCACCAGCCCAGCGCCGCCACCGGCACGGTGATGCGGCCCGACACCCTGCGCGAGTATGCGCGGGCCGCGGGCTTCGCCGACGTCGACGTCCTCCCCATCGAGGACTTCGCGTTCTTCCGGTTCTACTCGCTGAGCTGAGCCGCCAGCAGTTCGAGCGTCTGCGTGCGGCCGGGCGAGGCATCCATCGGCTCTGCCTCGCGGGCCGCCGCGACCGGCGAGACCATCACCTCGTCGACCTCCCAGCGCTCGGCGAATGCGCGGAGCTCGGCGGCGACGGGGGCAGGCTCGCCGACGAACCAGGTCGAGCGGGTGCCGGCGATGATCGAGTCGGCGAGGCCGTCGAACTCCGCCGACCCCGACTGCGCCTCCTCGACCGTCTCGAGGGGGCGCAGCGGCTTGTTCATGCGCAGCCGCGCCATCATGCGCAGCTGCGGCAGGGCGCGCTCCTCGGCTTCGGCCGTGGTCGGTGCGACCACGACGTTCGCGGTGAGGAAGGTGCGCGGCTCAGG
>Ga0079224_100011541_pt1 | contig 12178 bp, 9 predicted proteins | sample Stecom2015_FD_80414 | JGI IMG/M metagenome (GOLD analysis project Ga0079224, IMG submission 80414) | Agricultural soil microbial communities from Utah to study Nitrogen management - Steer compost 2015 | ecosystem: Environmental > Terrestrial > Soil > Agricultural land | place: USA: Utah... | reverse complement strand
GCGCGGCCGGCCATCACCACGGTGTTCATCTTCCAGTTCATCGGCAACTACAACGACTTCCTGTGGCCCTTGATCATGACCTCGAGCGAGAGCCTGCGCGTGGTGCAGATCGCGCTGTCGATCTTCACCGACCTCGAGGCCACGGCCAACTACGGTCCCCTGATGGCGGCCGCCATCCTCACCATGGTGCCCACCATCGTCCTGTTCGCGTTCATGCAGCGCGCGTTCATCCGCGGCATCACCCGCAGCGGGCTCAAGTGAAGGAGCGGTCGTGAAGAGGTTCCTGGCTCTGGTCATCGCAGCGGTAGGCGTCCTGGCAGCGCACGCCCAGGCGCCGGAGGAGAGCACCCACGTGATCGTCCAAGCGCACCGCGGCTACAGCGAGGTCTACCCCGAGAACACGCTCATCGCCATCGAGAAGGCGTTCGAGGTCGGCGCCGACCGGGTGGAGACCGACCTGGCCCTGACCCAGGACGGTCATGTCGTGCTCATGCACGACCGCACCGTAGACCGCACCACCGACGGCAGCGGACGGGTGCAGTTCATGACCCTCGCCGAGGTCAAGGCGCTCGACGCCGGCGCCTGGAAGGGCGCCCGCTTCGCCGGCGAGCGCGTCCCCACCCTCGAGGAGGCGCTGGAGCTGGCGCGTGGCAAGGGCGAGCTGAACCTCGAGATCAAGGTGACGGGCAGCGCCGGCTCCTACGTGGCCGAGACCATCCGGCGCGCCGTGGAGATCGTGCAGGAGCACGAGGCCCACGACTACGTGATCTTCTCCTCCTTCGACTTCCAGGCGCTGCAGCAGGTGCAGCGCCTCGACCCCGAGCTGCGCGTGCTGCTCCTCGACTGGGACGCGCCCTCGGCCGCCTTCGACTACCTCGACGTGGCCATCGCCCAGGGCTTCTACGGCTGGTCGCCGACCGCCCAGTACGCCACCCCCGAGCGCCTGCAGCGCGCCGAGGAGCACGGCATCTTCGTCCACATCGGCGCCGGCCCCTCGCCGCGGCTACGCGAGTTCGTGGCGCTGGGGGTCGACGGCTTCTCGGCCAACGACGCCAAGACGCTCGTCGACTTCCTCGAGAGCCTGGGCCTCCGGTAAGTTGCCCGCCCTACGCGTACGGAACGACTTGGGCGCCCGACCGCGGGCGCCACGAGGGGGTGAGGGCCGTGTGACCTCGTGAGCCCGGCCGGGGCGCCGGCGCCGCGGGCTCTGCCCGCCAGCGCAGCCGCCACCCCCGGCCGCCGACGTACCGCGATCCCTCGCCCCCGTCGCGACGCCCGGTCGCGACCGTGAACCAGACCGACGAACGCTCTCCAGGAGGTAACCCCAAGATGCGCAAGCTACTCGCAGTCTTCGCCGCCGCGCTCCTCGCCACGGCCTTCGCCCAGGTCGAGATCGAGGTGTGGCACTCGCTGTCCGAGAACTACGGCGCGCCGCAGTTCGAGGCCTTCGCCGAAGAGTTCAACGCCATGCAGGACGACATCAAGGTCGTCGTCTCGTACTCGGGCGAGTACACCGAGACGCTGCGCAAGTCGCAGGCCGCCGCCGCGGCCGGCCGCGCGCCCAGCCTGGTGATGTTCGAGCAGACCCGCGGTGCGGGCTTCGTCGACGCCGGCGCCGTGGTGCCCATCGACCGCTTCATCGAGGCCGACCCCGGCTTCGCCTTCGACGACCTCACCCAGAGCCTGCTCGGCGCCTGCCGCATCGACGGCCAGCTCTGGTGCCTGCCCTACAACCCCAGCACCCCGCTGATCTACTACAACAAGGACCTGTTCCGCGAGGTGGGCCTCGACCCCGAAGCCGACTTCCCCACCACCTGGGACGAGCTCATGGAGATCGCCCCCAAGTTCGCCGTCGAGAACGCCAACGGTGAGCTCGAGCGCTGGGGCTTCGGCCTCGCGCACGCCCCCGGCTGGCTCTTCGACGCCTGGCTCGGCCAGGCCGGCGGCCGCTACCTGAACGACGACGGCAGCGCCTTCGTGTTCAACGGCGAGCAGGGCGTGGCGATGCTCGAGTACTGGCTCGCGCTCGTCGAGGCCAAGGGCGCCCGCCCCTCGGGCAGCCAGACCCCCGACTTCTTCGGCGGCAAGCAGGCGATGATGGCCGGCTCCACCGCCACGCTGCGCAGCAACTTCGAGCGCGCCGACTTCGACATCGGCGCCGCCCCGATGTGGTGCGGCGAGGAGTGCTACGTGCCCTTCGGCGGCGCCAACTTCTACATCATGGCCGACGCCAACGCGGAGCAGCAGCAGGCCGCCTTCGAGTACCTGAAGTGGCTCACCTCCACCGAGAAGGGCGCCGAGTTCGCCGCCGCCACCGGCTACATGGCGCCGCGCCGCTCCTCGCTCGACACCGCCACGCTGCAGGCCGTGTTCGAGGAGCTGCCGGAAGCGCGCATCACCTACGAACAGGCCGAGAGCCACGGCTACCCGCGCACCCTCGTGCCGTTCTGGGGCGAGGTGCACAACCAGCTCACGCTCGTCACCGAGCGCGTGCTGCTGAACGGCGAAGCCCCGCAGGTCGCCCTCGACGAGGCCGTCGAGGAAGCGAACCGCCTGCTCGAGGTCTACGCCGACTGAGCCGACGCGTCCAACGCGGAGGGCGGGCCCGGCCGGGCCCGCCCTTCTTCGTCCTTCGTCCCGGGAGGGACCGCATGCCCCAGGTCATCAGCTCCGACGACCCCCGCCTCGGCTGGCAGGGCGCGATCTCGTTGCAGCGCGAGGGCGGCACGGTGATGCCGTGGCGCCTGCCGCACGCCGAGCTGCCGCTCTACCCCTTCGAGACCCTGCACGACCGCGCCTCGCGCCCGGCGGGCGTGCGCATGGCGTTCCGTAGCGACACGCGCCACCTGGCCGGCCGCCTCGGCGAGGCGATGGGCGAGGCGCGCCTCGACCTGTGCGTCGACGGCGAGCTCGTCGCCTCGCTCGACCTCGAGGGCGCCACGGGGTTCCGCTTCCCCGAGCTGCCGGCGGGCGAGAAGCTCCTCGAGCTGTGGCTGCCGCAGTTCCACCCGTTCCGCCTGGCGGCGCTGGAGCTCGACGCCGGCGCGTCGCTGACGCCCGACGAGCGCGCGCGGCCGCGCTGGACCACCTACGGCAGCTCGATCACCCAGTGCAAGGCGGCCGCCTCGCCAGCGCGCACCTGGCCCGCGCTGGTGGCGCGCGAGCACGACCTCGACCTCACTTGCTTGGGCTTCTCCTCGCAGTGCCACCTGGAGCCGATGCTGGCGCGGCTGGTGCGCGACACGCCCGCCGACCTGATCTCGCTGTGCCTGGGCATCAACGTGCAGGGCGGCGCCTCGCTCAGCGAGCGCACCTTACGCCCGGCGGTGATCGGCTTCGTGAAGCTGGTGCGCGAGAAGCACCCCACCACGCCGCTGGCGGTGATCTCGCCGATCTTCGCGCCGCAGCGCGAGGCGACCCCCAACGCGGTGGGCCTCGACCTCCGGCGCATGCGCCAGGAGGTGCGGGCGGCGGTGGAGACGCTGCAGGCGTTCGGCGACGACCACCTGACGTACGTCGACGGCCTCGAGCTGTTCGGGCCCGAGCTCGGCCACCTGCTGCCCGACGACCTGCACCCCTCGGCCGAGGGGTACGAGGTGCTGGCACGGCGCTTCTCCGAGCTGGTGATGCCAGCGCTCAGGCCGGCCTAGGCGCGCCTAGCCGCGCGCCGCCCACCTCTCGCGGATCTGGCTGCTGCTCACGTCGCGGCGGAACATCCCCTCGGGCAGCTCCTCGAACACCCCCGCCACCGCCGCCGGCATGCGCAGGTGGCGCAGGGTCTTGTAGCCCTCGTCGCGGTCCAGGCGCCCGGCCACCAGGAAGCGGCAGCCGCGCGCGGCGATCTCCTGCAGCGCCGCCAGCATGCGCTCCTCGGAGCCGCCGTAGAAGCGCGGCTCGAGGATGCGCTCGGCGGTGTCGACCCCCACCACGAACACGCTGCCGGGGAAGAGCGCCGCCTTCTCCACGAACAGCGGCGCGCGCGTGAGCGCGATGGCGCCGCGGCCCGCGAACTGCTGCGCGCGGCGGCGCGCCTCCAGCAGGCCGATGGGCGCCTTGTCGGCGTTCACCAGCGGCAGCTCGAACAGCGGCGGCAGCCCGGTGTGGCGCGCGGCGGCGGCGGCGAGCTCCAGGTGCCCCTGGTGCACCGGGTTGAAGGCGCCCGACAGCACCACGTGACGCTCGCCCTCGCGGGGCGCGATGAGCGCGCCGTCGGAGCGCATCACCACCGCGGCGCGCTCGCCCGCGTCGAGGCCCGCCAGCAGGTCGCTGGGCACGAAGGTGGTCTCGACGCGCTCGGCGCCCACCAGCGGCAGCTCGGGGCGCGCCAGCACGCCGCAGGCGTCGGCGGCGGCGCGCAGGAGCACGAGGCTGACGATCTCCTCCTCGCCGGCGCGGTCGCGGGCGTCCTTCTCGAGCGTCAGGTAGTAGGTGACGACGCCGAAGGCGTCCTTCACGGCGGCGGCCACGCGGTGGTCGCCGCGCTTGGCGCGGTCGGTGGCGATGGTGGCGGTGCTGGCGAGGCCGAACACGGCGTCGGCGGGGTTGGCGAACTCGCGCGCCTCGGCGAAGGCGCGCCGCGCCATGGCGCGCGCCACGCGCCGCGAGGTGAAGCGCGCGGGCATGAAGCCCACCCACTTGCGCATGCTGGCCGGGGTGTAGATGTCGACGGCCGACAGGACCGTGCGGCTGGAGCCGCCCACGCTGTGCAGCCAGGCCAGCGCCTGCGCGCCGGCGCCCGCGAACGCCATCACCATCTTGTGCGGGGTGGCGTGGATGGCGGTGGCGAGCTCGGTGGGGGTCACCGGGCGCTGCGTGGGGTCGAGGCCGTTGCGGTCGCCGATGGGTCTCATGGGCGCCCCTGGGGAAGGGTCTGGCTGGGGAGGCCAGCGCAGCGGGCCGAGGGCCGGGTCATCCGCAACATCATGCCATGCCCCTCCCGCCAGCCGAAGCATCCTGGAACGCGGCCGCCGGCGCCGCCACGCGCGCCCGGGCCCCGGCCTTCATGAAGCCCGCAGGAGCGGTGGGGTAACTTACCTCCACGGACCCGAACCGTAGCGCCCCACGCCACGCAGGCCCGTGCCTGCGCTGGGGCGCGCGTAGTTCGTGCCTTCGATGAGAAAGGACCTCGCCGTGGCCACCGTCCCTCCGCTCCCTGGCATCGTCTCCCGCCGCGTCGCGACCCCCCGGCTCACCGTCCACGCGCTCCTCTCCGGCCCCGAGGACGGCGTCCCCGTCCTCTTCGTGCACGGCAACGCCTCCTCCAGCACCTTCTGGGAGGAGACGATGCTGGCGCTCCCGCCCGACTACCGCGCCGTCGCGCCCGACCTGCGCGGCTACGGCGACACCGACGACGAACCGATCGACGCCACGCGCGGCGTCGACGACTGGGTCGAGGACCTGCTGGCGCTGAAGCAGGCGCTGGGCATCGGGCGCTACCACGCCGTCGGGCACTCGCTGGGCGGCTCGGTGCTGTGGGGCCTGCTGGCCGCCGACGGCGACCACGTCATGAGCGCCACGCTGGTGGCGCCCGGCTCGCCCTACGGCTTCGGGGGAACGCGCGGCCTGAACGGCGAGCCCTGCTTCCCGGACTTCGCGGGCTCGGGCGCCGGCTCGGTCAACCCCGACTTCGCGGCGCGCATGGCCGCCGGCGACCGCGGCGACGAGGAGGGCGTCTCGCCGCGCAGCGTCATGAACACCTACTACTGGAAGCCGCCGTTCCGCGCCGCGCGCGAGGAGGCGCTCCTGTCGGGCGTGCTGAGCGAGAAGGTAGGCCCACGGAGGTACCCCGGCGACTACGTGAGGTCCGACAACTGGCCGTTCGTGGCGCCGGGGGAGTGGGGGCCGGCCAACGCCATCTCGGCGAAGTACGTGGGCAACGAGGTGGAGCGCCTGCTGGCCCTGCCGCTCAAGCCGCGCGTGCTGTGGGTGCGGGGCGCCGACGACCAGATCGTCTCCGACGAGTCGCTGTTCGACTTCGGCACCCTCGGCAAGCTGGGCGTGGTGCCGGGCTGGCCGGGCGAGGCGGTGTTCCCGCCGCAGCCGATGGTGGGCCAGACCCGGCAGGTGCTGGAGCGCTACCGCGAGGCGGGCGGCGCCTACGAGGAGCTGGTGTTCGAGGGCGTGGGCCATACCCCCTACCTGGAGCGCCCCGCCGAGTTCATGGCGGCGTTCGTGGCCCACCTCGAGGGGCGGCGCTGAGCAGCGTCAGGCCGGGGCCGGCGCCCGCCGCGCCCCGGCCGCCGCGCCGCGGGGCGCGCGCCGCGCCGGCCGCAGCAGCCGCATGGCGTTGACGATCACCAGCAGCACCGAGGCCTCGTGCACCAGCATGCCGACGGCCATCGTCACGCCGCCGAACAGCACGCCCGCCAGCAGCAGCGCCACGGTCGCCAGCGCCACCACGATGTTCTGACGCATGTTGCGCACCGTGCGCTTGGCGAGCCCCAGCGCCTCCGGCAGCTTGGCGACGTCGTCGGCCAGCACCGCGATGTCGGCGGTCTCCATCGCCACCGCCGAGGCGGCCGCGCCCATCGCCACGCCCACGTCGGCGGTGGCCAGGGCGGGGGCGTCGTTGACGCCGTCGCCCACCATCGCCACCACGTCGCCGCGGCGCTGCAGCGCCGCCACCGCCTCGAGCTTGTCCTCGGGCAGCAGGCCGGCGTGCACCTCGTCGATGCCGGTGGCGTGCGCCACCGCCTCGGCCACGCGCGGCGCGTCGCCGGTGAGCATCACCACGCGCTGCACGCCGGCGCGGTGCAGGCCCGCCACCAGCTCGCGCGCCCCCTCGCGCAGCTGGTCGGCCACGCCCAGCACGCCCAGCGGCCGCCCGTCCACCGCCACGATCATCGGCGTGCGCCCCTTGGCGGCCAGGCGCTCCGCCGCCAGCCGGGCGGCCTCGAGCTCCTCCTCGGCGCGCGGCCCTGCCTCGCCGCGCTCGGCCGCCCGGCGCTCCAGCAGGCGCGCGTTGCCCACCAGCACCTCGCGGCCGTCGAGCGTGGCCACCACGCCCATGCCGGGCACCGGCTCGCTGCGCTCGGGCAGCCCGCGCACCTCGATCCCCTCGGCGGCCGCGCCCTCGATGACCGGCCTCGCGAGCGGGTGCTCGGAGCCGGCCTCGGCGCGCGCCGCGACGGCCAGCAGCTCGGCGCGGCTCACGCCGGGCGCCAGCGGCACCACGTCGGTCAGGCGCGGGCGCCCCTGGGTGACGGTGCCGGTCTTGTCCAGCGCCACGGTGGTGACGCGCGCGGCGGTCTCGAGGAACTCGCCGCCCTTGACGAGCACGCCGTCGCGCGCGCCGCGGCCGATGCCGGCCACGACCGACACGGGGATCGAGATCACCAGCGCGCCGGGGCAGCCGATCACCAGCAGGGTGAGGCCGAGCTCGGCGTCGCCGCTCAGCAGCCCCGCCACCAACGCCAGCAGCATGATGCCGGGCGTGTACCACACGGCGAAGCGCTCCATGAAGCGCTGGGTGGCCGCCTTGGCCTCCTGCGCCTCCTCGACGCGGTGGATGATGCGCGCCAGCGTGGTGTCGGCGCCCACCCCCTCGGCGCGCACCTGCAGGAAGCCGCCGGTGGAGACGGTGCCGGCGAACACGCGGCTGCCCGGCAGCTTCTCGACCGGCAACGACTCGCCGGTGATGGCGGCCTCGTCGACGGCGCCGCTGCCCGAGGTCACCTCGCCGTCGACCGGCACGCGGGCGCCGCTCTTCACGAGCACCGTCTCGCCCGGCACGACCTCGGCGGCGCCCACCTCGACCTGCGCCCCGTCGCGCAGCACCACGGCGGTGTCGGGCGCCACCTCGACGAGCTCCGCCAGCGCCGAGCGCGTGCGGTCGAGGGTGGCGCCCTCCAGCGCGTGCCCGAGCGCGAAGAGGAAGGTGACGGCGGCCGACTCCCAGCGCTCGCCGATGACGAGGGCGCCGATCGCGGCCACCGACACGAGGAGGTCGATGCCGATCAGCCGGTGACGCAGCGCGCGCAGCGCCTTCACCACGATGGGAACGCCCGCCACCACGGCGGCGGCCACCATCAGGGCGCGGCCGGCCCAGGCGGCGACGTCGCCCAGGAGCCAGCCGGCCGCCAGCGAGGCGAGGATGAGCGCCCCCGACACCGCGGGCACGGCGCGCGTCGCGTGGGTCCAACGGTCGAGGAGGCCCATCGCTACCGCCTCAGAAGGCCGACGGCCGCGCCTTGTAGCCGGCCTTGGCGACCTCGCGGACGAGGTCGTCGACGGGCAGGGCGGGGTCGTGGCTCACCTCGATCTTGGAGGTGGCGAAGCGCACCTTCACGTCCGTCACGCCCGGCACGGCGGCGAGCCGCTTCTCGATCTTCGCCACGCACGAGGGGCAGGAGAAGCCCTCGGCGCGGAGGGTGGTCTGCTTGTCGGTCTGGCTCATGCTGGTCCCTTCCCGGCGGACGCCGTCCGCCCTCGAGACCCAGCCTAGGTGGGCGCCTCGCTCCCGTCCTTGACGCGCGTCAAGTAGGGCCGCGCGTCAAGGGTTCCGCAAGGCCCGCGGCCCTCAACCTTCACATACCGGCCGCAAGTAGCGTGGCATGCTGCCGGAGACGACGGGAATCGTCACCCCTGCACCTCCCGTCTCGTCCGGCTGACCGCCGCGGTCGGCCTGCGGCGGTCCCGCCGGTGCGAGGCGTTCAACGACAACACGCGGCGCGGCTCCTACCCCTGCATCCTCCTTCCCGCAGCCGGATAGGAACCTGCTTTGATCGAAACGATCGGCGCTGACTCTCCCGACATCGAACAGCGACTACAACGCTACAGACGGCCGCTCTACGCGGTCATCCTCTGCCTGATCGCCATCGACGCCCTGGTGGCGCAACGCCTCCTCGACACCCCGTTCGAGGCGGTGGCGCGCTACGTGCTGGCCGGCGGCGCCGCGGTTGGCGCCCTGCTCCTGTGGGCCGCGCCGCGGCTGTTCCGCGCGGTCGAGGTGGGGGTGTTCGTGCTCGGGAGCGTCCTCAGCCTGACCTTCCTCGGGCTGGCCTTGGGCGGGCAGGCGACCGTCCACGCCGAGGCCGTGCGCTCGTTCACCGTGTGGCTGGCGCTGCTGGTCGTGTGGGCGTTCCTGACCTTCGGCAGCCGCGCGGCGCTGGGCTCGTCGGCGCTGCTCCTGGGGCTGGGGGTGGCGCAGGTCCTCGTGCACATCGGGGCCACCCCGCCGCCCGACGACCACGGCGTGGAGTTCGGCGCCCTCGCCGACCTGCTGCTGGTGGGCTCCGCCTACCTGATGCTCCTGTTCGCGCTCACCAACTCGATCGAGCGCCGCAGCGCCGCGCTGGCCAGCGAGGAGACCGCCGCGCGCATGCTGGCCCTCGACTCGCTCACCGGCGTGACCAACCGCGCCGCCTTCCACCGCCTGCACCAGAAGATCACGCGCGGGCGCGGCGACGCCCCCTTCACCCTGATGCTGGTCGACCTCGACGACTTCCGCAGCATCAACGAGCGCTTCGGCACCGCGGTCGGTGACGACGTGCTGCGCGAGGTGGCGCTGCGGCTGGCCAACACCGTGGGCCAGGAGGCGCGCGTGCTGGCGCGCCTGGGCGGCGACGTGTTCGGCTTCCTGCTCGACGGCCCCCTCGAGGACGAGCAGGCCGGTGGGCTGTCGGCGCGCGTGGCGCGCGCCTTCCAGGCGCCGTTCACGGCCGGCGGCGGCCCGCTGCAGGTGACCGCCACGGTGGGCATCAGCCGCTACCCGCAGGACGCGCAGACGCCCACCGAGCAGGTGTCGCAGGCCGAGCGCGCCGTGGTGCGCGCCCGGGAGGTCGGCGAGAAGTACCGCATCGCCTCGCGCGACGACCACGAGGTGGAGCGCGAGGCCCTCGAGCGCGACCTGCGCGAGGCGCTCGGCAAGGGCGAGCTCGAGCTCTACTACCAGCCGATCGGCACGGTGGTCGGCGCCGGCGGCCAGGAGCGCGACGGCGCCAAGATCACGGTGCGCACGGTCGAGGCGCTGCTGCGCTGGAACCACCCGGAGCGCGGCATCGTGCCGCCCGCCGACTTCATCCCCATCGCCGAGCGCGCCGGGCTGATCGTCTCGATCGGCAACTGGGTGCTGGGCGAAGCGTGCCGCCAGGCGATGCGCTGGGAGCGCGAGGGGGTGGGCGCCTTCAACGTCTCCGTCAACGTCTCGCCGCACCAGTTCACCGACCCCGGCCTCACCGAGAGCGTGCGTCGGGCGCTGCACAGCACGGGGCTGCCGCCGGGCCGGCTGCTGGTCGAGGTCACCGAGACGAGCGCCGACCAGCCGGTGGTGGAGCAGCGCCTGGCCGAGATCCGCGCGCTGGGCGTGCGGGTGGCGATCGACGACTTCGGCGCGGGCTACTCCTCGCTGGGGCGCCTGCGCAACATGCCCATCGACTTCGTGAAGCTCGACCGCTCGTTCGTGCGCGGCCTGGAGGGCGACGACATGCGCGTCCGGCTGATCGTGCGCGCCGCCGTGGTGCTGGCGCACGGGCTGGGCGCCAAGGTGGTGGCCGAGGGCATCGAGAGCGAGCTGCAGGCGGCGGCCGCGGTCGACATCGGCTGCGACTACCTGCAGGGCTACCTCATCGACCCGCCGGCGTCGGCGCGCCGCTTCGCGGCGGCCTGGACTAGCGGCGACGTGCGCGCCTGGCTCCCGCCCGAGGACGCCGAGGGCGTGACGCCGGCGGCGCGGCTCAACTAGGGACGGCTCGGGTCCGCGCGGGTGGCGGGCCCGGCGCTTCGGGTCCGCGGCACGCGGGCGGAGCGCGGTGCGCCCGCGCTCGAGCGGGGTGGGTTCGGCCGTGGGGCTCGCCGGCCGACGTGGCGCGCGCCACGGGCCGATGTCGGCGCCGGACCGGCCGTGCGGAGGCCGAGGCGTAGGGGCCTGACCCAGGCACGCTAGGCTTCTGCCCACCTCCCAGGCCCCACCACCACGCCTCTCTCCTAACCTGGCTTCACCGACAGGAGAGGAGGTGGGGCGTGCACGGTTCTGGGCGTGGTGGTCGCAAGCGTGGCGGCGGGCCGGGCCGACCGAGCGGGCCGTCACCCTCCCTCCGGCGCCTGCCGCAGGCGCTGCTGGCGCTGGCCTGCCTGGCGGCGGTGGCGCTCCCCGGCGCGCGCGGCATGGCCGCCAGCAGCGCCTGGAACGCCGCCCCGCGCGCCCTCGAGGGGCTGCCGGTGGTGCGCCAGTCGCTGCCCGTCAGCTGCGGGCCCGCGGCGCTCGCCACCCTCGCCACGTGGCTGGGCGATCCGCGTTCCGAGGCCGAGCTGCTGGCGGTGGCGCAGCTCACCGAAGCGGGCGTCACGCTCTCCGAGTTCGCGCGCCTCGCCGACCTCATCGGCCTTCCCGGCACCTGGTACCGCGTGGCGGCCGCCGAGCTTCAGCGCCTCCCGGCGCCGTTCGTGGCGCACCTCGAGGCGCCCGGCGCCGGTCCCCAAGGCCACCTGGTGGTGGTCGGCGCCGCCGCTCACGGCTACCTGCTCGTCGGCGACCCGGCCGAGGGCGCCTACGTCACCTCGGCCGCCAGCCTCGCGCGGCGCTTCACCGGGCGCGTCTTCCTGCCGGCGGGCGTGCCATGACGCGCGCGCTCCGAACCCAGGCTCCGTTCCGCGCTGGGGCACAGCGCTCGGCCGGTGTCGCTGCCGGCCTGGCGGCGCCGAGGGCGCCCTGGCTGCTGGCCCTCCTGAGCGCCGCCCTGGTGGTGCTGGCGGGGCGGCCGTGGGGCGTGCCGGTCCTCGCCTGGTTCGCGCTCGTGCCCGCGTTCGCGGCGCTCACCGCGGCGCGCGCCTGGTGGGCGGCGGCGTCCCTGGCGCTGCTGGCGTCGCTGGGGCCGGCCAGCGTGGCCTACGAGCCGGCCGCCGCCATCGGCGCCGGCTGGTACCTGCTGGCGGTCCTCCTCGGCGCGCTGCCGTTCGCAGCCGCGGGCGCCGCCGGCTGGGCGGTGGCGCGGCGGCTGCCCGTCGGCCTGCGTCCGGTCACGTTCGCGCTCTCCTGGGCGCTGGCCGAGCTCCTCCCGGCCCAGCCGGCGCTCCTCGGCGCCTACGCCCTGCCGCTCAACCTCCTGGGCTACAGCCAGGCGGAGCAGCCCGCCGCGCACCTGGCGCGCTTCAGCTCCGTCACGGCGGTCAGCCTGGCGCTGCTGCTGGCCAACGCTCTCTGGCTGCAGGTCGGGCGGGCGCTCCTGACGCAGCGGGCAGG
>Ga0079224_100011540_pt1 | contig 12179 bp, 13 predicted proteins | sample Stecom2015_FD_80414 | JGI IMG/M metagenome (GOLD analysis project Ga0079224, IMG submission 80414) | Agricultural soil microbial communities from Utah to study Nitrogen management - Steer compost 2015 | ecosystem: Environmental > Terrestrial > Soil > Agricultural land | place: USA: Utah... | reverse complement strand
GTATGCACTTTAGGTGTTAGCCTTGCATAAAATGACTATGACTAAAGAGGAGGGTGCGTAACGATGTCATTTCGTGAATCAGAATATAGAGAAATTATTACGAAAGCTGTTTGTGGAAAGGGACGAAAACGAACTAAGTCAACCGATTATGTCCTCCCGGCCCATAGACCTTCGAGTGTGTTAGGTTGTTGGATCATCAACCATAAATACCATGCGAAAAAGAAAAACAAAGATATCGTCGAAATCCATGGCAGTTACGATATAAATGTTTGGTATTCATTCCATGAAAATACGAAAACGGAAGTCATCTCTGAAAAAATTGAATATTGTGACGAAGTCGAACTTTCGCATCGTGATGAGCATTGCTTCAATGATCATTACGACATCATCGTAAAAAGCCTCCAACAGCCTAATTGCCTACAGTGCAAAATTGATGCAGAAGGAAATAAAATAGCGGTGGAAGTGGAAAGAGAATTTTTAGTAAAAGTCATTGGGGAAACGAAAGTAAATGTCAGAGTCGAACCGTTTTCCCGGGTTTCATTTAAAGAAGACCGCTATGACGATGAACGTTCTGATTTCATTAAAGGGAAAAGAAGATGATCTTTTCCTTTTCTTTTTTATTTATAAAAAATGTTAAATATTACGAAATCATCTATAATAACCATTAGTAACGTCGGAGAGGAGCACTACGATGAAGCAGTTTGAAGAAAAAACGATCCATCGGGAAGAAATATTCCGTGGCAATCTCATTTCATTGCACGTTGACGATGTTGAATTGCCTAATGGGATGCGTTCGAAACGAGAAGTCGTCAAACACCCGGGAGCGGTGGCCGTCATCCCGCTGACAGATGAAGGCAAATTAGTCATGGTGAAACAATTCCGCAAACCGTTGGAACGCACGCTCGTGGAAATCCCGGCCGGAAAAATCGAAAAAGGTGAGGAGCCGCACGTCACGGCGCTCCGTGAATTGGAGGAAGAGACCGGCTATACGACGAAAAACTTGAAATATGTCACATCGTTTTATACGTCGCCTGGATTTGCCGATGAGATCATCCACTTATATTTTTCCAACGAACTCGTCAAGTTGGAGGAAAAAGTGAGCGGAGATGAAGATGAATTAATCGAAATCGTTGAGCTCACACTTGAAGAAGCGGAACAGTATGTGAAAGAGCAAAAAATTCATGACGCAAAAACGGCCTATGCGGTATTATACGTCAAAATGTTGCTGGGGAGAGGATGATGTTTCAGACTGTATTTGCCGATTTGCACGTCCATGTCGGAAGCGATCGTTTCCAAAATCCAGTGAAAATAAGCGCCTCGAAAGATTTGACGTTGACAAACATTCTACATACCGCCGACAACGATAAAGGGATCGAATTGATCGGCATTGTCGACTGCCACGTACCGAACGTCTTGTCGGAAGTGAAACAATTGATCGCAAACGAGGAAGCCTATGAGCTTTCCGGAGGCGGCATCCGCTTTCATAACGTGACGCTTCTTATCGGTTCCGAACTGGAAATATACGACGAAGATTCACAAGGGCCGTTTCACGTGCTCGTCTTTTTGCCGACCGTGGAGGCGATGGAGCAGTTTTCCGCTTGGCTTAAACGCCGGATGAAAAATATCCGCTTAAGTTCACAACGCGTCTACGAAACCGGCCGGACGCTGCAAAAGATGGCGCGTGAGCTTGAAGGTTTGTTCATTCCGGCACATGTCTTTACTCCTTTTAAAAGTTTATATGGACGTGGCGTGCAAAAGTCGCTCGCTGAAGTGCTCGATCCCGAAAAAATTGACGCGATTGAACTTGGCTTAAGTTCCGATACCCACATGGCCGACAACGTGAAAGAATTGCATCGTTATACGTATTTGACGAATTCGGACAGCCACTCGTTGCTGAAAATCGGCAGGGAATATCAGAAAATAAAATTGAAAGATGTCAATTTTCAAGAGTTCGCCTTCAGTTTGCGCGGACAAGGAGGCCGGGGCATCGTCGCCAACTACGGAATGGATCCCCGCCTCGGAAAGTATTATCGCACCGTATGCCAGTCGTGTTTTCGCCCCGCACCGTTTGAAGCGCAACATTGCCCGGTGTGTCATTCGCCCCGGATTGTAAACGGGGTCTACGACCGAATCCAACAGTTGAAATCAGAGCGGACGGAACGCCCGAAACGCCCGCCTTACATTTATCAAGTACCTTTGGAATATATACCGGGACTCGGCAAAAAGACGCGGGAACGGTTGCTCTTGAAGTTTGGAACGGAAATGAACGTCATCCATCACGCATCTTACGAGCAATTGTTGGGCGTCGTTTCGGAAAAAATCGCCGCTTCCATCATCGCCATGCGAAACGGGAAAGTTGCCATCGATGCGGGCGGCGGAGGCAAATACGGACGGGTCATCGAATAATTTGGACGAGTTTTGGCATGAAAACCGGTTATCCTTCATACATATTACTACGACGTTTTTTGGAGGATAACGAAGTTGATGGATCAACGAATTTTTGTCGATCATGTAAAAGCAAACATCACCGTCTATTTGTTCATGACGTCATTGCTCGTTACCGGCATCGTTTTCGGCGCCATCGTCGTCAATTCGATGACGTTCGTCCAGAAACAAGATTTATTTTTCCAGATTAATCAATATTTTCAGCGGATTGACGAAGGCGATCCGATCGTCAGCATCGATTTGTTCAAAAAAAGTTTCACTTTTCATTTGCAATATTTAATTTTGCTCGGTTTGTTAGGATTGACGATCATCGGCCTGCCGCTTGTTTGGTTGCTCGTGTTTTTGAAAGGGCTCGTCATCGGTTTTTCCGTCGGTTTCATCGTCAATCAACTCGGATTGAAAGGGCTCATATTGGCGACCGTATCGATTGCGCCGCAAAACGTGATCATCATCCCGGTTTACATCGTTGCGGCCAGCATGGCGAATATATTTTCCTTATTACTGTTTCAAAAAATTATCGCCAGGTCTTCCACCATCTCGATAACAAAGCCGTTTTTACAATACGTTACGGTGTTCATCGCATTGTGCATCGCCGCTTTGTTCGGCTCGTTGTTGGAAACGTTCGTCAGTTATGAGGCGTTCAAAATCACGGTCCAATCGTTCAATCAATGAACCGTTTTCATTTTTTTGCGAATTTTTATCAAATTAAAATGATTTTACTTTGACAGTTGTTTCATGGAAACATATAATAAGAATTGAAGATGGGGGTATTTCCATGAGACAGCGAATCAACCAAATAAAAAAGGAACTCCATGCACAAGGATATAAGCTGACACCGCAGCGCGAGGCGACATTAACTGTTTTGTTGGAACGGGAAGAAGATCATTTAAGCGCGGAAGAAGTGTTTTTGCTTGTGAAAGAGAAAGCGCCCGAAATCGGTTTAGCGACCGTGTATCGGACACTCGATTTATTAACGGAATTAGGGATCGTCGATAAGATTAACTTTGGCGATGGAGTAGCCCGTTATGATTTACGTAAAGAAGGCATCGACCATTTCCACCATCATTTAGTTTGTATGGAATGTGGTTCGGTGGAAGAAATCATTGAAGATTTGTTGGTCGATGTTGAAAAAATTGTTGAAGAAAAGTGGCAATTTCGTGTAAAGGATCATCGTTTGACATTCCATGGCGTCTGTAAAAACTGTCAAGAAGCGGCGTTGAAATCACGCAAAAAAGTTAAAATAGATTAAGGCGAAAGTTCTTCTTTTTGACTAAAAGAGGAACTTTTTCATTTGGTTCAAATGCCTCCGGACGATGTGAAGTTGACGAACAGCGTTTTGCAATAATATAGTAGAGGTGTGAAATTCTTTTCACGCACGTATATTTTTTTGTCCGTTTGGCATATCTTTCTAATAAAACGCTCTAAGCAGAAAGGGATATGCCGATGCGACGCTACATTTTCAACATCTTTAAACTATGTATTTTATTTTTGTGCTGTACATTGTTATTTTATTTGGCGTTACGGGCGATTCATTATGAATACGATTACTACCATCGTTACGATGAACCGGAAGGAACAGCGGTGAAAGTGTTTTTGGAGGAACATGACATCATCGATCATTTGTACGATTTTTTACGAATAGGAGAATGAGGATGCTCAATGAAGCATTGACCGATTATTTGCACTACTTAAAGATCGAACGAGGTTTGGCGGAAAATACGATTCTTTCGTATCGCCGCGATTTATTGCAATATTTGGAGTTTATCAAGTCGAAACAGATCAAAGACTGGAATGAAGTGGACAGGCATCATATTATTCAATTTTTGCAAACGTTGAAGGAAAAAGACCGTTCCACAGCTTCCATTTCCCGGATGATTTCGTCCATCCGTTCATTTCATCAATTTTTGACAAACGACCAAATCGTCTCCACCGACGTCAGCATCCATATTGAAATTCCGAAAAAAGGGCGCACGCTGCCTGACGTGCTTTCCGTCGGCGAAGTGGAAAAATTGCTGGATATAAAGGAAGATTCGCCGCTTTCCATCCGCAACAAAGCGATGTTGGAGCTTTTGTATGCAACGGGGCTCAGAGTTTCCGAGCTCATCAACTTGGAGATGAACGACATCCATTTGTCGATGGGGTTTGTCCGCAGTGTCGGAAAAGGGAGCAAAGAAAGGATCGTCCCAATCGGCAAAGTGGCGATCGAAGCAATGGAGACATATTTGCGCCACGCGCGCCCAGTGTTGGTGAAAAAAAATCCGCATGAAACGAAACTCTTTGTGAATCATCATGGCAAACCGATCAGCCGCCAAGGATTTTGGAAGCTGATCAAAAAAATCGCCCGCGAACAAGGGTTGAACAAAGAGATCACCCCGCATACGCTACGCCATTCGTTTGCCACGCATTTGCTGGAAAATGGTGCCGATTTGCGTTCGGTTCAAGAAATGTTGGGCCATTCGGACATTTCGACGACACAAATATACACCCACGTTTCCAAGACGAGATTGAAAGATGCTTACAAACAGTTTCATCCACGTGCGCAAAAAAAGAAGTAAGGAGCTAAAGCAAAGATGAATCGATTTAAACGCGTTTTCCTCATCGTGCTTGATTCAGTCGGAATCGGCGAAGCGCCGGATGCAGGATTATACGGCGATGAAGGGGCAAATACGCTCGGCAATCTTGCAAAATGGGCGGGCGGCCTCGAATTGCCGCAGTTAGAAGCGTTAGGATTGGGCAACATCGCCCCGATCGAAGGGGTAAAAAAAGTGGACGAACCGAAAGCGTTCTACACGAAAATGCAGGAAGCTTCCGTTGGCAAAGATACGATGACCGGACATTGGGAGTTGATGGGGCTCCGCATCACCGAGCCGTTCCGCACGTTTCCGGACGGATTTCCCGAATCGTTGATCGCTGAACTCGAACGCCGCACAAAGCGGAAAGTGATCGGCAACAAAGTCGCTTCCGGGACGAAAATCATCGAAGAACTGGGTTTGGAACATATGGAAACGGGCGCCATCATCGTTTATACGTCGGCGGATTCGGTTTTGCAGATTGCCGCCCACGAAGACATCGTCCCGCTTGACGAATTGTACCGAATTTCTGAGATGGCAAGAGAGTTGACGTTAAAGGAGCCTTATTTGGTAGGCCGCGTCATCGCAAGACCGTTCATCGGAAAACCCGGGGCATTCGTCCGAACGGAAAACCGCAAAGATTATGCGGTGAAACCTTTTCAGCCGACGGTGTTGAATTTCTTGCAAGATGCCGGCTTTGATGTCATTTCCATCGGCAAAATTTACGACATTTTTGACGGCGAAGGCATCACCGAAGCGATCAAGTCGAAAGACAACGATGATGGGATGGACAAGCTGATGGATGTGGCAAAGAAAGATTTTTCCGGATTATGTTTTTTGAATTTAGTAGATTTTGACTCAAAGTACGGTCATCGCCGCAATCCGGAAGGGTATAAAAAGGCGCTTGAACGTTTCGATGAGCAATTGGCAAACTTCTTGCCAATCGCCAACAAAAATGATTTAGTCATGATTACCGCCGATCACGGCAACGACCCGACGTTTCACGGCACCGACCATACACGGGAATACGTGCCGCTGTTGGTATATACGCCTAGCATTGGGTTGGGCCGAAAATGGCAAGTCCGGGATACATTCGCCGATGTCGGCGCAACGATCGCCGACAACTTCAACGTCCAAATGCCCCCGTTCGGTCAAAGCTTCTTATCCGATATAAAATAAAAGGCAGGTTGACAACGAGCCGAAAATTCGTTAAAAATTAATGATATATCATGTTGGATATGTTACAATAACGTTCAACCATAGTCGTCTTTGACAAAATAAGACACTATGGTTTTTATTTTCCCCATTTTTTAATAAAATGGTTAAAAATTGTAGTGGACAAGGGAGTGGGAAAAATTATTCGCTTTGAAAGGGTAACGAAACGTTTCAAAGACGGAACGGAAGCCCTTAAAAACATCACGGTTGACATACCAAAAAATAAGCTGACCGTCATTATCGGCCCCTCAGGAAGCGGGAAAACGACGTTGATGCGGATGATCAACCGCTTGGAAAATCCGACGGAAGGCGAAGTGTTCATCGACGATAAACCGGTAAGTAAAATGAACGTCGTCGAACTGAGGCGATCGATCGGCTATGTGATTCAACAAATCGGGCTCATCCCGCATATGACGATCGAAGAAAATATCGCTCTCGTGCCGAATTTGCTCGGCTGGGACAAAAAAAAGACGAAACAGCGGGTGCAGGAACTTTTGGAAATGGTCAATTTGCCCCCCGAAACATACATGCACAAATATCCCGTCGAACTTTCCGGCGGACAGCAGCAGCGTGTCGGCGTCATCCGGGCGCTTGCCGGCGATCCGGACATCATTTTGATGGATGAGCCGTTTTCCGCGCTCGACCCGATCAGCCGGGAACAATTGCAACATGAACTGAAATTGTTGCAGCAAAAAATTCATAAAACGATCGTTTTTGTCACGCACGATATGGATGAAGCGCTCGATATCGCCGATTACATCATCATCATGCGCGATGGAAAAATCGAACAAATGGCAATGCCGGAAGAACTGATCAAACGGCAGAAAAATGCTTTCGTCCGTGAATTTATCGGTGAAAAACGGCTCGAAAATATGCGGCCGGTTGCAGAAAGGCCGATCCGTGAATTTAAACACGTCTTCAAACGCAATCCGATCGAGCCGTACACTTCCGTCCTCGATACGGCATCGATCAAGGAAGCGGTCCGTCTTTTGGAGAAAGAGGACAAACATGCCCTAGAAGTAAAACGGAAAGATGAGAAAGTGATCGGCTACGTCCATGCGGCCGATTTGTTGAAAGCCATCACGGGGGTGAAAGGATTCGAATGATGAATGTATTAATCGATACGATCCGCGATCGTCAAGATTTGATCGTCGATGCGTTTTTGCAACATATTTTCCTTTCGTTTATTGCATTGGCCATTGCGGTTTTGATCGCCTTGCCGCTTGGATTGTTCGTTTCGAAATACCGGAAGCTGGCCGAACCGATCATCGGTGTCACGGCGATATTGCAGACGATTCCGAGCTTAGCGTTGTTCGGGTTCCTCGTTCCAATCATCGGCATCGGTTCGAAGACGGCGCTCGTCGCACTCGTCATTTACGCATTGTTGCCGATCGTGCGCAACGTCTACACCGGAATTACGAGCGTCGATCCGGCAATCATCGAAGCGGGAAGCGGCATGGGGATGACGCCGAATCAAGTGCTGTTTAAAATCGAACTACCGATCGCCTTGCCATTCATCATGGCTGGGATCCGCACGGCGACGGTGCTCACCGTCGGCATTGCGACACTGGCGACGTTCGTCGGTGCCGGAGGTTTAGGCGACATCATTTACCGCGGTCTGCAATCGTACAATAACGCGCTCGTCATCGCCGGGGCAGTGCCGGTTGCGCTGTTGGCCATTTTGTTTGATGTGTTGTTGAAGCTCGTCGAAAAAGGCGTCACGCCGAAAGGATTAAAAATATAAGGGAGATTGTGATGAAAAAACATCTTTTATTTGTGACAGTTGTTTCATTTTTGTTCTTGTTGGGAAGCTGCAGCCAAAAAAACGAGGAAATCATCATCAGCGGCAAACCATGGACGGAACAATATATTTTGCCGTACTTGTTAGGTTATGTGATTGAAGATAAAACGGATTATCACGTCGTCTACAAAGAAGGTTTGGGTGAAGTTTCGATCTTGACGCCAGCGATCGAAAAAGGGGAAATCGACCTTTACGTCGAATATACCGGCACAGGGCTCATGGATGTATTGCAGTTGGAAAGCGAACCGGGAGAAAGTCCGGAAAGCGTCTATGAACGCGTCAAAGCAGGTTATGAAGAAAGGTTCAACGTCACTTGGCTCGAACCGCTCGGCTTTGAAAATGCCTACGCGTTGGCCTTTCGTGGCGACAGCGATTTTGAGGCGGAAACGATTAGTGAGCTGGCGGAAATTTCCAAAGAAAGAGAATTGGTCTTTGGTGCACCGCACGCGTTTTATGAACGAAAGGGAGAAGGTTACGACGATTTGGTTAGAGTCTATCCGTTTGAATTTGCGGATACGAAAAGCCTTGACCCCAACATCATGTACGATGCTTTAAAAAATGGTGAAGTCGATGTCATTCCGGCCTTTACAACGGATAGCAGGATCCAATTGTTCGCGTTTAAAACGGTAACGGACGATCAACATCTGTTCCCTGTATATGATGCGGTGCCAATCGTCAGAATGGAGACGCTCGAAAAATTCCCTGAGTTGGAAAAAGCGTTGAATCATCTAGCGGGGCAAATCAGTGAAGAAGATATGTTGAAGATGAATGCGCGCGTCGACATCGATAAAGAAAAACCGGAAGATGTCGCACGGGAATTTTTGATTGAAAAAGGAATCATCGAAAAATAAATGGTAAAATGATGAAGGGAAAGACAAGGGACAAACTGGTACCGTTCAACGGTGGAAGTTCAGATTGCTGTCATTAGCCAATCGGTTGAATTTTGGGAGAACATGGCGCTGTAATCCTCGGCCATAAAACGGAACAATTTTCCAAACCATAAGTGATGCTTAAACATTTGCACCGTTTATGGTTTTTCGAAAATCAAGATTCATTGTTTCATATAGAAATTTAACAGATGGACGTACATCGTTAACGTCACCGTCCCTCTGCATGAACGAATAAGGAAGCTGGTGATTCATCGTGCGCATGTATGACATCATCGTAAAAAAGCGTGACGGATACCCGCTTGCAAAAGCGGAAATCGACTTTTTCGTCCACGGATATGCGAATGGCGAAATTCCCGATTATCAAGCGAGTGCGCTGCTTATGGCCGTCTATTTTCAAGGAATGGACGATGAAGAAAGCGCCCATTTGACGATGGCGATGGCCCGATCGGGCGACATGTTGGATTTGAGTGAAATCGACGGAGTCAAAGTCGACAAACACTCTTCCGGCGGCGTGGGCGATAAAACGACGCTTTGCCTGATCCCGTTGGTCGCTTCTTGCGGTGTGCCGATTCCGAAAATGAGCGGCCGGGGGTTGGGGCATACCGGCGGCACGATCGACAAATTGGAAGCGATAGAAGGGTTCAACGTCGAAATGACGAAAGAACAATTCATCAGACAAGTAAATGACATCGGGCTCGCAATCATCGGTCAATCGGAAAATCTAGCTCCGGCTGACAAAAAATTGTATAGTTTGCGAGATGTCACCGCCACCGTCAATTCGATCCCTTTAATCGCGAGTTCCATCATGAGCAAGAAAATCGCATCGGGCGCCGACAAAATCGTCCTCGACGTCAAAGTTGGCAGCGGTGCATTCATGAAAGACGTCAATAGTGCAAGAAAGCTGGCAAAGACGATGGTCGAAATTGGAAAAAACGTCGGCAAAGAAACGGTTGCGCTGCTTACCAACATGGATGAACCGCTCGGTTTTGCCATCGGAAACGCCTTGGAAGTAAAAGAAGCGATCCTCGCACTGAAAGGGGAAGGCCCGAAAGACTTGACGGAACTGATGTTGGAATTGGGTGCTCACATGGTCGTACTAGGCGAAAAGGCCGACAGCCTCGAAGAAGCAAAAGCGATGTTAAAAACGAACATCGAAAACGGAAAAGCGTTACAATACTTTAAACGTCTCGTCGAAGCGCAAGGGGGCAATGCCGAAGTAATCGATACGTTATCGTTCAAAGAGGCAACCTATCAAATTGATGTATTTGCGAAAGAGGCAGGTTATGTCGCGGAGATTGCCGCCGACGAACTCGGCCGGGCGTCGATGCTCTTAGGCGCCGGCAGACGGACGAAAGACGATGTGATCGATTTGAGCGTCGGACTGTACTTGCATAAAAAGGTGGGCGATCGTGTCACAAAGGGCGAAGTGTTGTGTACGATTCATGCCAACGACGAAAACATCCGTCATATCAAAAAAATAATAGAAAACAGCATACAAATCAGCGCTGAAAAGAAAGGGAAACCATTGATCATCGATGTCATCAAATAGTATGACAAACGTATACCCGTCGCGTTAATGCGGCGGGTTATTTTATTTGTTTTTATTCTTTTAAACTGTTAGACATGGTAGAAAAAACGGTTATAAATTTAAAGACATTGGGAAAGCTAAATAATACATACGTTTTTTGGAGGGAATCACATGAAAAAATTTTTCTACATAACCATTAGTTTCACCATCTTTTTCTCCTTCATACTAAATGCTAATTTTAAAGTGTTCGCCACGGAAAAGGAAGATGAATTGAAATTGACGGAAAACGCCCGAGCATCGATTTTGATCGAGCGCGATACCGGAGCGATTTTGTATGAAAAAAATGCGCATGAAAAATTGCCACCGGCAAGTTTGACGAAAGTGATGACGCTCCTTTTGGTCATGGAGGCGATCGCTGAAGGCAAGTTAAAGTTGGATGAAATGGTGACGGTCAGTGAAAATGCGGCATCGATGGGCGGGTCGCAAGTGTTTTTGGCCGAAGGAGAACAAATGTCCGTCGAAGATTTGATCAAGGCGGTGGCAATCGCTTCCGCCAATGACGCGAGCGTCGCTTTGGCCGAAAGGATTGCGGGAAGTGAAACCGCGTTCGTCAAACGAATGAACGAGAAAGCGGAAGAGTTGGGTTTGAAAAATACGTCATTCTCCAATGCATCCGGACTCCCTGCGCCAAACCACTATACGACCGCCTACGACATGGCGTTGATGTCAAAAGCGTTGTTGAAATATGAAGATATTACGAAATTCACTTCAATTTACGAAGATTACTTGCGCAAAGGCGAGGAAAACGAATTTTGGCTTGTCAATACGAATCGATTAGTCCGTTTTTCCCCTTACGTTGACGGATTGAAAACGGGATATACGAAAGAAGCGAAGTATTGTTTGGCCCTAACGGCAAAAAAAGATGGCATGCGCGTCATTTCCGTCATAATGGGAGCCGACTCCGCTAAAGAACGAAATGCAATGTCGATGCGTTTAATCGATTATGCCTTCAGCCATTTTGAAACGGAAAAGATTTTTGAAAAAGGCGAAACTGTCGGCCAATTCAAACATATGAAAACGAAAAAATATGCATACGACTTGAAAACGAGCGAACCGATCAGCCTGTTAAAGAAAAAAGGTGAAAAAGATGTGGCGTATACGACGGAAATAAAACTGTTCGATAAACCGTTGCCGATCAAAAAGAACGAAGCCGTAGGTATGATCGTCATCCGAACCAATGACGAAACGGTATATGAGTCGCCGCTTTACGCTTCCGAAGAGATCGAATTCGGTTCGATCGTTGCTTTGATGAAACGGGCTATGTGGTCGATTGTGAAATATGATTGATTTCGTCTAGTTTTGTCTAATGAAAGGTATTTGGCTCCCTGATATCGAAAATGAACATACAACGAAGAAAAGGAGGAATGTCATGATGTTAGAAAAAGAGTTTATCCTGCGGGATAATGTGTTAGTCGTCCGTTTAAAAGGTGAAATCGACCATCATGAAGCGACAATTTTGCGCAACGAATGGCAGCGTTATTTACATGACGAAAACTTAAAGCACGTCATTTTAAATATGGATGCAGTGACCTTTATGGACAGTTCGGGTATCGGTGTGATATTAGGCCGCTACAAGGAAGTGATGACCAAGGGAGGGGAGTTCGTCGTCTGCGGTGTACATGGTTATATCGATCGGTTGTTTTCGATGTCCGGTTTGGTGAAAGTTGTCC
>Ga0079224_100011539_pt1 | contig 12179 bp, 11 predicted proteins | sample Stecom2015_FD_80414 | JGI IMG/M metagenome (GOLD analysis project Ga0079224, IMG submission 80414) | Agricultural soil microbial communities from Utah to study Nitrogen management - Steer compost 2015 | ecosystem: Environmental > Terrestrial > Soil > Agricultural land | place: USA: Utah... | reverse complement strand
GATCTGCGGCTATATATTCCGTCAGTACCAAGGGTTGATAATGAGAGTGATCAAACGTAATGGTAAGCTCGCCAGTAGCAGAAGGAAAAAGCTGATAAAATCCATGAACATTGGTTACCACTTTCTGATCTTCAATACTCACCTCTACATTATCTAATGGTTGATTATCTTCATTCAAAACTACACCCACTACCGAATGGCTTTCTTGAGCATATACAGTAGTACAAGCTAAAGATATCCAAAGAAAAAATATGTTTTTATAATTCATAGATTATTTTAGTATCGTAAATGGATATTCAAATGTACTATTATTTCCTATTTTATCCTTAACATGAAGAATAAGAATATTTTCACCCAACACTGCTATCTGATCGGATAATGTATGAGAAATGCATTTTGTTTTATAATCATAAGAAAAAAGAGCCCAATTACCGTTAATTGTTCCATAAAAATCTCCAATTCCTGAAAGATCATCGTTTATTTCAAATATCAAATCATCTTCCATTGTCAGTTGAATTTTAGATTTATTTTGAATGGTAGGAGATATCGAGTCGATTTCTATGCGATATATTCCCATATTTTTGGTGCGAATTCGAAACTCATTTCCTCGCTTCCATGTATCGTTGTATATAATTTTTTTCCCATCGATTCGAGCGATAAATGCTTTTTTGGTATCTATATCTAAAGTAGATGTATCGAAACGAATATCTATATTGGTATGTACGGGAATAGTTTCTGGAAGCAATTTTACTTCCTCGGTACTCAATGTTATATCTAAATATTGATCTTCGTAAAAAGTACCAGCTTTCCACTCTACATATTTGCTGTTTTCCTCAAAAATATAATCTCTGTAATAATCGATCCACTTCCCTTTTTGCGTAGGAGTCGGTATACTGTCATACGCTTTATAACTTACAGGAATATGGATAACTTGTTTATTTTTATGAAAATCAGAAACTTCTATTACTACTTGATAATCCTTGTTTTCCAAGACCTCTAAAAAGCCTTCTTTTTTCAATTTTTTAAATAAAGGAATATCGTGAAGATTTTTATTGAACAATTTCTGAATTCGTTGGCCGTCTTGTATATATTTTGCAAAGTCGATATAATGATTGATATATCGTGTTTTATCAAAAGAAAAACGATCGAATGCTACATGAGCGTAAATACTTCCATTGACCTTCAGCAATATTTCATACACTCCATTTTTTCCCGTGCTTCCATCGGAAATATCATACGAATTGATACCAAACCCGATGCTGCCATTGGTATAAATTTTTTCTGCAAGATAGTCGCCGTTGCTCATGCGTTTATAATCTAATGGCACAGGTCTGGAAACACCCATTATCTGAACTTCTGGCGAATAAGGATATACCCAAAGTCCGTTGATGATGGGCTTTTGAGTATCTACTATCTCTGAAAACATACCTACCGAAAACGGATTGATGATGTCTTCCGTAGAAGTATCGCGCAATTCGAAATGCAAATGCGGCCCACCCGAACTTCCCGTATTTCCCGAATATCCTATTATATCACCTTTCTTTACGAGCAGTTCGGTACCAATAGGAAAAAGCTCTATTTCAAATTGGTTAGCTGCATATTGTTCCTTTTTTACATAATTGCTTATCGGAGCGGCAAAACGTTCCAAATGCGCATATACCGAAGTATAACCATTTGTATGACGAATATAGAGCACATTTCCATAACCAAACGCACTCACTTTGATTCTATTTACCACACCATCTTCTACAGCATATACAGGAAATCCCGTTTTTCTTTGTGTAGCAAAATCGATCCCCGAGTGAAAATGATTGGAACGCAATTCGCCAAAAGTGCCATTGACAAGCAAATCAATCTCCAAAGGAGAACGATAATTCACACTCGAAACCTGTGCTTTTGGATACGTTATCAACCCCAAAACAAAATACACCATCAAGCAGTATTTCATAGTTAATTATTTTTCAACCAATTAAGTTACTTTTAAATTTACAAAAATTTACGAATTACAATTTCAAAAAAATATGAGATAATTAAAATTTTTTTTAGTATTTTCGAAAATGAAATAGTAATTTTGTATAACGCATAAGCATGTATAATGAGTGAGCTAAAACACTATATTCAGGAGTTGGATAAAAAGTTTACAAAACTTATACAGAAAACCCATGATTTGCAAGACGAGAATGAACGTTTGAAAAGTGAGTTGTACAAATCAAGGGAGCTTATCCAAGGTTTAGAATTACAATTAAACGAATTGAATAAAGACAACAAAACCTTGCGAATGGCCAATGCGTTATTGGGCAGTGATACCTATAAAAAAGAAACAAAATTAAAGATAAATAGTATCATTCGAGAGATTGATCATTGTGTAGCACAACTTTCTAGAGAATAGATATGAGAGAGAAATTGAAAATAAAAATTTCTATAGCAGACAGAGTTTACCCTCTGACTGTAGATCCATCTCAGGAAGAAGGCTTACGCATTGCATCTAAAAAAATAGATGCCGCTATAAAACAATTTGAAGAAAACTATGCCGTGAGAGACAAGCAAGATGTATTAGCCATGAGCGCTTTACAATTTGCGGCTCAAACAGAACAAGTACGAATAGAACATAAAGAAGATGTAGAAGAAGCTATACAAGCTCTTAAACATCTCAATGAAAAAATTGATACATATCTTTAATTACAAAATATAGTCATAAATCGGTGGTATCCGATTTATAAAATACTGCTCACATTAGATACGTTTGATAAACTCAACACTAACAGATTAGAATGAGCGAAGCGTTATCACTAAAGCATGCTACCTCGAGTAGATCCTTGAACGATAAGATAGCTCAAAACTTGTTTATCCAGAGTTTATGCAACTCACTAATGTGGGCTTTTTTTATTAATTTTCTAACATAACAATGGGAACAACAATATTTGTAATTATTGCATTGATTGGAGGAGCTAGTATTGGATTCGGAATAGCAAAATATTTAGAAAAAAACAATGCTTCCTCTATTATTAAAAATGCGAAAAACGAAGCGAAAGGCATCCTAAAAGATGCACGTAACGAAGGAGAAGCCATAAAAAAAGACAAGATCTTACAAGCTAAAGAGAAATTTTTGGAACTCAAAGCAGAGCACGAACAAGTTATCTTGTCTAGAGACAAAAAAATGGCAGAAGCTGAGAAAAGAACTCGAGACAAAGAGTCACAAATCTCAAACGAACTTTCCAAAGCTAAAAAAGCAGCCGAAGAAAGTGAAAAACTTATTGCAGAGTACAATACTAAATTGGAACTCATCGAACGCAAACAAGAAGAAACAGACAAACTGCACAAAGTTCAAGTGGAAAAATTAGAACAAATTGCAGGTCTTACCGCAGAAGAAGCTAAAATTCAATTGATCGAAAGTATGAAAGCCGAGGCAAAAACCTCAGCTATGTCTCACATACAAGATACCATTGAAGAAGCTAAAATGATTGCTCAGCAAGAAGCTAAAAAAATCATCATCAACACAATTCAACGTGTAGGTACCGAAGAAGCCATCGAAAACTGCGTTTCTGTATTCAACATTGAATCAGACGATGTAAAAGGTAGAATCATCGGTCGCGAAGGTCGTAATATCCGAGCACTCGAAGCTGCTACCGGTGTAGAAATCATCGTTGACGACACTCCAGAAGCTATTATCTTATCTTGTTTCGACCCTGTTCGCAGAGAGATTGCAAGACTTTCCTTACACAGATTGGTAACAGACGGACGTATTCACCCAGCTCGTATCGAAGAAGTAGTTACCAAAACTCAAAAACAAATAGACGAAGAAATCATCGAAGTTGGTAAACGTACCGTAATAGATTTAGGTATTCATGGTTTGCATCCTGAATTGATCAAAATGGTAGGACGTATGAAATACCGATCTTCTTACGGACAAAACTTATTGCATCACTCAAGAGAAGTAGCCAAACTTTGTGGACTCATGGCTGCAGAATTGGGACTCAATGTAAAATTAGCTAAAAGAGCTGGTTTGCTACACGATATTGGTAAAGTACCTGAATCTGAAAGCGATTTACCACACGCATTATTAGGTATGCAATTGGCTGAAAAATATGGCGAAAAACCAGAAGTTTGTAATGCCATCGGTGCTCACCACGACGAAATAGAAATGACATCCTTGATTTCGCCAATCGTACAAGTATGTGATGCTATTTCTGGAGCAAGACCTGGTGCAAGACGTCAAGTTCTTGATTCTTATATCCAACGTCTGAAAGACCTCGAATCGATTGCTTACGGCTTTACAGGTATCAAAAATGCTTATGCCATTCAAGCTGGTAGAGAATTGCGCGTAATCGTAGATTGTGAAAAAGTAACAGACGAAATGGCAGCTAATTTGTCTTTTGAAATTTCTCAAAAAATTCAAACGGAAATGACTTATCCGGGACAAGTAAAAGTTACAGTTATCAGAGAAACTCGCGCTGTAAATATTGCCAAATAATAGAAAGATATATTATAAAAAAAGAGGCTTACGCCTCTTTTTTTATTTTAGACCAAGGATGAAACTCTTCCATGACTTTTCTCAATGCGGAGTTTTCTACGTGAAGATAGATCTCTGTAGTAGTTATAGATTCATGTCCGAGCATGGCTTGTATCGCAAAAAGATTGGCTCCGTTTTCCAACAAATGAGTAGCAAAAGAACGTCGCAGCGTATGCGGACTTACCTATTTGCTTATTCCTGCCATTTTAGCGGCATTTTTTACTATGGTAAAAATCATAGCTCGCGTCAGCGGTTTGCCTCTTCTATTTAGAAATAACACATCGGTAATATGATGGTCATTTACCAATTCAGGACGTGTATATTTGATATAACTTTTTAATAAATCTTGGGTCTGCTCTGCCATAGGTACCAAACGCTCACGATTTCCTTTTCCAAAAACTCGTATAAATCCATCTTCAAAAAAAATATCCGATAGCTTGAGTGCTATTACTTCCGAAACGCGCAATCCAAAGCTGTACAAACTGTCTAATATCACATAATTTCGATCGCCTTCATACGTATTGCGGTCTATTTGATCCAATAGCAATTCTATCTCTTCTAATGTAAGATATACAGGTAGTTTTCTATCCAATTTGGGATGTTCTACAAATTGGATTGGATTGTGTTCAATCTTTTTTTCCAAAACTAAAAAAGAAAAAAAAGTGTTGAGACTTGACAGAATGCGCGCTTGTGTTTGCGGACTATACCGATCGCCTAAAAAATATACAAACTCTCGAATATGATGCTCTTGCACTTGGGTAATCGAAGAAATTTCTTCTTGTATATAACTAAAAAACTTTTGTAAATCGTACGAATAACTCACAGATGTATTGTCGGAAAGCCCACGCTCTAACCGAAGATACATCATGAATTCTTCTATTATTTGTTCAAATTTTTCCATAAAAAAACCACCTTGATTACAGGTGGTTTAAAAATACAATATTTTTTTATTAGAATTTGTATCCTAATCCTACTTGAACCACAGAATTTTTGTGATCTGCTGCTTCAAACGTTATGTTTCCAATTTTATAATCTTCTCCAATTTTAGATAAACCTAAATTATAACGAGCGTTAACAAATAAACCAGATGATAAATCATACGCTAAACCAAAGTTTACACCAAAATCTACAGATTTGTAGTTATCTTTTACATCAGAAGTACCTGTATATCCGCCAAATGTACCTTCTTGTTCAGCTTTAGTTAAAAAACCTACTTGAGGACCTGCTTCAACAGAAAAACCATCAACTAAATAATATTTGAACATAATTGGAATGTTAATATAATCATTATTCCATTTTACTTCAGAATTATTGTATGTGAACTTAGCACCTTGTGCAGAATATAAAACCTCTGGTTGAATAGAGAATTTCTCGTTGAATTTGATTTCAGCAACAGCTCCCACATGGAAACCTGTTTTCATTTCAGCATTATCTAAACCTGAGATGTTTGAAAAGTTAACTCCTGCTTTAGGTCCAAATTTTACTTCTTGTTGTGCAAATGCACTATTTCCGATTGCAAATACTGCTATAGCAGCTAAAACTAATTTCTTCATAATATTTCTTTTTTTGTTAATGATTCCAAATTACGTGCCAAACTAGAATCTATAACCTAAAGAAACTTGTATGACTGAATTTCTCAGTGGGTCAAAGTTGAGATGTTTGTTGTAAAAACTCAATTCTTGCACCAAACGATCGTAGGTTTCCTGAGGTATAGAGCCATCCGAATTATCGGGTGCAGACAACTTTTTGTACCCATTGTCTTTGCTGTACACATCTTGCAATCCGAGATAGTATCTTGCTGACACAAACATATCGGTAGTAATATCATAATTAAATCCTACTACTACTCCATAGTCGATTTTTTCGTAATAATCTTTAAAATCTGTACTTCTATAGCCTTGTTCGAATAAATATCGGTCTAAGGTATTATCTGCATAATTCAGATATTTACGAGCTGGGTTTGCTTTGTTGATATCAAAACTTCCCGACGCGTCAAACATATATCCGATTTGCCCTCCGATATGAAAAGCAAATTGTTTGTTTACATAATAGTTGAAAGTAATAGGTATATAGCTATTATGTGTAGTGACATCTTCAAGTTTTACTACATCTGTGGGTTGGAATGTAAAAGCATCAAATTGTTGGTATTCTTTTCCTTTGTACCCTTGCATAGAGTACATCAATTCGAGTGTTAGGGAAGTTTTTTTGTAAAAAGAGAAAGGTATTTCTACAAATCCACCTACGTGAACTCCTGGTTTGAACTGTTGGGATTCTCCCCCGCTAAAGTTGGCCATATTGAGTCCTAACTTTGCTCCAGTTTCTACTTTTCCATATTGTGCAGTAGCAATTTGTGCTCCAAAAAACAAAATTCCTAAAGAGAGTAAGATTTTTTTCATTTCGTAATTTTTTGTTTTGTTAAAAATATAAAAAAAAGCCTTTCATATGAAAGGCTTTTTAAGAATATTTTAAAAAAAATTAGAATTTAAATGTCAACCCAAATCTTGCTGCGTCGAAGAAATTGTTAAAGTTGTTGATATTTACATAAAAATTGTTTGTAGCTTCACCGTTCTCTGGTTTGTAAGTGTTGTAACCGATAAGATCGCTCAATGCGAAGTTGATAGCTACTTTAGGAGTTACGAAATAGTTGAATCCTAACCCTGCGTCGATTCCAAATCCTGAAGCTTTATTTTCTGTAGTACCGTTTCCATCTTCTAACTCATTTTTGTAAGATAAATATCCAACTCCAAGTTCAGAATACACTTTAAATCTTTGTCCTAATTCAGCAAAATAGTAACGACCGAATACTCCGATTCCCATTACGTTATCTTTTTCTACTGATGGTGTTGGTCCGTAATCATCTCTTTTGTTAGATCCAAATCCTAATTCCAATCCTAAAGCGAAATTATTTGTAATGAAATAACCAGCTTTTGGAGTGAAAGTAAAATTAGAAGTTTTTACTTCATCTTGAGTGTCATCAGTAGAGTTGTAACCTAACATACCTTCTACAATAACATCTCCTTCGTTGAAACCATATTCTTGTGCGTTAGCTGATACCGCTCCTAAAGCGATCATCGCTGCAAGTACAATCTTTTTCATCTTTCTATCTGATTTAAAATTTTGTCAAATTTAATCCAAAAATCCGATGAAATCCAAATTTTATGGTGATTTTTTATTCCTATAAGGTCTTAAACAAAAATATTATAATTATTAATAGAAATTATGAGGAATTTTTACACATTTGACAACATCCATTTTTTTTTTAAACGATTTGTATATCAAAGTGATAGAACAAGTAGCGAATCTCTATTATATTTGTAAAAAAGATTTTTATGAAAAAAATTCTTATTCTCAATGGTCCGAATCTCAATTTATTGGGCAAGAGAGAGCCTGAAGTGTACGGCAATGAATCGTTTGAAGATTATTTTTCTAAATTGAAAGAAAAATATTCACATATCAATATGGAATACCGTCATACCAATATAGAAGGTGAGCTCATAGATATACTTCACGAATTTGGCTTTGAATTTGATGGTATCATCTTGAATGCGGGTGCATACACTCATACATCTATCGCTATAGCAGATGCTATAAAGGCTATAAATACGCCTGTAATAGAAGTACATATTTCCAATACATTTGCGAGAGAATCATACAGACATCACTCGTATTTATCACCTGTGTGCAAAGGTGTGATTGTAGGTTTTGGGCTGCAATCGTATCATCTGGCACTTCAATATTTTTTGCATGAAATATAGTTGCGTTATAGGATTTCTCCTTTTTGTTCAATACGTTTTTTCTCAAATATCAGGCACTGTTACTGATGCAAACGGCACTGCTATCGCCTATGCTCTACTTTTTGTAGAAAACTCTTCTTTGTACACTATTTCCAATGCTAATGGCCAATATAGCTTTCCGCAAACAATCTCATCAGATGATATCATTTGGTGCCAACATTTGGATTATTTTTCTAAAAACTATCCCGTTCGTGCTCATTCCAAGCAAAAAATCGATTTTGTACTAGACGATCGGCTCGGTCACCAAATCATTGTAAATTCGAACGAATTAGGTAAAAATATCATAAAAAAAGCCATACGATTTCGAAAAAACAACCATCGCATTTTCTACAATTACAGCTATGATTTCTATTCGAAAGGCGCTATGGAAGTGACCAATTTTCCCCAAAAAATTATCGGATACGACATACAACAACTCGATCCCAATCTCAAATTGGACTCGTTGCGCAATCAGTATATTTTTTTATCAGAAAATATATCGAAGGTAGAAGGTCAAAAACCATTTGACTACAAAGAAAGCATACTTTCATCTAAAACCAGTGGCAACAATCAAGGACTGAACTTTGAAACTTCGTATCATTCGCAATTCGATTTTTACAACAACGAGGCATATACACATTGGAGACTCATCTCGCCTATAGCAAGTAATGCTTTCAATTATTATCAATATCAATTGGTGGATCAATGGCTAGATACATATACCAACCAAACTATCTATAAAATAAAAGTTACACCGATACGCAATGAAGAACCTGTAGTTGATGGTTTTTTATTTATTGCAGAAAAAAATTGGGAAATATACGGTGTAGATTTTACAGTAAAAGGTGCCAATGTAGAATCACCGCAAGTACAAGAATACCATATCCGACAACAATATGTTTACAATAAAGAAGTAAATCAGTTTGTAAAAAGCAATCAATCGATCTGTTTTGCAGGAAAAATATTGGTATTTGATTTTATTTCCGAATACCAGCAAGTCTATACCAATTGGCGTTTTGACTCCATTTATTCTAAAAAGTACTTTTCGAAGGAATGGATTCAGTATGCCACTACCACGGAAACTACAGATTCTATTTATACACAGAAAAATCGTCCATTGGCATTGACCTACCTTGAAAAAATAGATTTTGTAAAACACGATCGGGAATTGCTCGACAAAAGCACCAAACAATACCAAGATTCGGTAGATAAAGTAAACAATCGATTCAATCTCTTCAAGCTTATCGTGGGTTACAAATACAGAAATAGTTACAAAAACGAAACATACAAATACAACGGTCTGCTATCTACCTTTGCTTTCAATGCGGTTCAAGGTTTTAATGTCACAACAGGCTTATCTTACCTGAAAGAACAACCTCATCGAGAGACGTATTACGAATTGGGGGGCTTTGTCAACTATGGTATTGCGGAAAACAAACCTCGCTTTTCAGGATATTATACGCAGCTTTTCAATAGATATAACTACGCCAAACTCGATATTTCTGGCGGTGTAGTGGTGCATCAGTTTGGTGAAGAATTTCCAATCAAAAAGCTAATCAACTCGATAGCCTCTTCGTATTTTGGAAGAAATTATGCCAAATTTTACAAAAAAGAATATATAAGAACCGCTTACGAGCAAGAAGTGATCAACGGCTTGTTTGCCAGAGCTGATTTTGAGTATTCCAATCGCGTACCGCTGTACAATCATACGACGAATTCTCCATTTGTAAAAGACAAATTATTCGGTTCGAATAATCCTTTGGATCCTACGGATTTTGAAAATGCGGGATTTACTTCAAATCATATTTTCAAATTGAGACTGAAAGCCACCTATCATATCGGGCAAAAATTCATCCGTTATCCCCATAAAAAAATTCATATTCGCAATAGAAAATATCCAAGTTTAACTTTGGAATACGAAAATGGTTTTGGATCTACCGATGCAAAAAACAATTACAATCTACTGAGCTTGTCCACCAAGTATGAGACATCGTTGGGTATTGTAGGAAATCTGGGAATGTATATCAATGCAGGAAAATTTTTCAATGCAGATGAAATTTCTTTTATGGATTACAAACATTTTTATGGAAATGAAACTTTTGTAGGTACGAGTCAGAATTATTTGGGGAAGTTCAATTTACTCCCCTATTATAGTTATAGTACCAACAAAGATTTTGTAGAATGGCATGTGGAGCACAATTTCAAAGGATTTCTATTGAACAAAGTTCCTGTAATCCGCAAACTGCAATATCATTTCATCGCCGGTGCACACGGTATACAGACGCTAGATAAAAATCCGTATTTCGAATACAGTATTGGTTTGGAAAATTTTGGTATTGGAACTTTCAGACCGTTTCGCATCGACTATTTTAGATCTTATTTTGGAGGTCAATCGCAAAATGGATTTATCATTGGAATAAAATTATTAGACAAATTAAACTAAAAAAAAGAAGACCATTTATGTCTTCTTTTTTAATCTATTCTTTCAATTTTTGCTCCCAGAGCCGCCAACCGGCAATCGATATCTTCGTATCCGCGGTCTATCTGGTCTATATTTTGTATAATACTTGTACCTTTAGCAGACAAAGCAGCTATCAATAAAGAAATCCCTGCTCTAATATCTGGTGAAGTCATTTTGGTAGCTTTCAATTGAGATTTGAAATCATGACCTATAATCACGGCTCTATGTGGATCGCACAATATGATTTTGGCTCCCATATCGATTAGTTTGTCCACAAAAAACAAACGAGATTCAAACATTTTCTGATGAATAAGCACTTCACCACGCGCTTGTGTAGCCACTACCAATATGATACTCAACAAATCTGGTGTCAATCCAGGCCAAGGAGCATCTGAAATAGTCAGTATAGAGCCATCGATAAAATTCTGTATTTCGTATCCATCTGTATGAGCGGGAATGTAGATATCATCACCTTTTTGTTCCAATGTAATACCTAACTTTCTAAATGTAGTAGGTATGATACCTAAATGTTCCCAACCTACATTTTTTATAGTAATTTCGCTGCGAGTCATAGCTGCTAAGCCAATCCACGAACCGATTTCTATCATATCTGGCAAAATTCGATGATGGCATCCATGAAGTTGCTCTACACCTTCTACGGTAAGCAAATTAGAGCCCACACCCGTAATTTTGGCACCCATAGAGATAAGCATGTTGCATAATTGCTGAATATATGGTTCACAAGCCGCATTGTAGATAGTAGTTGTACCTTTAGCAAGTACTGAAGCCATCAATATGTTGGCAGTACCAGTTACAGAAGCTTCATCGAGTAGCATATAGGTACCATTGAGTCCCTCAGGTGCTTCTACTCCATAAAAATATTCTTCCTTATTGTATCTAAAAGTAGCACCTAAACGGATAAAACCATCGAAATGAGTATCTAAGCGACGACGTCCAATCTTATCGCCTCCAGGTTTTGGAATATAGCCTTTGCCAAAACGAGCTAATAGAGGCCCTACAATCATTATAGATCCTCTCAACGATTTTCCTTCTTCTCTAAAATTGTCTGACTCCAAATAATTCAGATCGATAGCATCCGCTTGAAATACGTATGTATTGCGGTCTTTTTTTTCTATTTTCACACCTAAATTACCGAGTAAATGTATCAATTTATTTACGTCGATAATATCTGGAATATTAGATATAGTAACTGGTTCAGATGTTAAAAGCACTGCACATAACACTTGCAATGCTTCGTTTTTGGCTCCTTGTGGTTGTACTTCTCCTTTCAGAGGCACACCACCTTCTATTTTGAATGTTCCCATTAAAAAGACTATGCTTTTCTATTGTTTTGATTAGACTTATTGTTATTCGAATAGTTAGATTTCCCTTGATTGGAATGAGAATTACCCTGATTGGAATGTGCTGATTTGGT
>Ga0079224_100011537_pt1 | contig 12179 bp, 8 predicted proteins | sample Stecom2015_FD_80414 | JGI IMG/M metagenome (GOLD analysis project Ga0079224, IMG submission 80414) | Agricultural soil microbial communities from Utah to study Nitrogen management - Steer compost 2015 | ecosystem: Environmental > Terrestrial > Soil > Agricultural land | place: USA: Utah... | reverse complement strand
TCAGCACCTCACAATACAATTGTTAGAAGATTAGATGAAGCTAAGGCTGCTAGAAACCCAATTGTATCATTTAAAGATATTCATAAGTTTATTTAAAAATAAGGAGTTTCCGTTTTGGAAACTCCTTTTTACTTACATATTATTAAGCAAGTACTGCTTCAAAACTATCATATCCTACGCCATTAACATCAAAATAAACATGATTTGGATTTGATTGATTCAGATCTCCAGTGTTATGTGTATTGTTGTCATGAATAATATAATTGATACCATATCTTGTGTACATAATATGGACAGGTATGATTACTTTAAACCATCCATCATGGCCTTCTAAAGCAGTTGCTTCTACGCCAGGCCAAATAGATTCTTGTCCTTGTCCATCAATCTTTAAAAACCAATAATGTATATAAAGTGTTGGAGTATTCAATAATGAATTATACACATAAAATGTTGTTTCATTTACAAAAGTAGCTAACGCTTCTTCTGCATCTGTTTTAGTTTCAAATGAACCAAAGTATGTGACGAATACTCCACTTTCAATTGTTAAATCTCTTGTTTGTTGATTATCACCATTACTAAATAATAGTCCTTGTACTAACTCTAAATTAAATTCTACATCAACATAGAACCAACCTTCATCTTCTAAGTCAGATGTTAGTACTTGACCTGGCCAACTACCAACTAAACTGTTGCCACCTTCTTGCCAAGCCCAAATATAAATATTTTCCCAGTCTAAAGTATTATAGAAATAAATTTTTTCTAATAGCGGATCTTCTGGGTCTTGTGGTTCTTCTGGTTCAACATCCAATAAAGCTTCTGCTTCTGCTGACGCTTTTGAGTTATACCAAATGCCATTATAAAAATATATATACTCCGTATTATCTAATACTAAATCTATAGTTTGGTTATCAAAGCCTGTAAGACCATTATTAAAAATTATATTTAAAGGTAATATAACATTTTCAAATTTAAAACTATACCAATCGTCTGCTTCCTCTATCATTAACGTCCCTGGATACTCACCGATGATTTCTGGACTAAATGTAAAAACCTTTAAAGTTTTCCATTTTTGTTTAGAATTTAGAAACCATATTTCAACATCAACTTCTACCTCAGGTTCAAGCTCGAAAACTGCTTCCTCAGCCGCATCAAATGAACTATAAATACCTGCGAGTGATGCATAAACATTTTCTTCTGTAACGATTAAGTCATCTGTTTTTCTCTCATCAGCATTTGATAAACCATTACTGAAGAGAATTCCAAATTTACCTTCAAATGGTACTTCAACCATAAACCATGAATCCTTACCTTCTATAACTTGTGCTTTAATTCCTGGCCATGTTTCAAATGCATTGCCACCCGCATTCCAAGCCCATGCATAAACATCTGTCCAATTGTTTGAATTATAGAAGTATACCGTTGTAGGTATAACTGGTTCTTCAGGTAGTGGGTCAATTACTGATCCACCATTTGCTGTATGTGCATCTTCTTTTGATGCATACCAAGTACCATCAAAGAAATAAACATTTGTATCATTTGTCACTTGTAAGTTAGCAGTCTGGTTAGATTCACCACCACTACCATTATTAAAGATAATATTCACCGGTAAGATCACATCTTCTAATAAAATTTGATACCAACCATTACTTTCATATGTCATTTCAGTTCCTGGCCATGTACCAAATAACTCTGGACTAAATGTATAAACATGTACCTTAGCCCAATTGGATTTAGCGTTAAAGTAATAAACCATGACATCTTGTGGAACTAACGTTTCAAGAGATGCCTCAGCAGCACTATATGAACCATAAATACCTGCAAGTGACACATATTTGAGTGTCGTTGTCACTGTAACATCTGGGGTCTTTTTTTCATTACTCTCACTTAATCCATTATTAAATAATAACCCAAACTCACCTCTTAAGACATCAAATGGTACAGTCGCAACATACCAACCAGGTTTACCTGAAACTGGAGTTGCTAACATACCTGGCCATGTTGAATATGCATTAGTTGTTTCTCTCCATGCCCATACATAAACTGTTTCCCAATTATCCGAGTTAAAGAAATACACATCTGTTGAACCTTCTGGTTCATTCGGATTTCCAACACTTGCTTCTGCATCTTCTTTATTATTATAAGGACTACCTTGAGCATTCATTGTCACATATAATGCGAATCTTGAATCAATAAAGATATCCTCTGTTTGACGACCTTCGCCACCAGTACCATCATTAAAGATGATAGTAAATTGATCACTATTAACATCTAATTCTACATCAATATAGTACCAGCCACTTCCTAAGTCATCAACATCAATAACTGCCGGTGTACCTGGCCATGAACCCATAGCCTCACTGGTTGGTTCACCATAAAATACATAAGCATATACTTGCATCCAACCATTTGTATTTAAGAAATAAACTCTTGTTTTAGCATCATCTAATCCGGAAGCTTCTGCTTCTTCAAATGATGTGAATTGTCCATTTAAACTAAAGTAAATGGCAGTCTTTGTAATAAGTTCAAATTGAACTTTTTCTAAACCGACTGCAAATTCTAAGCTCAAATCTAAGTTATCTATCGATTCAACTTTAAAAGTTGCATAATACCAACCTTCACGATCATGTGAAGACATTGTTATTTCATTATCCTGATCGACTTTCAAAACCACAGCTGAATCACCACGATGATAAAAATAGACTGTGAAGTCTTCTAAAGATGATGATGTACATGAAACTAAAATCATTACAACAATCATCATCGTTATAAGTGATAATATTTTGTTCATTCTTATTCCCCCTGAACAATTTTAACATACATATTATAATATGTAAGCGCTTATATTCATAATGAATTGAACTATAAACAGTTATGGAAAGGTTTCCTTAATCATTTTAATAAAAAAAATACACTCCTAATGAGTGTATTTGATTTTAATTATTCAGCGTCAATATAATCTTTTTGCTTCTTTTTGTTCTTTTTAATTTGTTCAAAGATTCCAGGTCCAAATAATGTGTAATAGATTGGGATTAATAAGAATAACACCCACCCTGGATGCCACCAATCGAATACAAACCCAAGAACTAAATATACAGCAATAATGATTACAGAAAAACTAATCTTTATTTGTTTTAAGCCGACAATAAATGGAGATAATGGAATTAATAAAAAGACTGCTGCCGATGGAACCCAAGCGTCGGTAATAAATCCAAGCATTAAGAAAGCGAATAGTGAAATCATTGGTGAAGCAGCGACAATTCTTTTTTGCCAGTTGTATTGGAACATATTTTTAATTTCCTTTCATATAGATTCATTCTATAAAACTTCTTCGATTTTTTCAATTAATTTATCTAATAATTTAGGAATCATACCGTTTTTATAATACATAAGATATGTACTATTATCAGAAGACATATAATCAGTTCTATAAATTACTGTTAATCCCAAGATTAAATCTTCATAATCTGCAGCATCAATTAAATGTTTATTTGATTCTAATTCAACAAATCTTTTCATTTTAGAAATGTAATTTTTCTCTAATAAATGATTGTCATTTAAATAATTCATCAATAAAGATACCGTAAAGTATACATCAGTGTCATTTTTATTCAGTTCTTCTTTAATCATTTTAAAGTAATTCAAATGATTTAAAAACGTCTTCAAAGCCATCTTTAATAATATACCCTACACCTAAAATTTTTGATCCAATGTGTGCACCTACTGTTGGTGTAATTGTTGAAACCAACACATTATTCGCACATGAAATTTCTTCTTTAATTTTTTGACTTAATTTAATCGCATCTTCAAGCCTTCCAGTATGAAGTACAATAAAGTCTGCATTTTTTACATCTTTAGTTTCATCGACAATGAGTTCAAACATTCTACTAACTGCTTTTTGATGGGTTCTGATTTTTTCTTTTGTAGTAATTCTACCTTCACTGTTAAGCGTTAAGATAGGTTTTACTTTAGCAAGAATACCAATCGTACCAGAAAATGATGAAAGTCTACCATTTTTAATCAAGTATCTTAAATCATCTACAATAAAATAGGCATTCATTTGAGTTCTTATTTTACCAATGATCTCTTTGATTTCTAAAACATTTTTACCTAAATCAGCTAAATGTTCTGCAATCTTGACTAAATATCCTTGCATCAAAGTTGCAGAATATGTATCACATACATGAAAATGAATACCTTCAATATGTGGGTCAATGAGCTCTTTTAAGTTTTTACCATAAGCAGAAAGGTTAGTTGAAATCGGAAAATGAATGACATCTGTGTATCCCATTTCTTTAAGTGTTTCAACTTGTGTTAAAACTTCACCTAAAAGCGGTGCAGAGGTTGTTGGTATAATGTCTGTTTTTTCTAATTTTTCATAAAATTCATCAGCGGTGATATCGACACCATCAACTAATTCTTCATTACCAAAATGAATTGTTGTCTTAGTAATTAAAGCCTTAGTTTTAAATGGTGCATATTTCAAACCTGAGGATGAATCTGCTGTAAAACCTATTTTCATATCTACTTATCTCCTATGATTTGATATGCATATTGCATAATCTCTTTTTGCAGTTTTACATTTTTATAGATATCAGCGTGGCGATGTTCTTTAGCATTTTTATATAAGGTAATGTTATTATTCTTACCTAATTCAATTGTTTTTAAAATTTGTTTGGCAATCGTCTTTGGCTCATATGAAATGAGTTTTATTAATGGTGATGCCCATTTTGCCCATTCTGGCATCATACCTTTTGTTGTGTTGGTATAAACTATAAATGGATCAATTAATTTATATGTAATTGAGTGATCTTTACTATAGTAATAATAGTAACTCATGTTACTCATCATCTTAGTGATACCATAGGCCTTAATTCTTCCATAGGTATCCATCTTCTCTAAATCACTCATTTCAAAACTTGTTGCAGCTGACATTGAAGTCGTATGAATCACAGTTTTTTCATTAGACTTATATAAAGCAGACAATAATGTTTCAAAAAGGATTAGAGGTGATAAAAAGTTTACGATGATCGCTTTATTTAAATCCCCTTGATTATCTGCCTTTTTACTTGGAACCATCGCTGCATTTTGAAATAGATAATCAATGACAGGATGATCCTTTAATATCTTCTTCGATACTTTCTTGACTTCATCAAGTTTTAAAAAGTCAGCTAGATAATAATCAACCTTTAACTTGTCATTAACAAGACGAAACTCATCAATGGAATCCTTGATGAGTTGTTCATTTCTAGCAACAATAATCAAATGGTAGGTTTTCTTTTCTGCAAGTAGCCTCGCTACTTCTTTACCAATACCATTTGTTGCTCCAGTAATTAAGATTTTTTTAATCTGTGAATTGGAAGATGTCAAGTTGTCTACCACCTTTACGTCTGTCTTCTGGAATCTTTTGCCACTTAGATGTTCTACCTTTACCAAGTGGTTGAATTAGCCCTTCATCCTTAAGTCTTTTTAAGGTACGGTCAATGGTGATTTCTGAGACAGTTGGATGCACAGCTCTAATGTCTTCTTTTGAAAATATTTCTTTACCATTTCTAATGGTTGCTTCAATGTTATCACTTTTGTTTAACTTTTTCTCAAAACTATATTCTCTTGAGAAATCATTAACTTCTTCATATGCTTGATCTAAAATATCAATGATTAATCGATTTAACAAATCTGTGTTTGGAAAGCCCGATTGATAAGCATAATTTGCTTGGGCTAATGCCATTTGATATTGACCAAAGTTTTTATAAAAATATTCGAAGAATGAAACATATTTAAAGACTGAAAAGTCTCTAATTAGAAATGCATATAAACCCATATACGCAACAACATCATTATGCATGGTAAAGAGATTTGCGTTAACAAAGTCAATATAGAAATTTGAAATTAATTGGGTTAATTCATATAACTTCGTTTTGTTTTGCTTGTTATACTCACTGATAATCGCTTCTAAGTCTTCTTTTTTACCTTGTGCCTTGGTTGAGGTAAATAAGGTTCCATCTGTTTTTTTCTCTTTACTTTCAAATTTAATGGGTTCATAATTTTTTGATAATGCTTTTGCAAGATTATCAAACTCATTCGGTAGTAACTCGAAATCTTGTGGGTTCTTTTGAATAGCTGTTAATGCACCCTTGATATTTAAGAGGAATGTTTCTTTCTTATTCTTAGCGACTAACTTCTTTTTTGAAAGAAGTTTAAGTCTAGCATCAGTTAAACCTAAATCTAAGATTTTACCAAAAAAGTAAATATTCTTTTCAATAGTTTTCCTTAAGAAGACATCACTATCTCTTTCAAAGAGTTCATCATAGTAAAATGATTTACCCTTTGCTTCATAAACCTTCAGTAACAACAGTAATGTTTCTGTTGAAACTAAAAGACGGGACATATTAGATAAAGCTTTCATTAATTAACCTTTTAATCGTGGAATGGAGAACCACCGATGAACTCAAGTAGTAGTGAATTTGATGGGATTAACTTCTCATCAATATCTTTAAAGTATTTTAAGAATTTAACTAGACGGTTGGCGGTTACGAAGTTTTTATCAGTGCGGTCGATTTGTTGTAAGTGCGGAATTGCATATTTTTTAAGTACTAATAACTCATATGATAATTCTGAGTTGAAGACATAGTTAACGCCTTCTTGGTTTGGATAAATCCAACGGAATTCACCACGACGGACAGATGGCCACATATCAATGGTCATATTAACCGGCGTTGATCTATATTTTTGGTCACGAACCATCCTTCTTAATAAACGTAAGTCTGTTAAAGAGATTGGGTTGTGGTCATCAATATGGATTTGAGTTTGTGGTGCAATGAAAATCTTGAATTTTTGGTGAGAAGGAATTAAAGTGGTTAATCTATCGTTTAAAGCATGAATACCTTCAATTAAGATTGGAGAATTCTTTTCTAGTTTAATTTTTGGACCTTCAACACGTTTTCCAAGTTTGAAATCAAAGTGAGGAAGTGAAACTTCTTTACCTTGTACAAGTGCTGCCATATCATGGTTGAAACGCTCAACATCTAACGCTTCAACGTGTTCTAAATCTGGTTTACCATCAGCATCTTTTGGTGCTTCATGTTTTGGCTTATAATAATCATCCATTGAAATCATCTTTGGCTTGATACCTTTTGCCATTAATTCAATACGTAATCTATTGGTAAAAGTAGTTTTACCAGATGATGAAGGACCAGCAACTGCAATTAACTTAATATCTTCTGCTGCTGCAGCAATCATATTACCAAGTTCTGCTAATTGATCATTATGTTTTGTTTCACAAAGGTTCACAAAATCAACCTCAGCATCTCTTGTTTCGACATGTTTGTTGATATTTGCAATTGTGTCACCACCGATGATTTTACCCCATTTGTAAGCTTCTTTTAAAGTTTTACCAAATGTTCTTTGATCAACAAACTCAGGTAACATGCTTTTTAATTCTGCTCTTGGGTAGAAGATTAAGAATCCTGGATTATAGAATTTTGTATCAAAAACTTGTAAGTAACTTGTGTTAGGTAACATATATGAGAACATGTAGTTAACATAGTTGCCAGCTTGATAAAGATTAACATTATCTTCTTGACGAAGTTTTAATGTTTCAATTTTATCTAAATAGCCATAATTTGAATAGATTTTAATTGCCTCAGCTTTAGAAACAGATAAACGTTTAATTTGTAATGATTCTTTAACGATTTCTTTAACAACTGAAACAATTTTTTCATATAATTCAACTGTTAATTCTGCATTATCAACAGTTGCTAAAATTGAACGTGATACTGAGTATGAGAATCTAATCTTTAATGATGGATTAATTCTATATATTGCCATAGCAAATACATAACGTAATGATGCTTCATAAATACGCATACCATCATGTGTATCAAGACCTAAGAACTCAACGTCCGCATCTTCATTCAATATGTATGTTAACTCACGAATACGACCATTTACTGCCGCACATACTGCCCCTTTATGACCAACTTCATTAGCAATTGCTTCTAAAGTCATCTTTCCTGCAAACTCATAAGAATTTGCATTTATGTTTAATTTCATACTTTATCTCCTTTATTCATCTTCATCGAATAGATCTAATCTCGACAGACGGATTTGTTGTTTGCTTTTTGTCATAATCGCCTCTTCGACGACTTTTGCTTCTTGTTCTTGTTTCTTAGTTTCTTTCTTCTTTTCAACGACGATAATTTCTTCTTCATAAGAAGATTTATCGATTTCCAAGAAATAACCATCATCAATCATCTTTTTACCAAATTTATTTGGTGAGTATTTAATTTCAGATAATGGAATGTAGACTGCTTCTTTATTACCAACAATTCTAACTTTTACATCTTCTTTAACTTGTGCTTTAGAAAGTCTTGAACCAGCAACAACTAGATGTGGTAATGCTTTTAATCTTTCTAAGATGATGACACCACGGCGTCCTCTTGCATATTTAGGTAGTTCTTGAACTGTGTCTTTGATAATATGTCCACGAGATGTTAAGAAATAGAAATCATCATTGCTTCTAGCATAGAATGCACATGCTAATGTGTCATCATCACCTAAAGTCATTGATTTCACACCACCTGCTTGAAGTCCATATAATGGTAATTCATCCGTATCAAATCGAAGTCCATAACCTTTTTCACTCATGGCAATTATTTGATCCTTTTGACCCATGTCAACGGATTGTACAAAGTCACCATCAGCTAGTTTCATTGCACGAAGTGGTTTGTTATAACGTGTCACTTCAAATTCAGAAAGGTTAACTTGTTTCATTTGTCCTTGACGTGTTGCTATTAATACTTTTTCATCTTGTTTAAAGTTTGAAATGACAAGTACTTTGATTAATACTTCAGTTTTTTCTATTGGAACAATGTTATTAATATAAACCCCTAGGTCTTTCCATTTTTGTTCATCAATCTTATAAACAGGTAGGAAAATATATTGTCCTAAGTTTGTGAAGATTAATAAAGTATCTAATGTGTTGACTTCTTTTTCAAAAATAAATGCATCATTTTCTTTTAAGCCTGGTTCTGAAGTTGCTTGATAACTACGTAGTGATGCTCGTTTTACATAACCATCTTTAGTAATACCAACGATTGTTTTTTCTTCAGTAATTAATTCACGGTGATCAATCTTAATTGCTTCAATCTCATCTTCAATGACTGATTTTCGATCATTACCTAAGATAGCGTGTACTTCAAGTAACTCATTCTTAATTGTCTTCATTAAGATTTTTTCATTAGAAAGAATTTGGTTTAATTTATCCATTTCTTTTAATAGAGTTGCTTGTTCATCGCGTAGTGCTTGAATATCAGTTGTTGATAAACGATAAAGTTGTAACATAACTATCGCTTCTGCTTGTAGTTCAGTAAAACCAAATTTATTTTGGATTTTTACTTTAGCATCTGCTTTATTTGATGATTCGCGAATGGTCTTAATTACTTCATCAACCACAGATACCATCTTGATTAAACCATCAACGATATGATATCTTTTTTGAGCACGTTCTAATTCATAATTAGAGCGGTTGGTGATAACTTCTTTTTGGTGGTCGATATAAGTTAATAACAGTTCTTTAGCACCAACTAAAACTGGTCGATGGTTAAGAATTGCGACCATGTTATAGTTGAAGGCAATTTGTAAATCGGTATTCTTAAATAGATAGTTTAGAATAAATTGACTATCTGCACCTTTTTTAAGGTCAATTGCGATTCTTAAACCTTCTTGGTCAGTTTCATCACGTACTTCTAAAATATCATCGATATTATTGTTTACACGTAGTGTATCAATAGTTCTGACTAGTTCTGCTTTATTCACTTCATATGGAATTTCAGCAACAACGATTCTATCTTGTGACTTAGAAATTTCTTCAATAAAAGTTTTAGAACGAATAATGACTTTACCAGCACCAGTTGTTAATGCTTGTTTTATACCATCTTTACCTTGAACAATACCTCCCGTTGGGAAGTCAGGTCCTTTAATGAAATTTAAGACCTCTTCAATTGATGCATCTGGATTGTCAATTAAATGAATCGTTGCATCAATAACTTCTCTTAAGTTGTGGGGTGGAATTTTTGTTGCATAACCAGCTGAAATCCCCATTGCACCATTCACTAAAAGGTTTGGGAATTTAGCAGGTAAAACTGTTGGTTCTTGTTCTTCATCATCAAAGTTAGGAACAAAGTTAACCGTTCTTTTATCAATATCTTTTAACAGATATTCTGCTTCTTTAGAAAGACGTGCTTCAGTATAACGCATTGCTGCAGGTGAATCCCCGTCAATCGAACCATTATTACCGTGCATATCAACTAAAGGAAGTCTCATTTTAAAATCTTGAGACATACGTACAAGTGCTTCATAAATTGATGAGTCACCATGTGGATGGTATTTCCCCATAACTTCACCGGCAATTCTAGCACTCTTTTTATAAGGTTTGTTGTAAGCTAAACCCATTTCACCCATCGCGTATAAAATACGACGTTGAACAGGTTTTAATCCATCTCTTGCATCAGGTAAGGCACGATCTTGAATAATGTATTTTGAATAACGTGCAAAACGACTTGAGACAACGTCTTCAAGTAACATTTTTTCTACACGTTCATTGACGAACTTATCGACTTGTTCTAGTACTTTTTTACTCATCTTGATTTACCTTCAATGTCAAAGTCATCTGTGATTTCAAAATCTACATTACGTTCAATCCACTCACGACGTGGTAAAACTTGATCACCCATTAAAACAGAAATATGCTTATCAGAGACACCAAAATCTTCAATCGTTACTTGAATTAAAGTTCTTGATTCTGGATTCATTGTAGTTTCCCATAGTTGGGATGCATTCATTTCACCTAGACCTTTATAACGTTGAATATTATATGAACCTTCGGTATCTTGGATTAAGTTCTTTAATTCTTCATCGCTCCAAGCATAAATAACTTCTTCTTTCTTTGAGCGTTTTCTTGTGAGTTTATATAATGGTGGTTGAGCAATATAAAGTCTACCATCTTCAATTAATGGACGCATATATCTAAAGAAGAATGTTAGTAACAATACTTGAATATGGGCACCATCATCATCGGCGTCGGTCATGATAATAATCTTTTTATAATTACTCTTCTTTATATCAAAATCTGGACCAAAATCTGCACCAATGGTGTAGATGATGGTTGAGATTTCTTCGTTTTTTAAGATTGTTTCAGTATTCGTTTTTTCAGTATTAATAACCTTACCACGTAATGGAAGGATTGCTTGAAAGGCTCTGTTTCTACCTTGTTTAGCAGAACCACCAGCAGAATCCCCTTCGACTAAGAATAATTCATTGATTTCCTTATTCTTACCTTGAGCAGGTGTTAATTTACCTGATAAAATAACTTCTCTTTTACTCTTCTTTTTATCTGCTCTAGCATCTTCTCTGGCTTTTCTTGCTGCTTCTCTAGCTTTTGATGCAGCAATTGCTTTTCCAATAATTTTTGATGCAATATCTCTGTTTTCTTCTAAGTAAGTATTAAACTTTTCATAGAATACAGATTCAGTTGCATTTCTAGCATCAGGAGTTCCAAGTTTACCTTTGGTTTGTCCTTCAAATTCTAAGATGTTTTCAGGTACTCTTAATGAGATAATCGAAGTCATACCTTCTCTGATATCAACGCCATCTAAATTATCATCTTTTTCTTTTAGTAAGCCGTATTTTCGCGCATAATCATTAACAACTTTGGTCAATGCAGTTTTAAAACCAACTTCATGTGTACCACCATCTTTGGTTCTTACGTTGTTAACAAACGAAATGATATCTTCTTGATAACTGTCAGTATATTGAAGTGCCACTTCAACTTCAATTTCAGCATTTTTGGACGCTTTAAAAACACCTTCAACTGCTTTAACTGGATGAATCGGATTACGTGAATGATTTAACAGTTCAACATAAGCTTTAATCCCCTCATCATATTTGAAGGTTTCTTTGATATTTTTTCTTTGATCGACTAAAGTAATCTTTAATCCTTTAATTAAAAATGCTGATTCTATTAAGCGTTCTTTAATGGTGTCATAATTGTATAAAGTTGTTGAAAAAATTTGTGGATCTGGCTTAAACCAAACAGTTGTTCCTGTTCTTTTTGATTCTCCAATTTTTTCTAAAGGTAAGATTTTTTTACCGCCGTTTTCGTAACGTTGTCTAAAAATGCCACC
>Ga0079224_100011536_pt1 | contig 12179 bp, 7 predicted proteins | sample Stecom2015_FD_80414 | JGI IMG/M metagenome (GOLD analysis project Ga0079224, IMG submission 80414) | Agricultural soil microbial communities from Utah to study Nitrogen management - Steer compost 2015 | ecosystem: Environmental > Terrestrial > Soil > Agricultural land | place: USA: Utah... | reverse complement strand
TCGCCGAACATGCCGAACGCGACGCTCGCCGCGCAGGAGGAGCAGGGTAGAGCTCAAGCCGAGGCCGCGGGCATCACCACGGTCGAGCAACTGCGCGCGTTGTCGACCGAGGAGGTGTCGCAGACGTTCCGCGCACAGACGATGATCGTCGACAACTACGTGATCCCCGAGGACCCGGCGATCGTGTTTGCGCAGGGGCGGCAGCATCCGGTCGACCTGATCGCGGGTGCGAACGCCGCGGAGCTGTCGTTCGGCCCGCGGCGCGCGGCGCCCGGCGAGTCGGACGGCTCCGACCGCATTTTCTGGACGGCGTGGCGCCTCGCCGAGTATCAGCGGGCGCTCGGCAAGAACGCTTACGTCTACTGGTTCACGCAAGCCTCGCCGGCGCCGGAGGGCGCGGAGCCGTTCTTGCCGGTGCATGCCGCGGAGGTGAAGTACGTCTTCGACAATCTCGGCGAGCACCCGCTGTTCCCGGACAACAGCGACGCGGCGCTCGCGGCGGCATCCGCCGCCGATCAGCGCGTCGCCGACATGATCGCGTCGTACTGGGTCAATTTCGCACGGACCGGCAATCCGAACGGAGAAGGTCTGCCCGAGTGGAAGCCCCACACGGGGCTCGATGCCGTGAACGCGGTGATCCTCGACGCGGAGCCCGGCTCCGAGCGTCTGCCGACGCTCGAGCAGATGCGGGTCCACGAAACGAGACTCGAGGAGCAGCTCGAAGCGTTGCGCGCGCAGTAACCCGCGCCGCGCGCCTCGCGGGAAATCCGCGGGGCGCGCTCGGCGTCGAGTTGCTATCAGTAGCTTTCTTCTTCGCTCGGAAACGTCCGAGCCTTCACGTCGGCTCGATATCTCGCGAAGGCTTCGGCCATCTGCGCGCCGATATCCGCGTAGCGGCGGACGAATCGCGGTCGGAACTTCGTGAACAGACCGAGCATGTCCGGCGTGACGAGGACCTGTCCGTCGCACGCCGGGCCCGCGCCGATACCGATCGTCGGAATCGACAATGATTCGGTGACGCGCCGCGCGAGCTCCGCAGGGATCTTCTCGAGCACGATCGCGAATACGCCGGCCTGTTCCAGCGCTTTCGCGTCCGCGAGGATCCGCTCGGCCTCCTCGGGCGTCGCGCCGCGCGCCTTGTACGTCCCGAACTTGTGGATCGACTGCGGCGTCAGGCCGAGATGTCCCATCACCGGAATGCCGGCGTTCACGATGCGACGGATCGTCGGGCAGATATATTCTCCGCCCTCGAGCTTCACCGCTTCGGCGAGCGCCTCCTTCACGAAGCGCCCGGCGTTGCGCAGCGCCTCTTCCTCGCTCACCTGGTACGACATGAACGGCAGGTCGGCGACGACGAGCGCGCGTTTGACGCCTCGCGCGACGACTTGCGTGTGATAGAGCATCTGCTCCATCGTCATCGGGATCGTCGTGTCGTAACCCGCGAAGACGTTACCCGCCGAGTCGCCGACGAGCACGAGATCGATGCCGGCGGCGTCGAGGATCGAGGCGGTCAGGTAGTCGTAAGCCGTGAGGCACGCGATCGGCTCGCCGCGGGCCTTCATCTCGAGAAGCCGTTGCGTCGTGACTTTGCGGGATTCTTGCGTTGCCATGATGTCCTTTCGAAGCTCAATCTCGGCTTTCGGTCGCCGCGACCTTCCTGGTCTTGCGAGCTCGTAGCCCCTCGACGCCGGTCCGACGCCATATTAACGCGCGCGCAGGCCGTCGGACGAGAACGAACGGTGCGACCTTCCCCTCGATTCCTGTCTCGCGTCCCTTTCGGCCCATGCGTCGGCGTTATGGCACTATTGGCTGGGCCGAGGCATGATCCTCGGCGCTCGGGGGGAGCTCCGGGAACAGAAAAGAACGCATTGCGCGGCGGCGCAGAAGGGGACGCGATGCCGCCTGCGACCACGCCAATCGAGGAGTACCGGATGACGCATAGACCACGCACCTCGTCTCGCGGCCGCATGCTCTGGGCCGCGCTCGCCGGTATCGGCATTGCCGCGTGCTCGTCCGGCGAGCATGCGGGGCATAGTCGAGCAGAAGGGGCGAACGCTCCTCCGACGACGGCGGAGCTCGCGCAGCGGCTCGTCGAAAGCATGGGCGGCATCGACGCGTTGAACGGCGTCGAGACGCTCGTCGGACGCGGCAGCGGCATGCGTACGCGCATCGGTCAGATTCGCATCGCCGGAGGCGAGGACTGGACCTTGCGCGTCGAGCAGACCGAGACGATCGATCTCGCGAACGGCCGCGCCGCGTTCGATTACGCGATCTCGAACGACCAGTTCAACATGCAGCGCACGGAGGTCTACACGTCGTTCGAAGGCACGCCGATCGGCTGGAATACCGGGCCGGGTCGGCCGCAGATCGCGACGTCGCCGAACGGCATCTTCAGCTGGGCGACGCAGAACTCGCCCCAAATGCTGTTGCGCCGCAACGTGATCACCGTCGCGCTCGCGGCGGCTGCGACCGCGTCGAATCAGCCTGCGGTCGAAAGGGACATCGACGGACGCGTATCGCTCTACGGCACGGCGCGCTTACCGTCGGGCGAAGAGATCGGGCTTTATTTCGATCCCGAAAGCGGATTGCTCAACGCCTACACGGCGCTCGATACCGAGCCGATGCTCGGGGACGTCGAGGCGGAATATTTGCTCGACGATTGGCGGCCGGTCGCCAACCTGACGCTGCCGCACTCGGCGACGATCCGCAAGCAAGGCCGCCCGTTCTCGTCGATTGCGTACGAGTCGATCTCGGTGAACGACGCGTCCGCGCTCTCCATCTTCGACGTGCCCGAGACGGCGCTCGAGCAGGCGAGACAGGTCGTCGCCGCCGAAGGCTCGTGGTCGCCGCTGACGCTGAACGAGGTCGCGCCCGGCGTGTATCACGCGGTGGGCTACTCGCATCACGGCATGGTCGTCGAGTTTCCGAGCTTCGTGACCGTCGTCGAGGCGGCGTATACCGAGGCGCAAGGCGAGACGCTCGTGCGAATGATCGGCGAGCGCTTCGGCAAGCCGATTCGCTACGTGATTCCGAGCCATCCGCACTGGGACCATACGGGCGCGTTGCGCCGCCTCGTCGCGGCCGGTGCGACGGCGATACTGGCCGCCGGCCACGAGGCGGAGCTTCGCGCGGTGATCGAGGCCCCGCATACCAACCCCGCCGACGAGCTCGCGCGCAGGCGTGCCGCGGGCGAGCAGGTCGGCGGCATCGAGGTGTTCACCGGCGAGCGCGTGATCGAGGAGGGCGACCGCCGGCTCGAGCTCTACGAGGTCTCGGGTATTCCGCACGTCGAGCCGAAGGTGCTCGCGTACGTCCCGCATGCGGGCGCGATCTTCCAGAGCGACATCTTCTTCGGCGCGCCGAGTCCCGACGCGGCCGCGCTCTACGACGCGATTCGCGAGCGCGGGCTCGAGGTGCGCTCGATCGTGGATGGGCACGGCGGCGTCGTGCCGTTCGAGACGCTCGCGGCGGCGGCGAACGCCAGTCAATGAGATCGCAGCCGGGCCGCGGCGGCGCGGCCCGGCTGCGCGCCGCGAGCTCGGCGGGGGCGCGCCGCCGGCAGAGCGAGATCAGTGCGTCATCGCGTAGATCACGTAGTTGACGCCGAAGCGATACGCGGTCGCGGTCATCGGCGCGGGATAGTACGGGTCGTCGGCGTGCTCCCACGCGTCGCCCATGTCGATGTTGTGATTGATCGCGACCATGAGCCGCCCGCGCTCGTCATAGATTCCGCGCCAGTGCGGCGGACCTTGCATGCGTTGCCAGCGGAGATGACGCTCGCCGGGAATCTGCGTGCGCTTGTCGAGGCTGAACAGAAGGTTCATCAGCGCGTCGTCCTGAGGAATGTCGACGATCGGACGGCCGGGCAGAACCTCCCGCATCACGCTCTCGAAATACCACCACTCGCCCTCGCCGTGAAAATCGTCGATGACGAGAAAACCGCCGCGCAGCAAATACTCCCTGAGCCGCTCGATCTCGCGCTGCGTCGGCTGCCAACGCCCTTGCGCGACCTGCTGTACGAATAACCACGGATAGTCGAAGATCCGATCGTCGCCGAGCGTGAGGTGCCGGCTGTCGGACGCGACGTCGACGCGCGTCATGCGCGCGAGCGCAGGCAGAAAATGCGCCTCGGCGTGCGGGTAATCGACGGCCCAGAGCGGATTGCACCAGCCGCGGGAGCCCGCGCAGCCGCGCGTGTCATAGGCGAGCCGCGCCATATGGAATTCGGCCTCGGGCGGCTCCGTGGAGATTGTCCCCTCGCCGAGCCGGCTCTGGCCGATGGCGAGTCCCGCGCCGAGACCGAGGAGCAGAGCCGCGAGCGTTCGCGTTCGAGGTTTCGATCTCGGCGTCCTGGGCATCGGCGAATCCTCCGTTTCGCCATTGATGCCTGGCCGATGCGAAGCCGTCAAGCGAATCGTCGACGAAGCGCGGTAGGACCGATAGCGACATGCCCTTGGGACGTCGTGGTGGGCCTTGCGGCGCAGCGTTCAGAAGCGATAGACCATCGTGTCGCCGTCTCGCGCGACGTGCACGATGCGGTGCGCGTTGTCCTCGAGCAGCCGGCGGAAGTCCGCGTCGATGGCGTTGTCGTTGTTCAGCACCGAGGCCGACGCGAGCAGCCATTTCGTGCCCGATGTCTTGCGCAGCGTCTGCTCGAGCTCCTTCGCGCTCGTGATCAGCGGCACGGCGACATAGAGATCCCGCAGGACCCCGTCGTCGACATACGTCTGGATCAGCTGGTCGCCGGAACGGTAGGTGCCCGAGACGAGGCAATAGTCGAGCCGCCCGATGTAGTTGAAATACTCCCGGCATTCGAAGGTCAGAATCGCGTCGCCCGGGGCGGCGTGCCGCAGCACGTGCTCCGCGGCCGAGCGGTAGTCGTGGAAGCCGCGGATCTCGAACGCGTCGGAAAGCGCGCTTCGATCGTCGTGCTCGCGCTGCGCGACGAGCCAGCCGCGGAGCGGACTCGCGTCGTAAATGACGACGAGCGCGACCAGCGCCGCGGTGCCGGCCGTGACGCCCGCTCTGGTGAGCGGCCGCGCCCCCGGCCGCCACGCGTCGACGACCTCCGTCCAGCGAAGGAGACCGAGGGCGACGAACGAGAAGAACAGAGGCCCGAAAGGCACGTTGTAGCGAAAGAAGCCGTAACGCGACTCGAACAAGCCGTTCAGCACGACCGGCAGGGCGAATGCAGCGAGCAGGAAGAGGGCGGGTCGATCGGGCTCGGGTCTCGCCGCGCGGTCGAACGCCCACAACAGGCCGATCAGCGCGGTGATCGACATCAACGGATACTCGGCAGGGAATCCCCAGAACACGAAGAAGCTCGGGTAGTCGAGCAGCTGCTTGACGGCTTGCTTCGCGGCGGCCGCGGGCCGAAGATCGCCGACGAGATCGAGACCGACCGCGAGCCCGAGCCACGCCGCGAAGCCGATGCCGATCATCGCGACCGCCGCGACGACGTCGGGCTCGCGCAGCCCGGCGAGTCCGCGGCGTTTCGCGAAAGCGAGCGCGATCCCGGCGAGCAGCGCGACGTTGAAGAGTTGCAGTGCGCAGCACAGCGCGACCGCGCCGAGCAGCAGGCGCTCGCCGACGGAAACGCCTCGTGCGGCGACGAGCACGGCAGCAGCGAATCCGAGGGCGGCGAGGACGAGACCGATCGCGGCCCACGGTGCGGTGTCGTAGAGCGCCGAGAAGATCGGCAAGTCCGGAAGCCGCATCGAATCGACGATGCGCTCGATGAGCCCTGCGTTCCCGCCCTCCTCGGCGCCGCTCGGCATCGCCAGTCCTGCACCTTCGCCGGCTTCCGCGTTCGCCAGGAATGCCGCGCGGTAGTAATAGCGGTCCTGGATGCGCTGCCAAAGAAGGAACACCGCCGCGACGACGCCGCAGGCCGAGACCGGGAAGATCAGCTCGCGCGGCGAGGCGAGTGCGTCCCGGCCCCGCATCGCTGCGGGCAGGAGGAAGGCAAGCCCCAGCGTGTAGCCCAGCTCGTGCAGCGAGACGGCGAGCAGCGCCGATGCGAGCGCGAGGATCCCGCCCGCGAGACTGGTCTCGACGATCCGATAGCGCCATATCAAGAGCAGCGTCAGCAGGTAGAAGAATCCGAACGCGGCGTACATCCGGGCATACCGCGAGAACTCGATATCCCAGAAGGAGAACGTAACCAGCGCGGCCAGCACGAGCCCGACCGGAGTCCCGAACAGGCGTTTCCCGAATGCGAAACAAAGCGGAATGAGCGCGATCCCGAAGAGAGCGGCCGGCAGCCGCAGCGCGGTCTCGTCGAATCCGAGCCACATGCCGCTCGCGGCCATCGCGTAAGAGAACGCGAGGCCTCTCAGATAGATCATGCCGCTCGGCAGTTCCGGGATGCCGTGCTCGGCGATGGCCTTTGCCGCGAGGGAGGAGAGATCCTCGTCCCAATGAAACGAGATCGCGCCGAGGTCGACGAGTCTCAGCACCGCGCCGGATGCCACGAGCAGAGCGAGAATCCACGCGGCCTCGATCTTGAAACCGGTTCGCCCGCGATTGGGCTGCGGCAAGGCGCTGCTCCCCGTGATTATTTTTCGCCTTCGGCGAGCGCGACCGCGACGGATCCGTGCTCGCTCGCCGATGCCTCGGTGCAAGTTGCGCGCCACGCCGGCGGCGAGCCGGCCGCCTCGGGCGCATGCGGGGCCGCAGCGGTCGAGGCGGCACGCTCGGTCACCGCGGCCGGCGACGCCTCGGCGAGCCCGGCGAGCACGCTCGCCGCGCGCGCGATCCACGTGTAGCGCTCCGCGAGCACGGCGCGCGCCCGTTCGCCGAGCCGCGCGCGTGCCGTCGGTTGCTCGAGCCGACGGAGCGCGTCGAGCCATGCACCGATATCGCCCGGCGGCACGAGCTCCGCGAAATCCTCTTCGAGCACTTCGCGCAGCACCGGATAATCGGAGACGATCATCGCCCTTCCCGCGGCCATGTACTCGAAGATCTTGAGCGGCGACATCCAGCGGGACGTGTCCTGGCCGCTCACGGTCTTCGGCCCGGTCTCGTACGGCGCGAGCAGCACGTCGCACGACTCGAGGAACGCGGGAACGCAGGCCGGGTCGCGGTGTCCGTACCAGACGATGTTCGAGCTTCTCTGGCGCGCGCGCCATGCGGCGACCTCGTCCTCGGCTCCGCCGAGAACGTGAAAGGTGTCGCGCGGCAGGGCTTCGGCGAGCGCGATGATCGTGCAGATGCCGTTACCGGGCCTCAACCCCCCCGCGTAACCGATCTGACGTCCGGGGCCTCGCCGCAGCCGGAACGGCGTCGCCTCGGGCCGAAGCGTCGCGCCGTCCGGCGCGACGACGCAATCGACGCGATCGAGCAGCCCGCGGTGCGCGCGCTCGAGGTCGTCGAGCAGAGCGCGGGAGATCGTCACCACGCGTTTGAGACGCGGATGCTTCAGCGTGAGACGCTGCAGCCCTCTCTCCAGGCGGCTTCTCGGCAGCTCGTGGATCTCGAGCACGACGTCGCCGAAGAGCAGCGCGAACGCCGCCGAAGCCGGACACCTCGCATAGTAGAGCTCGGGCTTGTCCAGCACGCGGGCGCGAACGACCTGCATCAACGCGTAGATCGAGCGACCGACGAACCTCCAGGGTCCGCGCGGCAAGAGCGCGATCCTGAAACGGGCAGGCTCGAGCCCGTACGCGCGGAACAAATCGTCCGTGCGGCCGGGCCGACCTCTCGCATACAGGCATACCTCGTGACCGAGGTGTGCGAAGGCCGCGCACATTTGCATCACGTGGATCGCGTTCGCGACCTGCGTCAGCAGCGGGCTGTGAGACAAGTAGGCGATCTTCACTTCCGGTCGCTGCCTCGTTCGAGCTCGTTCCGGATCGAGCGCGAGCGCCCATTTGCAAGTTGTGGGCCATTCCTGAGGCACGGAATGTGCTTGATCGCGTCCCGACGGAACGCGAGGCGGAGAGTTACGAGCAACCGGGCCATGCAAAGTTTGCAATGGTATTTGAATCGTGCGAGAGCGATGCCCGCGGACGAGCTCGCCGCGCGCGCGTGGCGGCAGGTTCGTCTCGCTGCGGAGCGTCTCGGGCTCATTGGCCGACGCGACGCCGCGCCCGCCGAGTGGCCGCCGCCCGGCGGCATCGAGAACGTTCCGCCGCCCGCCGCCGCGCCCGATCCCGACCCGTATCTCACCGTTGCCGACGACGTTCGTCGGGGCCTGTTCACGTTCTTCGGGCGCAGCTTCTCGCTCGGCTTTCCTCCGCAATGGAACACCGATCCGCTGACGGGAATTGCCGCGCCGCTCACGTACGGCAAGACGCTCGATCATCGCGACAGCGGGCTCGTCGGCGACATCAAGCACTTGTGGGAGCTCAATCGGCATCTCGAGCTCGTGTCGCTCGCGCAGGCGTATCGGCTGACGGGCGATCGCGCTCACCTCGATACGATCCGCACGCTGCTCGAGAGCTGGATGCGCCAATGCCCGTATCTCCGAGGTCCGAACTGGTGCAGCTCGCTCGAGGTCGCGATTCGCCTGATCAACTGGCATCTCGCGTACGTGATCGGCGGAGGGGCCGCGTCGCCATTGTTCGAGGGTGCCGAGGGCCGCCGCTTCCGCGACGAATGGTTGCGCTCGATCCATCTGCACAACCGTTTCGTCATGGGGCATCTCTCGACTTACGCGTCGTCGTCGAACAATCATCTGATCGGCGAGGCCGCGGGTGTCTTCGCCGCGTGCTGCACGTGGCCGTGCTGGCCCGAGTCGCGCAAGTGGCGCGACGACGCGCGTGCGATCCTCGAGCGCGAGATGCGGCGGCAGGTCTATCCGGACGGCGTCGACAAGGAGCAGACCACGTGGTATCAGCAGTTCGTCGCGTCGCTGTTCCTCGTCGCGGGTCTCGCCGGACGCCGGGCCGGTATCGCGTTCACGCCCGCTTACTGGCAATCGCTCGGCCGAATGATCGAGTTCGTCTCGGCGATGCTCGACGTCGGCGGCAACATGCCGATGATCGGGGATGCCGACGACGGGCTCGCGTTCGCGCTCGAGCCCAGGCAAGCGCTCGATCCGTTCCGCTCGTTGCTCGGTGCGGGTGCCGTCCTGTTCGACGACGAGCTCTGGCGGAGCCAGGCGCGCGGTCATATGACGACGGCCGAGTGGCTGTGCGGAGGCGTCGAGCCGCTACGCGAGCTTGCGCCGCAGTCGTCCTATCGGCGCGGCGACCGTTTCGCATTCCCGGACGGCGGCTACTACGTGCTCGGCCGCGGTCTCGGCACGCCGGACGAGGTTCGTGCGGTCGTCGATGCGGGACCGCTCGGGTTCTTGAGCATCGCGGGGCACGGTCACGCGGATTGTCTGTCGGTGACGTTGTCGGTCCGCGGCAGAGAGCAGCTCGTCGACCCGGGCACGTACGTCTATCACTCGGATCGCCGCTGGCGGGACTACTTCCGCGGAACGGCCGCGCACAACACCGTGCGCATCGACGGCGAGGATCAGTCGGTGATCGGCGGACCGTTCTTGTGGACGGCGAGGGCCGAAGCCACGGTCGAGCGCTTCGAGCGCACCGACGAGCACGATCGGTTGATCGCATCGCACGACGGCTATCTTCGCCTCGCGGATCCGGTGCGCCACCGTCGCGAGGTGCGTTTCGCGAAGGCCGACGACCTGCTCGAGATCGTCGACCGTATCGAAGGCTCGGGCCGACATCTCGTCGAGCGGTTCTGGCATTTCGCCGAGACCTGCCGGGTCACGCTCGACGGCCGCGCGGCCGTCTCGACGGACGGCCTGATCGAGCTTCGCATCGACGTCGACGAGCTCGACGCGCGTCCCGAGATCCTGTCGGGCAGCGAATCGCCGCTCGGCGGTTGGATCTCGCGCGGCTTCGGCCGCAAGGCGCCGACGACGACGCTCGTCTACCGAAGCGAAGCCGCGGGCGCCGCGGAGCTCCGGACGCGGATATCGATTCGCCGCCTCCGCTCGTCCCCGTCGTCCGCCGTTTGATGCGGGGCGCCGGTCAGCGTATCCACGCCGTCACGCGGCCGGGCGACCTCGGGCGGCCGGACTCGAGACCGCTTTCGATCGCGCCGATATCCGGTCCCGCGCCGCGATAGTCGAGCGTGACCGGCTCGCCTTGCGACCACTGCACGGGATCCGCAAGCGTCAACGTGCTCGCCTCGTAGTCGACCTTCATGACCCGTGTCGGACGGCTCTTGCCGATGCGAATCACGTCGCCGAGCGTCACGCCGAAGCCGTCCGTGAAGTACGCCGGGTCCTCGATCGGGACGACTGTGCCCGAGCCGCCGGCACGCGTGTACGTGAGCGGCACCGCCGCGTCGATGCCGGGACTTCCTGGCTGCAGCGCGAAGTCCCGCGGCTCTTGCGGCTCCGTCGAGGCGAAGATCGGCTCGGCCTCGATGTTGCCGCGGAAATGCGCGTCGAAACGCTTCTCCGCCTCGGCGAGGTCGAGCGCGGCAGCGACGCCGCGCAGCTCGATCGTCGCGTCGTTCCCCGAGCTCTTGGCGATCAGATTGCCTTCGATGATCGATTGGCCCACTTCGCCGGACGGATTCGACTCGAGCCGAAACAGGAGATCGCCCTCGGTAATGCTCGGATCGCGGCGGTTGCCGTAGACGATGTTGTTCTTGAAGACGTTGCCGGTCACGCCTTCGCCGCCTTCGTAGAACACGAGTCCCCAGGCCGGGCCGCCGTTTCCGTAGAAGGTGTTGTGATAAATCCGGTTGTCTCTCGCGATCTTCGAGCCGCTGCGGCTCTCGGACGTGATGCCTTCCTTGCTGTTCGCGTAGATGAGATTGCGCCGGACGATATTGCGCTCGCCCTCGGTCTTCATCCCCGCGTTGCTCGGCACGTCGGCGGAGCGCCCGGCGTTGCGGACGATGTTTTCCTCGAAGAGATTGCTCCTGCCCATCAGCGACAGGTTGCGTCCGCCGGCGCCCTTGCCCGCGACCGCTGACCAGTCGTTGTCGAAGACGTTGCGGCGGATCACGTTGCGCTCGCCCTTGACCTGAAGCAGGTTGTGCGCGCCGCGCGTCACGACGTTGCCTTGGAGCAGATTGCTGCTCGCGCCGGCGTTGATCTGGATGCAGTCGCCGTAGTCCTGGCCGTTCTCGTCCCGATACACGCCGACGAAGTCGATGACGTTGTTCACCAGCTTGTTGTTGTGCGAGCCCTCGCCGATGCGGATGCCGTGCCAGCCGTACGCGTAGCGGAACGACGAGCTCGCGATGGTGTTGTAGCTGCCCTTCTCGATCTCGACGAAATGCTGCACGCGCGCGTTCGGGTGGCTCTCGACGCCGTCGACGTGCACGCCTTCGATCCGGATATGCGAGCGGTTGCGGAGGTCGATCGCGATCTCGAGCCCCCGCGGCTTGTCGGATGTCAGCACCGGTTCGCCGTCGCCGTAGGCCCGATAGCGAATCGGCGCCTCAGGCGCGCCGCTCCGCTCCGGGCGGATGGGGTCGTCGACGTATTTTCCGCCGAGCAGGTGCACGACGTCGCCGGGGCGAACCGAGCGGTTCGCTCTGGCGATCGTCCTCCACGGCGCGGACGCGGACGTGCCGTCGTTGTCGTCGTTGCCTTGCGGCGAAACGTAGTAGTCGGCCGCGGACGCTAGCGGGGCGCAGAAGGCGAGCGTGAGCGTGAAAAGCAACGAGAATGCGGTACGCATCGGCTTCGGCATCGTGACTTCTCCGTGGCTTCGGTGCGGGTTCGCGAGCGCGGAACGAAGCGATCTCGGACGCTGGCCGAGCGGTCTCGGCGACTCTCGGCTCCGCGAGCTCGGTCGAGCCGAATGGAGCGGCTGTCATCGCGGCGCGTCATGCCGCGTTTCTCGGAATCGGCGCATCTTGCGCCACGCCCCCCGCGGGAGGCGGCAACCCTATCACGCCGGATACCATCCTGAAAACTGTACGCAATCGGCGACGGTTTGCGCCGCGCGCGAGACGACACGCGCGCAAATGGGGCCGCTCGTTGCGAGCTCTCAGCGGACTTTTGCTCCGACTCGATGCGCCGCGACGAGTTCCGCCGTGTTCTCACGGAGCCGCTCGGGCGCAGCGAGCAGCTCGATGAGCGGCAGCGCGGTCTCCGGCGAATGATGGCGCACGGCGTAGGCGCGCGCCGCGCGGCCGAGCTCGCGAAGCCGCTCGCGGTCGTCGAGCAGCGAGGCCACGACCTCGACGAGCCGCTCGTC
>Ga0079224_100011534_pt1 | contig 12179 bp, 13 predicted proteins | sample Stecom2015_FD_80414 | JGI IMG/M metagenome (GOLD analysis project Ga0079224, IMG submission 80414) | Agricultural soil microbial communities from Utah to study Nitrogen management - Steer compost 2015 | ecosystem: Environmental > Terrestrial > Soil > Agricultural land | place: USA: Utah... | reverse complement strand
GGTGAGTGTCCTCCTGGCGTGGCTTCTCCGTGCTGGTGGTGGCAGGAGGCCTGGCTGCACTGCTTTACAATCTGAATTCCACCGTGTTCTCTTTCACCTCGCTGGCGCTGATATTCGGCAGCGCCACGCTGTGGCTGATGTGGGATCGCTCCTGGATCAGTCGCCCGGCCCGCTGGCGCATCTGGTACCCGATTTCCCGCCTGTCCTATGGCATGTACCTGAATCATTTTCTGTTCTTCACGAGTATCAACGCCTGGGTCACAGTAGCGATGATCGAACGGGCCGGTCCGGCCGTTGCGTCACTTGCCGGCATCATGTGCGGGACCTTGATCTCCATCGCCCTGGCGGTGGTGACCTTTGTGTGCGTTGAGCGTCCGTTTCTGTTGTGGCGGGACCAGCTGCGTTCGCAAAGAGAGATGACGCAATCTATATTCCCAGGTAGCCTCCACCGTTCACGTGAATAGTCTGGCCGGTGATGTAGGAGCTGTCCTCGGAAGCGAGGAATACAAAGCAGGTTGCTACTTCGCAGGGCTGGCCCGGCCGCTTAAGCAGCACATCCTTGCCGAACTCCTTCAATGCGTCGGTGGGGAAGGTGGCCGGGATCAGCGGCGTCCAGATGGGGCCGGGTGCGACACAATTGACGTAGATGCTGCGCTCGGCCAGCTGGCTGGCTGCGGAACGGGTGAGCGACTCGATGGCGCCCTTGGTGGCGGAGTAGTCGATGAGGTGCGCGCTGCCCCGATGCGCTGTCACCGACGAGGTATTGATGATCCGGCTGCCTTTCTTCATCCTGGGAGTGGCCGCCCTGAGCATGTTGAAGTAGCCGAACACGTTGGTGCGAAATGTCGCCTCCACCTGTTCGGGCGTGATGTCTTCCAGTCGCTCCACGCTGTGCTGCTCTGCCGCATTATTGACAAGAATATCCAGCGCGCCGAACCGGTCCACTGTGGTCTCGACAGCCTCCTCACAGAAGGTCGTATCGCCGACATCCCCCCGTAAGACGAGACACTTGCCTCCTTCCTTCTCGATCAATTGCTGTGTGTCGCTGGCATCGACATCTTCCTGCAAGTAGACGATGGCGACGTCTGCGCCTTCCCGGGCAAAATGCACGGCCACGGCGCGCCCGATGCCGGAATCGCCTCCGGTGATCAAGGCCTTTCTGCCTGCCAGCTTGCCTGCACCGCGATAGTTCTCGCGAATGAACAGGGGCTTGTTGGTCATCTCATGTTCGTTGCCCGGCTGATGATGCTGGGCCTGTTCAGTCTCCTGATTGATCTTGCCGGGGGCGCTTCCTGTTGCCATGGCCATGCTGCTCTCCTTGTCAGTCCCTTGTCAGTTCTGCCTGCGTCAATGAACGATTGTGTTGTGTGCTATCGGGCACTCCTGATGGCCTGCACCAGTTCGCTCTTATCCATGCTGCTGCGGCCTTTGATGTGCAGCTCGGCTGCCCGGTTATAGAGTTCCTTTTTACTGCGCTGTTCCAGGGACTGATTCGGGTTGCCGGTGCCACTGGTGGAGCGGGAGGGAGTTCTGCCGTCCTCCCGCCGCTGTTTGTTGACTGTGCGGGCTGCAATCTCTTTGGCACGATCCTCGCCCTTGCCGTCGTCGCGGGCGCTTTTCAGGATATGTTTGTACTGACGTTCGTCTTTCTCTGTCCAGGCGCGTGGCATGGTTGCCTCCTTGAAATCACTGATGGAAAGAACAATGTCGTTGATCGATTGATAACATCCCGGGGCCGGGCAGCAAAGGGACGAGCCCGGATTCTTGACTCAAGTTCCAGTTTTCGTGGGCGGATTTATCGCAGTGATTCGGGAGGGAGGCGCGCCAGACTCTGTTGTTCGAACGCATAGGCGATTGCTAGAAGTGTAGCCTCGCCGTATGCGCGGTTGATGAAGGAAATGCCCATGGCGGCGCCGTCGAGGAAGCCCGATGGCACCGTGATGGCAGGGTAGCCGGCCACAGCAGCCAGTGTGGAGCTGGAGACATAATTCGTGGTGTCGTCGCCGCTGGCCTGAACCGGCCAGCCCTGACTGTTGGTTGGGGCGACCAGCGCGTCCAGGCGCAGGGCGGTCATGGTCTCGTCGATCAGTGCACGTGCCTGCGCCTGCCCGAGCTCCAGCGCGCGAAGGTAGGACGGATCTGCTGTGGTTGTTGCCCGCTGGGCGAGTTCGAACAACTCCTGGCCGAAGTCCGGCATCTCCTCGTCCGCGTGCCTGCGGTTGAACTGAATGAGATCCTCCAGCGAGCTAACGTCACCCCCACGGCTCTGCAGATAGGCGTTCAAACCTGCCTTGAATTCGACCAGCAGGACGCGCATCTCGGCAGCGGGCAGATCCTCCGGAATCTGCAGATCGACATCCACCAGCGTCGCCCCGGAGGTACGCAGCAGGGTGAGTTGCTGCTCCATGTGCGCATCCAGCTGGGCATCCCGACCGAACGTGTGACGCATGACGCCAATTCGTTTGCCCTGAAGCGCATCGGCTGTCAGGTGCTGGGTGTAGTCGCCCGCGGGCACCGAGGAGGCGGTAGCAGCATCGTCCGGATCGTGGCCGACGAGCACATTGAGCAGCAGCGCCGCGTCGCGGACCGTGCGGGTCATCGGACCGGCGGTGTCCTGACTGTGAGAAATGGGAATGATGCCGCTGCGCGAAACCAGCCCCACGGTAGGCTTCAGGCCAACGATGGCATTGTGGGCAGCGGGGCAGACGATGGAGCCGTCCGTTTCGGTGCCGACGGCCACCACTGCCAGGTTCGCGGATACCGCCACGGCAGAGCCCGAGCTCGAACCGCATGGCGTACGATGGGCATCATAAGGATTCAGGGTCTGGCCACCGCGGGCTGACCAGCCGCTGGACGAGTGCGTGGAGCGAAAGTTCGCCCACTCGCTCAAGTTGGTCTTGCCCAGGATCACCGCGCCGGCTTCCCGCAGTTGCTGCACCACAAACGCATCCCGTGCAGGTGGTGGGGCATCCAGCAGCGCCAGACTGCCAGCGGTGGTATGCATGCGATCGGCGGTGTCGATGTTGTCCTTGAGCAGCACCGGAACGCCGTGCAACGCAGAGCGCACGATGCCCTGTGCCCGCTCCTGATCCAGGGCGATGGCGATGTCCATCGCCTGCGGGTTAACCTCCAGCACGGCATGCAGTGCGGGGTCCAGGCGCTCGATTCTCGCCAGATAGGCGGCGCTGAGTTCAGCGGCGCTCAGCTCCCCAGCGCTCATGGCGCTCTGGAGCGTGGCGATGTCCACCTCCAGCAGATCGATGTTCAAATCCCCGTCTCCACAACCCGTCAGCCCAGCCAACACGACAGACAGAAGAGCACGGTAAAAGGCGTGTGTCAGCATGTGCGCCGGCCCCAAGGCATCCGGAGAATATTCAGTGATCAGTATCCAGCAAGTCTATGCAAAACCGACGGGTCTCACCAGCGGCCTGGTGGCAATGTTATGATCCGCTCTCACCAAACCAGGATTGACGGAAGGAAGGACGATGGCGAAATTCACCACTCACATGGCAGTGCGAGACTACGAATGCGACATGCAGAGCATCGTGAACAACGCCGTTTATCAGCACTACCTGGAGCACGCCCGGCATGAATTCCTGAAGCACCACGGGCTGAGTTTCGCCGATCTGACCCAGGCTGGCATCAATGTGGTGGTGACCCGTGCCGAGATCGATTACCGGCGTCCGCTGCGCAGCGGTGATGCCTTTGTCGTTACCGTGCAGACTGAACGGGAATCGCGACTGCGGCTGGTGTTCCTGCAGCGGATCGAGCGTGCAGACGGAGAGCTGATGCTGGAGGCGCGGATCGTCACGACGGCGGTGAATGAGCGCGGGCGGCCGTACTTTCCAGAACAGCTGAAGGTTTTAGAATCTTTGAAAGTTTGAGGTGGCTTCGAGCGGAGGCGCGGCCGTGGCCTGTTTTTGCGGCTGACCCGCGGCCCTCCGGGCTGCCCTCATTCACGGAAAAGCCCAAGGTCTTTTCCGCTCTCTCGGCGCTGGGTCTTTTATGCCGCAAAAACAGGCCACGGCCGCGCCTCCTCATGAATGCCACCTCCAAACTCCACAGATTCTAAAACGCCCGCGGGACGAAGCACGGTGCCCAGCTCAGGCATCCGACGAAATTCGACACCGCCTTGCCGAGTTCAATCGCACCAAATACTGCCAGCACGCAGAGAGCGATGGCGTGTGTCGCTACGGTTTTTGGGGCAGTTGCTGGAGTTGGCACTTTGCGCGGTTGAGTGGGCCGGAATTCATTTCTACGGCATAAAAGACCCAGCGCCGAGCGAGGGGAAAAGACCTTGGGCTTTTCCCCGATCCGAGGGCAGCCCGGAGGGCCGCGGGTCAGCCGCAGAAATGAATTCTGGCCCACTCAACCGCTTGAAGCGCCACTCACAACAACCGCTCCAAAAACGCCGGCACCACGGTGGACGCCGGCCCATGAACATGCTCATCGAAGGCAGATCCGGTGGGTTCGAGGTTCAACTCGACGGTGCGCGCACCGGCTGCGCTGGCGGTCTGGTAGAAGCCGGAGGCGGGATAGACATTCCCGGAGGTGCCGATGGAGATGAACAGGTCACAGCGCTGCAGTGCCTGGGTGATGCGCGGCATGTGGAAGGGCATCTCGCCGAACCACACGATATGCGGGCGCAGGTTGCCCGGGGTCTGGCAGCAGCGGCAGACGGAGTCGAAGCTGAGGTCCTCGCGGATATCGAAAACCAGCCCTGAGCCGTGGCAGCGCATCTTCAGCAGTTCGCCATGCATGTGCAGGACATTGCGGCTGCCGGCGCGCTCATGCAGGTTGTCGACATTCTGGGTGATCAGCAGGAGCCTGTCACCCAGGTGATGCTGAAGGCGGGCGAGGGCTGTGTGGGCAGGATTGGGGCGGATGGCCGGGGACAGCAGTTGTTGGCGGCGCAGATTGTAGAAGTGATGAACCAGTTGTGGATTGCGCTCGAAGCCGTCGGGTGTGGCCACATCCTCGATGCGATGATCCTCCCACAGCCCGTCGCTGGCCCGGAACGTGCGTATGCCCGACTCGGCGGAAATGCCCGCTCCGGTTAGGACGACGATGGACTTCACGGGAGTGCTCATGCCGCCGGATTCTAGCATAGTGGCCGTCACTGGGAAGCGCGTGGCCACGCAGGCGCCATGACGCCCAGCCTGAGGGATGGCTATAATGGCAGACCGTTATCTGACAAGGAGCTGCACCCATGACATTCCCGAAAATCGGCAATCTCGCCCCGGCCTTCAGCCTGCCGGACCAGAACGGCCAGCAGGTGAGTCTGAAGGACTTTCGTGGCTCCAAGAATGTCCTCGTGTACTTCTACCCTAGGGCGATGACCCCCGGATGCACGGTGCAGGCCTGCGGCCTGCGTGACGTCAGGGCGGAGCTTCAAGCGCTGGATACCGTGGTGCTGGCGATCAGTCCGGATCCGGTCAAGCGGCTGCAGAAGTTTGCCGAGCGCGATTCGCTCAATTTCACCCTGCTATCCGACGAGGATCACGCGGTGGCGGACAGCTACGGTGCCTGGGGGCCGAAGAAGTTCATGGGGCGGCTGTTCGACGGCATCCTGCGCACCAGTTTCCTGATCAACAAGGAGGGGCGGCTGGTGCACGTGATGGACAAGGTGAAGACCAAGACACATCACGATGACGTGCTGGCGCTGCTGCGGGCCCAGGACGGGGCAGCATGACGGGTTCGGTCACTCTCAACTCGAAGCAATACTCAGCAGATGGCGAGTCGCTGCTGATCCTGCACGGCTTGCTGGGCAGTCTTGCCAACTGGGGCTGGCACAGCAGGCGTCTGGCAGAGGATTTTGCCGTGACGGGTATCGACCTGCGCAATCATGGCGGTTCGGATCACAGCGACGCCATGGACTACCCGTTGATGGCTGCCGATGTGCTGGCCTGGCTGGATGAGCACGATATCGAACGCTGCCACGTGTTGGGGCATTCCATGGGCGGCAAGGTGGCGATGCAGCTGGCGCTGACGGCGCCGGCAAGGATCCGTCGACTGGTGGTGGCGGATATCGCGCCGGTGGAGTACCCCAGCGAGCACGACAGTATCTTTGAGGGGCTGGCGGCCGTCGATCTGCAGAACATCAGCAGTCGGGCCGATGCGGATGCCATTCTCGCCGGGCATATTGAGGACGAACAGGTACGCCAGTTCCTGCTGACCAGCCTGCTGCGCGATCCGGAACAGGGCTTCCAGTGGCGCTTCAACCTGTCCGCCCTGCGCGGCAGCTACGTCAATATTCGGGCGCGCCTGCAGGGACAGCCTTTTGACGGCCCGACGCTTTTCGTCAAGGGCGGGCGCTCCACCTACATCCTCGACGAGTATGAGGCGGAGATCAAGGCACTGTTCCCCCACGCAGTGATCACCGCGATCCCGCACACGGGACACTGGCTGCATGCGGAAAAACCCGAGACTTTCTACCATATCGTGCACGACTTCCTGACGGAGCAGAGCGGGACATGACCATACTGAGTGTAAACGTCAACAAGATCGCCCTGCTGCGCAACTCACGCGGCAGCAATAACCCGGATGTGCTGGCGTTCGTGCGGCGGCTGATCGGGCTGGGGGTCAAGGGGATTACCGTGCATCCGCGGCCGGACGAACGTCACGTGACGCGCCAGGATGTGCTGGATATTACGGCCTTGCTGGTCGATTTTCCGGAAGTCGAGTTCAACATCGAGGGCTATCCCTCCGAGGCCTTCATGGCCCTGATCGAGCGGGTGCGTCCGGCGCAGTGCACGCTGGTGCCAGATCTGCCGGGGCAGCTGACGTCCGATCATGGCTGGGATGTGCCCACCCATGAAGCACAGCTGGCGGCTGTGCTGGAGGATCTGCGGGGCTGGAAAGTGCGCAGCAGCCTGTTTCTTGATCCTGAGCCGGGTCTGGTGGAGCACGCTGCAGCCGTCGGAGCAGATCGCATCGAGCTCTATACCGAGGCCTATGCACGAGCCTTCGGCAGTCCCAGCGAGGAGAGCGTATTGGAGTCCTACAGGCGCACCGCCGCACGAGCTACAGCCCTGGGAATCGGGGTGAACGCCGGTCATGACCTGAGTCTGGGCAATCTAGCGCGATTCCTGGAGATCCCCGCGATTCTGGAGGTGTCGATCGGGCATGCACTGGTGGTGGAGTCGCTGGAGTGGGGAGTGGATCGTGTTGTGCAGCGCTATCTGGCGATCACCCAGGGATAGGGGAGCGTATTCAGGTAGAGTTCAGTTGCGGGCGCTAGACTGGGTTCGAGATCAGCAGAACTGACAGTTAAGGAGTCCGATCATGAAATATCTGGCTGCATGCACCGCGCTAATCGGCTGGGTGATGCTAGCGAACCCGGCCTTTGCCGGTGACACACGCATCATCATCAAGGCGGACCTGGGGTTGTTCGGCAACGTCGGCCATCATTACGATCATCGCTATGGTCATCGATATGCCGGTCATTTCGACCGCCGCTATGACCGCTATTCGAGCCGCTTCTTCGATCACCGCTACGACCGCCGTCGCGATCATCGCACGGTCATCATTCACCGCGCGCCGCGGGTGATTTATGCGCCATTTGGCGGTCCGCGTCACGGCTACTGGCATGACAACGGCCGCCGTTTTGACAAGCACTGGAAAGGCTCCGACCGTCGTCACGACAACCGTCGTTATCGCGACCGCCATGACCGCCGGGATCGCTGGCGCTAGACGCTGGAATGATATGAATTCCCGCTAGCTGGGGATGAGTTCCTGCAGGAGGGGCTCCAGCACTGGCCAGACGTTCTCCAGAATCAGGTTCTGTGCCTCTGCCCTCGGATGAATGCCGTCGTCCTGCATCAGCTCGGGCTGTTGCGGGATGCCGTCGATCAGGAAGGGCACCAGCGGCAGATCAAACTTCTCGGCGATCTCCGCGTACTGGCTGGTGAAGGGGCCGGTATAGCGCGGACCGTAATTGGGAGGAATCTGGATGCCGGTCAGGACGACCCGAGCGCCAGCTTCCTGCCCCATCTCCACCATGCGTTCGAGGTTCTGTCGAATATGGGTGACCGGCAGGCCGCGCAGTCCGTCGTTGCCACCGAGTTCCAGGATCATGACCGCGGGCTGGTGGGTTGCCAGGGCTGCAGGCAGGCGTGACAGACCGCCGTCGGTGGTCTCGCCACTGATGCTGGCATTGACCACCCGAAACGCCATGCCTTCTTCCGCCAAATGATCTTCCAGCAGGGCCACCCAGCCATCCTCGATATCCATGCGATAGCCCGCGCTGAGGCTGTCCCCGAACACCAGTATGGTCGGTTGCCCGTCCTGTGCCAGTGCAATGCCTGACAACCCCGTCAGGGTAGTGCACAGCAGCAGTGCGCTCAGCATATATTTGATAAAAAAGGAAAATCTGGATCTGGCCAGCATGAGTCAATACGCCTGTCCGCTTGTCGATGATGGCAATTTAATCGGTTCGGCTGCGTTATTCAATCGACTGGTACCCCAAAAACGGGCTAAAGTCGGCAGTTGCACAGGAACCGCATTGGCTGGGTCCTGCGTATCAGAATACATAACAAGGGCAACAGGATTGATTCATGATCAGCATTGAAAACCTGGTAAAGCGTGTTCCAACCAGCGAGGGGGAACTGATCATTCTCAAGGGCATCTCCCTGCGCGTGGAGGCCGGCCAGACCGTTGCCATCGTCGGTGCCTCGGGTTCCGGTAAATCCACACTGCTGGGCCTGATGGCAGGGCTGGACACGGCAAGTTCCGGCGAAGTCGTTTTGGGCGGTCACCGCCTAGGTGAGCTGGATGAAGAGCAACGGGCCGTGCTGCGTGGTCAGCTGGTGGGCTTTGTGTTCCAGTCGTTTCAGCTGCTGCCGAGCCTGACCGCGCTCGAGAACGTCATGCTGCCAATCGAACTGAAGAACGACCGTGATGCCCGGCACAAGGCCCAGCAACTGCTGGAACGGGTCGGGCTTGGCGAGCGCGGGCACCACTATCCCAACCAGCTCTCTGGCGGCGAACAGCAGCGGGTGGCCATCGCCCGGGCTTTCGCCTCGCAGGCGCAGATACTGTTCGCCGACGAACCCACGGGTAATCTGGATAGTGCCACCGGCGCACGGGTGATCGATCTGCTGTTTGCCCTGAATCAGGAATATGCGACCACGCTGGTGCTGGTGACCCACGACGACCGCCTGGCACGCAAATGCCATCGCACGGTCCGCCTGGTAGCAGGCGAAGTGGTGAGCGACGATATCAACGAGGAAGTGGCGGCATGACCGGCGCACTTCAGGACGCGGCGCCTGCTCCGCAGGGCGGAGCGGCGCCGGTCAGTGGCGACGCGCTGCAGGTCCAGACCATGCTGCGGCTGTCCCTGCGACTGCTGTGGCGCGACTGGCGTGGCGGGGAACTGCGTCTGCTGTTTCTGGCGCTGGTCATGGCTGTCACCTCGGTCACCGGCATCGCGCTGTTTACCGACCGACTGGAGCAGGCGCTGCTGGTGGAGTCGGCCAACATGCTGGCCGCCGACCGCGTGCTGAGCGGCCGTTCCGCCGCCCCGGAAGAGTGGCTGGATGAGGCCCGCAATCGCGGCCTGCGTACGGCAGAAACCCTGGCCTTTGGCTCGATGGTGTTCTCCGATGCCGGCAACGTGCTGGTGTCGGCCAAGGCGGTGAGCGATGAGTATCCCCTGCGCGGCAACCTGGTGGTTGCTGACCAGCCGTTTACGGCGGGCGCTCCGACGATCGGCGGGCCAGGCGTGGGTGAGGTATGGGTCGAATCACGGGTGATGCCGGCGCTCAATGCCGGCATGGGTGATGTGGTCTACGTCGGGGAAGCGGAGCTACGGGTCACCCGCATCATCGTGCAGGAGCCGGACCGGCAACAGGGTGGCATGATGGAGAACGCCGGGCCGCGTCTCATGCTCAACATCGCCGATGTGCCTGCGACCAACGTGATTCAGGTAGGCAGTCGGGTCAATTATCGCTATCTGTTTGCAGGCGATGCCGACACCCTGGAGCGGTATGCGGAATGGGTGAACGAGCGCAGCGCCGGCGAGTTCCGTCTGCGCGATGTGCGCGACGAGAGCGCCGAGGTGGCGGAAGCACTCAGCCGCGCGGAAAGCTTCCTGCTGCTGGGCAGTCTCTTTGCAGTGCTGCTTGCCGGTGTCGCCATCGCCCTGACAGCTCGCCGCTACAGCGAGCGGCACTTCGACTATGTCGCCATTCTCAAGACCCTGGGCTGCACTTCCGGGCAGATCATGTCGCTTTATCTCAGCATCCAGGTCCTGCTGCTGGTGGCGGCTATCGTCATTGGCTCCGTGCTGGGCTGGGCTATCCATGGCCTGATTCTGCAGGCCCTGGGCGCAGTCATCCCGATCGAGCTGCCTCCTGCCGGCCTGACTCCCTTCATCATCGGTTCGATGACGGCGGTGATCTGCCTGTTGTCCTTCGCGTTGCCGCCCCTGTTGGCGCTGCGTCAGACTTCCCCGCTGCGGGTGCTGCGCAAGGACCTCGACCCTAATGGCTTCGGTGCCCGCCTGCCCTACGGTGTGGGGATCGCCGGGGCGATCGGTCTGATGCTCTGGTACAGTCGCGATATCTTGCTGACCAGTGTGCTGGTGGTATCGGTGGCGGGCGTCGTCACTGTCCTGTCGCTGCTGTCGTGGCTGCTGCTGCGCTCCGGCACCAGTGTCGGCATGAAGGCGGGCAGCGCGTGGAAACTGGCAATGTCGGCCACCCGTCGTCGCCGCCGGCAGAATGTCCTGCAGGTGCTGGTGTTCTCGCTGACCATCATGTCTCTGCTGATACTGGCGCTGCTGCGTACGGACCTGATTGCCGACTGGCAGGCGCAACTGCCCGAGAACACGCCCAACCATTTCCTGATGAACATTACCGGCGAGCAGGTGGAGGACATCGAGGACTTCTTTGCCGCCAACGGCGTGGAGTCCAACCAGTTCTTCCCGATGATGAGCGCGGGCATCCTGCGCATCAACGGCGAGGAGCCCAGGCCAAGCTGGCTGGACGACGAGCCCGAGCAGGGCAACATCACCGAACGCAGTGCCGCGGATGCCGAGGCAGGTGAGGCAGTCAATGGCGAAGGAGAAGAGCAGGGCGGTGCCAGGCGGGTCAGCAACCGCCAGGTCACCTGGACCCAGGACCTGCCCCGGGACAATCAGGTGGTAGCAGGGCAGTGGTGGGGTGAGACGCCAGCGCCCGGCTTCATCTCGCTGGAGGATGACTACGCGGAGCGGCTCGGTGCCGGTCTGGGTGATGTCATCGAGTTCGAGTTCGGTGAAGGGCAGATTATTTCGGCGGAAGTGCAAAGCCTGCGCAGTGTGCGCTGGGACAACATGCAGCCGAACTTCTTCGTGATCTTCTCTCCCGGCACGCTGGATGGCCTGGGCGGCACCTATCTGTCCACGGTGCTGATGGAGCAGGAAGAGAAGGCGCTGATCAACGACCTGCTGCGGGCTTTCCCGACCATCGTTGTCATCGAAATCGACGCGCTGATCGCACAGATCCAGAACATTATCGCCCAGGTGACTTCGGCCATTGAGCTGATCGCCTTCCTGGTGCTGATCTGCGGTGCACTGGTGCTGCTGGCCTGCGTGACGGCCACCCTGGATGAGCGCTTCCGCGAGAACGCCATCCTGCGCACGCTGGGGGCCGGCCGAAGGCTTATTCTCAGCAGCCTGCTGATCGAATTTGCCTGCATTGGCCTGTTGGCGGGGCTGATCGCTACGATAGGCGCGGAAGCCAGCCTTTACTATCTGCAAACGCGGGCATTCCAGCAGGAGTTCGCACTGCATTACTGGGTGTGGCCCGCCGGGCCGGTGCTGGGGATGCTGATTATCGCGAGTCTTGGGGTGGCCGCCACCCGCAAGGTGGTCAATACCAGTCCGTTGACGGTGTTGCGCCACATTGGTTGAAAACCCCTTGCCGGGCTACCATATTGGGCGGTGTGCTCCCGGTTCAGGGGAGCGACCGAATTCCTCAGGCATGCAGCAACTCATACACAGATCATGAAGTGATGAACAGGAGAAGGTTCATGCGAGTCCTCAACAAACCATTAGTAGCTTTGCTGCTGCTGTCGGCAGCCTGGGCAGCGCACGCCCAGAAGTTCAATCCGGAGGCGCGGGAGCTGTCCCGGGAATGCCTCAGCGGAGATTGTATCAATGGTTATGGTTCACTGGAGATCACCGCCAATATCGGCGT
>Ga0079224_100011533_pt1 | contig 12180 bp, 8 predicted proteins | sample Stecom2015_FD_80414 | JGI IMG/M metagenome (GOLD analysis project Ga0079224, IMG submission 80414) | Agricultural soil microbial communities from Utah to study Nitrogen management - Steer compost 2015 | ecosystem: Environmental > Terrestrial > Soil > Agricultural land | place: USA: Utah... | reverse complement strand
GTCGATCTCGCGGTGCTGCGGCTCGTCGATCTCGCGGTGCTGCGGCTCGTCGGGCTCACGGCGCTGCGGCTCGGGCTCGCCGTGCCGCGGCTCGAGCTGACTCCGCCGAGCGTCGATCGCGTCGCGCCGCGATTCTCGCTCGGCCGGGACGCCGCACCCGCGCGGCTCTGACCCGCCGCCGCGGGTTGCGACTCGCCCGACGGCGCGATTCGGCCGATCGAGCGCGACGGCTGCGCCGCGCCCGCCGCCGAGCTGCGCGTACGCGCACCGGCCGCTGCGCCCGCCCGGCTCGCCGGGCTGCGTGCGTTCGCCGGGCGGGCCGTGCGCGAGGTCGAGGCGGCGGCGCTGCGCCGCTCGCCGGACGCGATCCGGCCGATCGTCCGTTCGCCGCCGGCGACCGCGCGCCGCTCGGTGGTCGTGACCGTCCGCCGGCCCTCGTCGCCGCGCCGGACGTAGCGCCGGCTGCCGTAGTCGGCGCGCACGGCGCCCTCGCGCGTCACGGTGACGCGGCCGGGGCGTCCGCCGATGCGATGGTGCCGCGGCTTCCACACGTACACGTCGCGATCGATGTTGACGATGTTGATGCTGATCGACCGGCGCACGTAGAACGGGTCGTGATAGCGATGCCGGTGGTACGGATGACCGACGTGCAGGTGATGGTGCACGTGCAGATGGTGCGTATGCCAGCCGACCACGAACGCCGTCGTCACGCCCCAGAAGTGCCCCGACCAGAACGAGTACCCGGCCGGGTAAGGGTAGTAGTAGACGGGATAAGGCCTCGGGTAATACCGGATCGGCGGGTGGTGATGATGGTGGTGGTGCACCACGACCTCGCGCGGCTCGTAGTACGGCACGTAGATCACCTCGGGATCGGCCGGCGTGATGCGGATCGCTCCCTGGTCCTCCGCGACCCGCACGCGCTCGTCGCTCTCGAGGTTCCCGGCCGCACGTGCCTGCGTCCGGAAGCGCTGGATCGCGTCGAGCACGTCGGCCTGCTGGCTCAGGAACGCCTCGCCGAGGTCCCACGTCCAATCGAGGTCCTGGTCCATCCGGCGCAGCACCTCCGGGTAGTTGAGGAGCGCGACGATGGAATCGTCCCAGTCCTCGTCCGGCGTCACGCTCGCGCCGCTCTCGAGCTCGTCGAGGAAGCGGGCCGCCTCGACGACGTCGAGCGGGTAGGTCGCCGCGGGCAGCACGATCGCGACGAGATCGTCCGGGTACAGCGCGATCGGCGCGACCAGCTCCTCGAGCTCGTCGGGCGTGAAGAGCGGCGCATCGTCCGTGCTCTGCGCGCCGGCCGGACGGGCGGCCGCGAGCGCGACGGCCGCCGCCATCCACCAGGCGATGGCCGGTATCGGACCGAGGATTCGTCTTCGTGCTACGTGCATGGCTCGCTCCCGCGGTGCCGGCCGGATGCCGCGGCCCCGGCAGGCGCTCCGCCCGCAGTGATGGACGAGCTTACCGTAGCTCGGCGAAGCTGAACGGGCGCTTAATCCGCGCCCGCCGCTCAGGCTTCTACTCGCTCCCGGCGAGGCGGCTCCCCTTGTGTCCGTTCGGCACGAGGCGGATGTCGGCCGGCGTCTCGACGGGCCGGCCGACATGAAAGCCCTGCGCGTAGTCGATCCCGTACTTCGCGAGCAGCTTCAGCGCGCTGCGGCTCTGCACGTACTCGGCGATCGTCCGCATGTTCGCGGCCTTCGCGACCTCGCCTATCAGCCGCACCATCGTCTGGTCGACCGCGTCCCGCTCGATGCCCTTGATGAACGAGCCGTCGATCTTCAGGAAATCGACCGGCAGACGCTTCAGGTAGGCGAACGAGCTGTAGCCGGTGCCGAAGTCGTCGATCGCGAATCGGCACCCGAGCTCACGGAGCGCGCCCATCTGCTTCGCGGTGTGCAGCGCGAAGCGGATCGCTTCCTGCTCGGTGAGCTCGAAGATCACCGCCTCGCCCGGCAGCCCGTTCTCGCGCAGCTTCGCGCGCACGTGAGCGACGAAATCGCTCTCGTCGAACGTCGTCGCGGAGAGGTTGATCGACAGGCACAGGTCGGGATGCTCGGCGCGCAGCCCGGCCAGGGTTTGCAGCGCGTGCTGCACGACCCAGCGATCGATATCGGGCAGCAGCCCGAAGCGCATCGCCGCCGGCAGGAAGACCTGCGGGGAGATGACCGTTCCGTCCGAGCGCTGCAGGCGCAGCAGCGCCTCGTAGTGCTTCGCCGTGCCCGTGCGGATGTCGACGATGGGCTGGTAGTGCAGCGTGAAGAGATCCTCGTCGAGCGCCTCGCGGATGCTCTTCACCCAGTCGATGTCCCGGGTCATCTGCCGGCTTTCCCTGAGGCTCGACCGGAAGAACTCGAGACGGTTGCGGCCCTTGGATTTCGCCACGTGGCAGGCGAGATCGGCCTTCGACAGGAGCTCGTGCGGGTCGGTGCGCTCGCCGGACATCTCCGCGGCACCGATGCTGCACTGCAGCGAGAAGGCCTTGCCCTCGTGGAGGTGCGTCAGTGAGCGCATCTGCCCCAGGATCTTCAAGGCGATTTTCCGTGCCTGCGGGCGCGTCACGTCCTTCAGCAGCACGGCGAACTCGTCGCCCCCGAAGCGGGCGACGACGTCGGTGCTGCGCACGGCGCTTGCGATGCAGCGCGCCGCGAGCTTCAGCAGCTCGTCGCCCGCCGGATGCCCGCACGTGTCGTTCACGTACTTGAACTGGTCGAGGTCGACGAACAGCACGGCGCTGCGCTGCTCGCACGCACCGAGGCGCTCGATCTCGTTCTCGAGCTCGGTGACGAACCGGTGGCGGTTGTAGAGGCCGGTCAGCGAGTCGTGCATCGCGAGGTGCACGAGCCGGCGGTCGCGCTCCTTGAGGGCGATCATCGTCTCCTCGAGCGTCGAGACGATGTTCTGGATCTCGCTGTGCCGGGACGCCGGCAGCGCGACGTCCATGTCTCCGTCGGCGAGCCGCGCGAGCGTCGGCTGCAGCGCTGCGAGCGGCGACAGCGCCCGCTTGATGCTGAATCGGCCGATGAACCATGACGCGCCGAGCACGGCGAGCAGCGCGAGGCTCGCGAGCCAGAGCTTCGGCAGGAAGCGCTGGTGGTACCAGGAGAAGTCGAGGTCGAGGCTCACGAAGCCGAGCAGCTCGATCTCGGTCTCGACGGGACCGTCGCCGCCGAGCTCGAGCAGCCCGTCGCCGGCGATCCGCTCCGTCCAGATCGGCCCGGCGAGGCGGAACGCGAGGGGCGCCCCGGGTCGCTGCTGCAGGACGAACGGCTCGCCGGTGCCGGCGGCCCGCTCGAGGCGGCGGCGCAGGGCGGGATCGAGCGGCTGCGGGCCGTGCCCGGCGCCGCCCTCGGCCGCGGTCGCGGCGCTCGGCGGCCGCAGCCTAAACATCGGCTCGCCGCGCGCCGTGTACCACTCGACGTTGCGAATCTCCGGGAACTTGTCGACGAAGCGCTCGACGTCGAGCAACGCAGGGCCCGCATCCGCGAGATAGAACGGCGCCCCGAGCTCGTTCAGCTCGCCTGCCCACTGCGCGGCCCGATGGCTGAGGTTGTCCTCGACCACGGTCCGGGACGTCCAATAGAGCCCGGTCAGCGCGAGCAGCCCGACGGCGGTGACGATCGCGAGCTGCAGCGTGAGGATGTGCGTGATCAGGCTCGACCGCTTCGGTCGGCGGCGGGGGCGGGGCAGGCGCGCGCGAACGGCTTGCCAGCGGGCGGCGGCGCGGGCCGGCACGGCCGCCGCGCCGGCGGCGAGCGCCGCCGCCGCCGACGCGACGCGCCGAGCCAGGCTCGAGACCTCGGCGCGCAGATCCCCGCCGGGCACGAGACCGCGCGGACGCCGCGTCACCGCACGCCGCTCCGCTCGATCCAGACGTGCCGCCGCGCGTCGAGGCCGAGCCGCTCGGCTGCAAGCACGTTCACTCGGGCTTCGAGCTCGGACAGCGGGGTGATCGGCGGGAGCGCGTCGCCGCGGCCGTCGGCGGGCGCTTCGACGACGCCCGCCAGCGTGCGGGCGAGGTCGCGGTCCGTCGCCGCGACGCTGAGCAGCGCGCCCCACTCGAGAAGGGACGGCGTGAAGACGAGCGTCTGCACGTTGCGGGCCGCGGCATGGTCGAGCATCTCGCGGATCGCCCGCGGGCTCAGGACGGTGTTGTCGGGCAGGAGCCAGAGCCCGTCCACGCCGGCGGCAGCGCGCTTGAAGTGATAGACCGCTTCCTGATCGGACGATGCGAGGTGCAGCTCGAGCGCGAGGCCCTGAGCCTCGGCCGCTTGCCGCGCGCGTGCGGCGAGCCGCGTCTCGTCGCGGCCGAGCACGAGGGCGATCGTGCGCAGGCCCGGGGCGAGGCGGCGCCAGGCCTTCAGCTGCAGATCGAGCGGCGGCAAGTAGGCGACGCCGTACGCGCGCGGTGCCGCGTCGAAATCGAGATCCGGGACCTGGCAGAACACGATGGGCGCGTCGAGCCCGAGGTCGAGAGCCGCCCGCGTCGCGGCCGTGCCGACCGCGATGACGGGCGCGGTCGAGCCGGCGAGCCCCCCGCCGCCGGCGTCGAGCGCGGCGAGGGGCACCGGGCTCGCGACGAGCCTGCGTGCCGAGAGCTCGGCCTCGAGCTCGGGCAGGATGGCGGTGAACGCGTCGGACTGCGCGGGCAGGAGCACGCGAACCCGCTTCGGCGCAGGGCGCGCGGCGGCGCGAGGCGGGAGCGGGGCCGCAGCGGGCGGCGTTGCCGGATCCGATACGGGCGCGGAGACGGGCGTGCTCAAGGCCGGGGGAGTCTCCGGCTCCGGGAGGTCGACGGGCGCGACGAGGCAGCCCGCGGGCAGGGTCGCGGCAGTCAACGCGATCCACCTGGCCGTGTTCGACTCGGTCCGTGTCAAGAAGATCACTCCTCCCGCCGCCCGGCTAACGGCTTGCCGTGCTGCCCCGGAGCCGAGGCGACGTCACGGCCGCCGGGCACCCGCCCGGCAAGGCGCGGCGAGGCGGCATGGCGGGACCATGCCACCGGCGGGCAGCGCAGCCGGCGGGATCGGCGACCCGAGCGTCGCGGTCGTCTCGAAGCAGGCGCTTAGCCTACCCCGGCCGGGTCGCGCTGGCGATGTCGAAGGTCACACTGGCTCGGCCGGCGGGAGGAGCGGTCCCGGGACCGGCGGCATTCGGGATGCGCAACGAAACGGGCAGGGCAGGGCAGATTCGCCGCCCGCGCGGCAGGCCCTCCGCGGCATCCGCCGCGGCTCCGGGAATGCATCCGCGCGAGGACCTCCTTGCCTGCGGGCGGATTCGTGCCCGGCGGAACAGCAGTTACGTTTCGCCGCGCCGGTTTCACTTGCGCCGGCTCTGCCACTACTATTGGCATGGCGCACGCGAGCGGCCGGCAGGCCGCGGCCGTGCGGGGGGTATCAACGTGATCGAGGTGATGGTGTGGTATTGCAATTGATCAAAGAGCGCCTGCACGGCGCGATGCCGAAGGCGGCGGGTACGGCGATTGCGGCTCTGGCGCTCGCAGCGGGGGTTTCCGCCGTCGCTCAGGAAGGGCATCCGATCAAGGGCTCCTGGCTCGGGACCTGGGAGTCGAACGACGTGCACGGCGAATTCGTCCTGCTCGTCATGGACTGGGACGGCGAAAAGATCAGCGGCATCATCAATCCCGGCACCGATAACATCGAGATCACCCGCGCGACGCTGAATCCGGACGGCTGGGTCGTGCAGATCGAGGCGACGGATGAGGACGCGGAGGGCGGTCCCGTGCATTACCAGATCGAAGGTCGGATCCAGAATCTCGAGCTGCCCGATCGCTCGATCGTCGGCACGTGGAAGCACGAGCGCGGCAGCGGCGCCTTCGAAGTCAGCCGCCAGTGAGCCGGCACCGGAGACCGGCATCATGAATCCGACACAAGCGACTCCTCGATTCCGTATGGCCTCGATCAGGATCGTGCGGCCTCTTCACATCGCGGCCGCCGCGGCGCTCGCGATATCGGGCGCCGCGCATGCGCACCATCCGATCTCGGCCAAGTTCGACGATACCCGGCCGATCGAGCTCGAAGGCGTCGTCAGCGCCGTCGACTGGCGCAATCCGCACGTGCACGTGTTCCTGAACGTCGCCGACAGCGACGGCCAGGTCGTGAACTGGGCGATCGAGCTCGAGAGCCCGGTCGTGCTCGAGCGCAGCGGCTGGCGGCGCGATACGGTCCGGCCCGGTGACCGGGTCAAGGTCGACGGCATCCGCGCACGCAACGAGACGAGGCAGGTGTGGGCCGACGCGCTCGTGTATGCCGACAGCGGTCGCGAGGTGCTCGCCGCGCGCGACCTGCCGCCGAAGGCGCCGCGCACGGCCCGGCCCACGCCGCGCTGGCCCGACGGCACGCCGATGCTCGGCGCGCCGGACACCCAGGGCGGGTACTGGTCCTATCCGACGCGCACCGCGCTCGTCGAGGACGGCGTCCGCGTCGAGATGAACAAGGACGGGCTGCTCGCGAACCTCGAGGACGCGGCGAAGGTCGCCCCGATGCAGCCGTGGGCGCTCGGCCTTTACATGCATCGCCAGCGCCGCTTCCTGCAGGACGATCCGCTGTATCTCAATTGCAAGCCGCCCGGCGGCGTCCGGCACATGCAGTCGTCTCTCGGCGTGCAGCTCGTCGAGGACCGCGAGCGCCAGCGCATCTTCGTGCTGATGGGCAGCGGCAACCAGAACTACCGCATCATCTACCTCGACGGCCGCGAGCAGAAGGGCCAGGTCGGCGGTGACGACGACAACCCTCTCTACTACGGCCGGTCCATCGGCCACTGGGAGGGCGACACGCTCGTCGTCGACACGGCGGACTTCAACGAGGACTTCTGGTTCACGAACGGCGGTCTTCCGCACACCGAGCAGCTGCGGCTGATCGAGCGCTTCTCGCGGCCGGATTTCGATACCTTGCTGTACGAGGTGGAGATCCAGGATCCGGGCGCGTATACCCGGCCCTGGAAGAGCAGCTGGGAGCTGCGCTGGGTAGGCGGCCAGGAGCTGGCGTCGTACTTCTGTCAAGACAACCGGTCCTGATCGGCAGACGTCACGGCGTTGACATTAATTGGCACTAGGCGCATTCCATTCGAGCGTAAGATGCGCATATCGCTACGCGATGAACGGAGAGAAGTCATGACCGTACGCAGGTTGGCAAGCGTGGTTCTCGGGGCTGCCATGGTCTTCGCGGGCACGTCGCAGGCCCATCATTCGTTCTCGGCGGAGTTCGACGCCGAGAAGCCGATCACGTTGACCGGCATCGTGACCAAGGTCGAGTGGACGAACCCCCACGTCTGGTTCTACATCAACGTGAAGGATGCCGAGACGGGCGAGGTCGCGAACTGGGGCGCCGAGATGGGCCCGCCGCACGGCCTGCAGCGCCGCGGCTGGCGCCGTGACACGCTGAAGATCGGCGAGGAGGTCACGGTCGAGGGCTACCTCGCGCGCAACGGCAGCAAGCGGGTCAACGCGCGCCAGGTCACGCTGACGGCGACCGGAGCTCGGCCGGGCGAGACGCTCGACGCCGGCTCGAGCCGCGGCGACGAGTAGACCGGCCGTCGAATGCGGCTCTGGCCGGCCCTCGCCGGCGCCAGCGTTCGGGTCATCGAGCCGGGCACCGTGCACGACCGGTGGACGGGCCCGGCGGGATCAGGAGTAGGTCAGGAATGAGACGAGTTCTTCTCGCGTTCGGCATGGCCGTCGTCGGTCTTGCCGTGGCCAATTCGTCGTTCGCGCAACGGCGCCCGTTCAATCCGAACGGGCCCCCTCCCGGGCCGGCGCCGCGCGCGGAGGACGGGCGGATCCTGCTCGGCGGCGCGACGCCCGCGGACAAGGGCGTCTGGACGCCGCTGTTCGGCATCACCGATCCGATAGCCCCGGCCGACGAGGTGCCGTTCCAGCCGTGGGCCAAGGCGCTTTACGAGGAGCGCCAGGTGCACGAGCTCGAGCCGCACGCGCGGTGCAAGGCGTCCGGCACGGCGCGGCAGTTCCTGACGCCGTACGGTGTCGAGTTCGTCGATCTGCCCGACCAGAAGCGGCTCTACATCTTCGATATCGGCGGGCCGCACACCTTCCGCACCGTGTACATGGACGGACGCTCGCACCCCGCCGATCTCACGCCGAGCTATTACGGCCACTCGATCGGCTGGTGGGAGGGCGATACGCTCGTCGTCGACAGCACGGGCTTCAACGAAGGCTTCTGGCTCGATCGCCGGGGCCTGCCGCATACGGAGCAGATGCACACCGTCGAGCGGTTTACGCGCATCAACGAGCGCGTGATCGACTACGAGATCACCGTCTACGATCCGGGCGCGTACACGGCTCCGTGGACCGGCGCGTTCCAGCTCGCGTGGAGCAAAGGCACGGAGCTTTTCGAGTACATTTGCCAGCAGGCGAACTACGCTCACGAGCTGATGGTCGGCGGCGAGCGGTCCGAGGTGGACCGGACGAGCCCGATCGTTCCATGATGAGACTGCCGCGGCGCCGATGACGGCGCCGCGGCCCGCCCGACGCCCAGACAGCTCTCTCGCCGGGCGCCTCGCGCGCGAAGGAGATGCGGTGAACCCCATCCTCGAGCCGAGCCGGCAGACGCCCCTGTTCGGCGAATACGAGATCGTCGTGCTCGGCGGCGGACCCGCCGGCATCGCGGTCGCGATCGCGGCCGGCCGCAGCGGGCGCTCCACGATCCTGATCGAGCGCTACGGCTTCCTCGGCGGTGCCGGCACCGCTGCGGGCCTCAGCACGTTCTGCGGGCTGCATGCCGTCGTGCACGGCCGTCACGAGCAGGTCGTGCACGGCATCGCGTCGGATATCCTCGCGCGCCTTGCGGCGATGGACGGGCTCAACGCCCCGCATCTGACGATCCGCGATCAGATTCAGGCGCAGGCCTACGATATCTCCGCCTTCAAGATCGCGGCCGACGAGCTGATGGCCGAGGCGAAGGTCGACGTGCTGTTCCATGCGTTCGGCGTCGGCGCGGTGATGGCGGACGAGACGCGCATCGACGCGCTGCTCGTCGAGACGAAGTCCGGGCGCTTCGCGATCCGCGGGCAAATCTTCATCGACGGCTCCGGGGACGGGGACCTCGGTGCATGGGCCGGCGCGCCCTACGAGGTCGGCGACGGCGCTGGCAGCATGCTGTACCCGTCGACGATGTTCCGGATCAACGGCGTCGATCCGGCCAAGGCCGGCCGCGCGTGGGAGCTGATCCCGGCGCTGATGGAGGAGGCCGAGCAGGCGGGCCGGCGCTTCCCGCGCAAGAAGCCGATCGTGCGCCCGCAGCGCAATCCGATCGAGTGGCGCGCGAACCTGACGCAGATCAAGAACCCGGACGGCTCCCCGGTCAGCGGCATCGACGCGAGACAGCTCAGCTACGGCGAGGTCGAGGGCCGGCGCCAGTGCTGGGACGTCTTCCAGTTCATCAAGAGCGTGACGCCGGGCTTCGACGACGCGTACATCGTCGAGATCGCGCCGCAGATCGGCATCCGCGAGACGCGCCGCTTCATCGGCGAGTACGTGCTGACCGAGGACGACATCCTCGGCTGCCGCGACTTCGACGATTCGATCGGCGTGAACGGCTGGCCCGTCGAGGCGCACATCAAGGGCGACGTGAAGTTCGTGTTCGCGCCGAAGGGCTCGCGGGGCTACAACCAGATCCCGTATCGGATCATCCTGCCGCAGCGCATCGAGAACCTGTTCGTCGTCGGGCGCTGCGCGTCGATGTCGCACGAAGGGCAGTCGTCGGCGCGCGTGTCCGGTCCCTGCTTCGTGATGGGCCAGGCCGCGGGCACGGCGGCGGACCTCGCGCTCGGCGACGGGGTGACGCCCCGCCAGGTCGACGTCGCGGAGCTGCAGCGGCGGCTCGAGCGCGATGGCGCTTTCCTCGGCCGGGAGCCCGGGGCCGGCCGACAATCCGAGGGCGCGTCATCGTGAAACGCAAGCTCCGCAGCAATCTCGAGCCCGGCACCGCGATGTGGGCCGGCCGCCGCGCGCAGTGGCGCGCGCTCGGGCTGACCGACGAGGACATGGAGAAGCCGAAGATCGCGGTCGTCAACTCGTCCTCGGAGCTGTCGAGCTGCTTCAGCCATCTCGACGGCGTGTCCGCGGAGGTGAAGGCGGCGATCCGGGCCGCAGGCGGGCTGCCGTTCGAGGTGCGCACCGCCGCGCCGAGCGATTTCGTCACGAGCGCGGGGCGGCGGGGCGCGTACATCCTGCCCTCGCGCGATCTGATCGCGGCGGATATCGAGGTCCAGGTCGAGGGCGCGCTCCTCGACGGCATGGTCTGCCTCGCGTCCTGCGACAAGACGACGCCCGGGCAGCTGATGGCCGCCGGGCGGCTCGACATCCCGACGATCGTCGTGATCTGCGGCTACCAGCAGAGCGGCGAGTACCGGGGCAAGCATGTGGACATCGAGGACGTGTTCCTGAAGTCCGGCTACGTCGCCGCGGGCACCGTCACGCTCGACGAGCTGCGCGGCATGGCGGACGTCGCGGTGCGGAGCCCAGGCGTCTGCGCCGGCATGGGCACGGCGAACTCGATGCACACGGTGTGCGAGGCCCTCGGCATGTCGCTGCCGGGCAGCGCGCCGGTCGCGGCGAACAGCGACAAGATGCGCGCGTTCGCCCGGGCCGCCGGCGAGCGCATCGTCGAGATGGTCTGGCAGGACTTGAGGCCCCGCCAGATTCTGACGCCCGGGGCGATCCGCAACGCCGTTGCGACCGTGCTCGCCCTGTCGGGCTCGATCAACTGTGTGAAGCACCTGCAGGCGATCGCCGTCGAGGCGGGGCTCGACGTCGACGTCTACCAGCTCTTCGCGGATCTCGCGGACCGGGTGCCGCTGCTCGCGGCGATCCGTCCGAACGGCGACGGGCTCATCGAGGATCTCGAGGCGGCGGGCGGCGCGCGGGCCGTGCTGAAGCGGCTCGAGCGGTTCCTCGACGTCAGCGTGCGGACCGTCTCCGGACGCACGCTTGGCGAGGTGCTCGCGGGCATCACGGTCGCCGACGAGCGGGTCATCCGCACGGTCGACAATCCGCTGTCGACGCGCCCGTCGATCGTCATCGTCCGGGGCAGCCTCCTGCCGGGCGGCGGCATCGTGCGTCTCGGCGGCGCGGGCGAGCGGACGATGCGCTTTCGCGGGCCCGCGAACATTTTCCACTCGCGCGAGGAAGCGCTGGCGGGCATCGGGGAGGGGCGCGTGAAGCCGGGCGACGTCGTCGTGCTGCGCGGGCTCGGCGTCGTCGGCGGCCCCGGCATGGCGATGACGTCGTCGGTCGTGTTCGCGCTCGACGGCGCCGGGCTGATCAATCAGGTTGCGATGATCACCGAAGGCCAGCTGTCCGGGCTCGTGAACGAAGGCCTGGTCGTCGGTGAGGCGTCGCCGGAGGCGGCGGCGGGCGGGCCGCTCGCGCTCGTCGAGAACGGCGATACGATCGCGATCGATGTCGAGCGCAAGGTCGTCGATCTCGAGGTTCCCGAGTCCGTGCTCGACGAGCGGCGGAAGGCCGCGCGCACGTTCGGCGCGCAGAATCAGGCCGGATGGCTCGGCGTCTACCAGAAGACGGTCGGGCCCGTGCACAAGGGCGCCGTGCTGGGCAGGTGACTCGCCTGGCCTCACGCGGCGCGCCGCGCGACGACCGGGACGACTACGCACCTTCCGCGATGTACACGTCCCCGCGCCTGTCATAAAACCATGCGGCCTGAAACCATGCGGCTTGTTCGGCCGGGACTGGACAGGCCTTCCGCCGATCTGGAAAGCTCGAGGCTGAGCCTGATCGGCCGATTCGTTCGTACCCCGAGGCGGGTGGATCACGAGCCCAAGGAGTGGAAGCAATGTGGGGCACGATGAGCATGCATACCCGTTTGGCCGGTAGGCGGGCGTGGACGGCCGCGGCTGCAGCCGCGTCGCTCGCCTGCGCGCCGGCCTTCGCGGCAGACGTCGCGGATGCGGTGATGCGCGGGGACACCGCGGCACTCGAGCGTCTGCTCGAGCAGGGCGCGGACGTGAACGAGGCGCAGGCGGACGGGGCGACGGCGCTGCATTGGGCCGCGTACCGGAACGACACGGACGCGGTGCGCCGGCTGCTGGAGGCGGGCGCCGACGTCAACGCCGCGAACCGGACCGGCACGACGCCGCTGCTGCTCGCGAGCATCGCGGGCGACGCCGAGATGATCCGGCTGATGCTCG
>Ga0079224_100011532_pt1 | contig 12181 bp, 15 predicted proteins | sample Stecom2015_FD_80414 | JGI IMG/M metagenome (GOLD analysis project Ga0079224, IMG submission 80414) | Agricultural soil microbial communities from Utah to study Nitrogen management - Steer compost 2015 | ecosystem: Environmental > Terrestrial > Soil > Agricultural land | place: USA: Utah... | reverse complement strand
CGGAATGATCGTCGCCGTCCCGTAGATCTTTGCGAGCGGTTCGAGGCGTTCGTCCGGGACGGGAACGACACCGACATTCGGCTCGATCGTTGCGAATGGATAGTTTGCCGCGAGTGCCGCTTCCTGAGCGGTCAAGGCATTGAAAAGAGTGGATTTCCCGACGTTGGGCAGGCCAACAATTCCGGCTTGTAGCATAAGACAAAAAACGGCCGATCCGGCCAAAACGCATATTGTATCGTATTTTCTCCGGATAGCCACGGCCGCCTTACCGCTTGACAACATACTCTGACAGCGACCTAATTACTAATTACTCAATTAATAATTAGTAATTAGAACTTGCTGAGAGAAAGTACGATCAACGATCAATGAAAAAACAACTATCCACAGAACAACGAGTTGAGCTGCTTGACACCCTGCGTGCGCGGTTTGAGGAGAACGCCGTGCGTCATAAAAGGATCAAATGGGCCGATGTTCTTGCAAGACTAGAGGCGAATCCAACGAAGGCTTGGTCGCTCTATGAAATGGAGCGGACCGGCGGCGAGCCGGACGTTGTTGGTTTTGATAACAAGACTGGCGAATGTATCTTTTTCGACTGCTCGGAAGAAACTCCAAAGGGGCGTCGCAGCCTTTGCTACGACCGCGCGGCGTGGGAATCGCGCAAACAGCACAAGCCTGAGAGCGATGCTCAAAGCGTTGCGGCCGCGATCGGCATTGAGATCCTCACCGAAGACGAATACTACGACCTTCAGCAGGTCGGAGAGTTCGACCTGAAGACATCAAGCTGGATCGCGACGCCTCGCGACGTTCGCGAGCTCGGAGGTGCTTTGTTCGGCGATCGTCGCTTCGGCCGTATCTTCACATACCACAATGGTGCCGAGAGCTACTATGCTGCGCGCGGCTTTCGTGGATCGCTACGAGTCTAAGGCCGGATCTCCGCAGTCAATTTATCGAGGTTCTGCTCGTTCGCTGTCGCGAGGAAATCATTCATCTTTGTAGCGAACGTCTCGTTCTCGAACGTCTGTTCCCACGACACCGTCGTTTTGCCGTCGTTCTCAGCGAACGAGATGATGAGCTCGTATTTTGGCAGCGACACGTGATCGATAACGATCCTCTCCCGGGGAGAGACTTCGCGAAAAGAGCTTTCGTTCGCGTAATCCTTGCCGTCCGGCCCGTGCATCGTATAAACCCAATGGCCGCCCGTCTCGAATTCAAACGTGTGAAAAGTGTTGGTAAATCCCGCCGGCCCCCACCAACGCGCCAGACGTTCGCCGTCAGTGAACGCGGCAAAGATTTCCTCGACCGACGCAGCTATTTCCCGTGCAGTTTTGAGTGTGGTCATAAATGAGTTGCAGCATTATCTCACGCGCGATACATATTTCTCACGCCTGCGGATGCAATTAATGTGCGAATTGCTATGGCTTGAAATCGTAGGACACCCAACCGGAAACTTTTATTGGTACGCCGGATAACTGCGTCGGGCTGAACTTGAGTTTTCTTGCGGCTTCAAGAGCTGCATTGTGAAAGGCGACCGGGCCGCGAGAAACTTCTGCGGAAACAACATTGCCTTCCGTATCCGTCACGATCCGAACTTCAACTCGAGCGGAGGGCCGCGGCTTCTCTATCTCGGATGGATATTTCGGATCCTTAAAATTGAGGGCACGTCGATTCAACCACCCGGCACTGATCATTTTTTCTTTCCGGGGAACGCTCACATGGGCCAGCGCGTAGCCCGCATTAAAAAAGGCATCTATATCCTTTCCAGTCTGTTCCAATGGCCCGGTGCGCGAGCAACAGCCGCGAGTCGCGTATGTAAGCTTATCGTCGTTCAGGTATCCGTATATCAGATACCGGGCACCGACCTTCCAGCCATCGGTGCCGGTGACCGTGATCGTCGAATCGACATTCTTTTTCCATGCACGATCAACTGCTATTTTGATTGTTTCATAATAGCGATTATTTTTATCGGGCGCCGACTTTTGTATATCAATAATCTCACCGGTAAATACAACGGTTGCGGCGGCATATTCTTCAAGTGCGGTAATGCCAGGCTTTGCGCAACTACACTGAGCGTTTGCCGCAAGATAGCCGACGCCTACCAACAGACAGCATAAAAATAAGCGAAAGATGCGAAAGATCATAGAGCGCTCCCTTAGAACGGCTTCACAACCGGAATATCATAAACGTAACCAGTCGAAAGCAGAAAATGCGCTTAACTGCCGCCTTGGCGAGGTTTGCTCGCCTCATACCGTCGCGTCCCTATTTCTTTGGCGTTGTAGCATCAAGGAAGTCGTTCACCATTGGGACGATGACCGACATTCGCGAGAGTAAACGCGGAGAGAAGCGAAGTAAATAAAACGCCTGAAATTCGTTTCTCGAAACCGCACTGTGCTCTCTGCGTTCTCCGTGGTGAATCCTCAGTCCTCGTCGATCTGCGGTGAACCGCTTTTTACGTCGCCGTCGCGTTCGTAGGTTGCGCAGATGATGCCTTTGGGGGCTACGATTGCGCTTGTTACCTTGAACGAGGCGGGAATTGTGCCGTCCTGGAAGAGACGTTTTCCGGTGCCGAGCGTGACCGGAATTATCATTAGCTCGAGAGCATCGACGAGGTCGCCTTTGAAAAGCGTCTGCAGCAGTTCGGCCAAAAGTTCGAGTGCGTCGGCCAGTATGCTTCCCAACTCTCAAAGGTCTTCCGACCGAGTAGCAGATCGACCGGTTTCTGCAGCCGCTCCTGAACGATCGCGCCCGTCACCTCGTCCGCGAACGGGAAGAACCATCCGCCGTGCTTAAAACCATCGCCGTCGTTCTCGTCGTTCTGTATGACACCGTCCAGCGTAATGAATTCACATGCTGTTACTTTTCTCATAGGTGTGAAGGTAAAAACCGCGGAAGGATCCGCTGTTTACTCACTGTTCACTCGTCTCTTTCCGGTAGCTTTTATGCCATGACCGTACGCCGCAATTCTGGCATTTTTTGTAGTTTCTCTGATCGCCCTTAGCCTTCCAGCGAATTCCGCCCATATCCCAATAGGATATTTCGTACCCACATTTCAAACATTTCATATGCCATCGACGCGAGTCCTCTTCCATCGACTTCGCCCACGAAGCAGGAAAAATTGCCGTAAAGAATCTTTGTATTCCGCTCATTCGTTCACTCCCATCCACAAAGTTGATCTAATTCCGCGCTTTGCGCAGCCGTATGAACCTGGTTTGGCGCACTCCATTGGTGTCGCGAAACCGCGATCGCCGATGTGTGGTCACAGAACCCGTCGATCGTTAGATTGATAGCAGCAATAACTTTCCTCATACATTTAGCCTCGGCCCTTCGAAAGATTCATCTCGCTTTAAGAAGTCCCACGAATGCGTCGCGATAGCAGTACGCAAGAAAGGAATTCGCAAGCACCAGAAAGACGGGGATCGCCAAATTCGCGCGGTCGAGGAAGAGCCCGACCATCAGAATGTTGATGATGATCGGCGACAGGACGACAAGAGCTAGCGGTACGAATCGCCCTATTACGAGGAGAAAACCGCAAACGAATTCGGTCGTCTTCAGGAGAATGAAGAAGTAACCTGACGCCATCAAGCCATCGTTGAATGTCTTGATCGGCCCTTCCATCGGCGGCGGCGTGAAAACCCCGAAATGCATCAGAAAAAATGTGACCGATGCAAAAAGGAACAACAGCCCCATCACGGTACGAACAATTACCTTTGCGATCTTCATATAACTCATCCCAAGCACCCGCCCCGGAGTGCCTCGGTTGAATACGATCCGAATCGACGCCGCTACGCGGCGATCGGCCCTTCCACTCTGCTTCTTCCGCCGGCAAGTTTTCCGCCGAGGAACGCTAGCGGCAGATAGAGAACAAGGTCGGTAACGATGAACCAGGACGGCGCCGGGATCAGCGAGATCGCGTAAATGCCGCCGAAAAGAAACCATGCGCCGATCGCAAGGGCGAATATCATCTTGCGAGTGGGAGCGATCTTTGCCGCAACGAACGCGCCGACGAGCGTGCCAAGTTGATGCGCGAGCAGTGTGCCGATAAAGTTCGCCGCCGTGAGGCTGCCGGCGTTGGCCTTGACGCTTTCCGCATCAAAAAGGTCCAAGCCCTCGGGTGCACCGAGCACCGCAAACGATAGAAAAAGGATCCCGCCGTTGACTAGACTGCCTGCAACGATCCCGACGATGACCGCTAAAATGCACTTTACGATGTTCATAGTTTCTTATTCCGAAATTTGCGAAGCTATGTTTCGTCTGGAAATAGTTCTTCGTACTTTGGGTCAGCATATTCCCAAGCGACCTCAGCGTGGTTAAGTTGTTTCGCGACTTCACTCAAATCGACAATTGGTGGAACGTTGATCGCAATATATTTCCTATTAGCTCCTTCGAAATCACAACCGATCTCTACTAATCGATTTACCAAAGCCTCCGATTCGTTCCCGGATTCATAAGGAACGTCAAAGAATATTCGAACCGTGCGGTTTCCGGATTTTGAGACCACTTTTTCGAATGTTGGCAACTGTTCATCTTCATCGAAGGGAGCTAGGACGACATCTTCACAAGAAACGCCATAGGCGTAATAGGGCAGATTGTCGAGTCGGTATTTATCCGATCCTAGATCGTATGCCCATAGCGTCTCAACGTTTGCACCACCTTCCTCATTCGGAACGCGGAACAATACCTTTGCTTTTGGCTCTGATGGTTCGTTCATAGTGTCTTTGTGCGCGAAAGGCTTTCCAGCAACTGCCTCAGATTTTCCACCTGCGCCTCCGTGCCTTCCTTGAAGCCGAATGCGATCATCCGTTCGAGGCGTTCAAGCGATTCGTTGTAGATGGACGCGCGAACGGTCGTCTTACCGTCCTGTTCACTGAAATTCAGGTCCCAGTCGGAGCCTGGCAGTTCGAGGTTCTCATTCTCGTCTGAAAATGCATTGAAGAGAGAGAAATGCGTCTTTGGCGTGATCGACTTGTATTTTTGCAGAACCCAACGCTCCTGTCCCTCGGGGCTGACCATCGCGTAAAACCGCTTGCCGCCCACCCGAAAATCCATCACCTTTGTTCTTGACGAGAATGGCTTCGGTGCCCACCATTGGTCGAGAAGCTCGGCCTTTGTATACGCGTCCCAAACGAGGTCGCGTTCGGCGTTCAGCTCGACCGTGATCGTAACGGTTTTTGTCTCTTTGTTGACGATAAAATCGAATGGAATGGTGTTGCTCATTTTTTCTCCAGAAAGTTCTTGAGTGAGTTATTGATGATGTGGTTCCAGCCCGTCTCAAAATTGTGAAGTGCGAGCTCGGGTACGTCTGCGGGAAAAGTGTCGATGCCTGAATGCGTTAGTTTGAGTAGTGTGCCTCCATTTGCGTCGAAAAGCTCGAACAATACGTACGAAATGCCGCTGTAACCGTCGTATTTCCAAGAGTAGCCGATCTTTGTTTCGGGCTCGACTTCCGTGACCTCACACAAATGCTTCCACTGTTTTCCGTGATCTTCGCCGGCCCAAAACTCGAACTTGAAGCCGACCTCAGCACGAAATTCCGTTAAGTCGAAATACCATTGCCGCATCAGGTCGCGTTCCGTAAGGGCACGCCAGACAAGCTCGCGTTGCGCATCGAATTCTGCGGTGATCGTAAGCGTCTTTGTCGTTTTATCTACGTTGAATTCCATATTGCTCATCCATTCTTCACCACACAGGGCACTGAGCTCGCTGAGGTTCTTGTTTACTCCGTGTTCTCTGTGGTTACCCTTTCTTGTCTTGTTGCCTGTCCCTTTTCATTACCTCGAGCACCTCGCCCAACTGCTCAAACCGCGACTCCCAGATCTTTCGGTACTGTTCTAGCCATTCGTCGATCTCTTTCATCTTGTCGATCTCCAGCCGGTAATAGATCTCGCGGCCTTTTTGTTCCTGGGTAACGATCTCGCATTCGGTCAGGATGCGAAGGTGCTTGGAAACGGCCTGCCGGGTCGAGTCAAAATGCTGCGCGAGGGCGTTCGGCGTCATCGCCTGCACGGCGACAAGAGCGATGATCGCCCGCCTCGTCGGGTCAGCAATGGCTTGAAAAACGTCACGTTTCATACCAACGAACGTAAGTATGCAACCAATCGGTTGCATATGTCAAGCGCAACTGAATGGTTTCAGGACTCAGTGGCGCTCGACCGCGCCCGAAACAAATAACAAGTAGATGGAGAGGGCAATGAAATCGGGGGTATTTAGTAACTCATAAGTTAGAGAGATTCAGCTGGAACACCAATTGAACAAGGCGGACGGCGACCTGGAGCGGACCGTCCCTCAGCATCCGTATCCGCTCCAGCCGTTCGAACATCCGCCGCCTTGATAGGTCTGATATGCCTCGCCGGTCGTGTAATCATTACGTATTCCGGTAGTTTTATAGACATCCGAACGAAGATGATCGGCCATGGACTGCGGCAGGTGTTCGCCGTGCTGGGCCATGAATTGCCGGTATAATGCCGATATTTCGCTTTGGAGCCGACTCATCCGCTGTCGGGTTCCTCGATAAAAATTTGAAAACGTGCCGCCGCTTTGAACTTTTGAGGCAGCCCCGATCACTTGTTCGGCGAGACGTTCTATCTGTGGATGAACCCGGTCAAACGCGGCTATTGCCGCCCTTTCTTTAATAGGGTCGCCTGAACGTCCGCCTCTTCCGCGGCCCGAGCCGTCAGAATTAGATGCGGCGCGCAGTTTCATCGCCTCAAGCTCTTTTTTCCATCCATCGTCCTGAGCTTTCCAGTACGCGGTTTCCTTCAGCGATTCGTCGGCGTTCATCGCAACGCCCGATATCGTATTCGGGTCGTCCTTGAGGTCGGCTTTGATCTGTTTCGACCTTTCGGCAAATTGTTTGGCAAGGTCAAAATTCTTTTCGGTCGAATACGGCGTTTGATAAATATTGGCGATAAAGAGAGCGAGGCGCGCGGCACATTCGGCACCGTTCGTGCCGTCATAATTGGCGAGTTCGCCCTTGAGATAATTCAGCTTGGTGCTGTCGTGCTTTTTCCGGTTTTGATCATACAGGCCGTTTTCGTCCAAATCGAAATATCCGTATTTGAAAAATCCGACGCAGACATTCTTTGGATCTTTCGTATGTAGATTGTACCAGTAATCACGAACCGCTTTTACCTCGACATTATATTCCGGAACATCCTTTATCACCGTTCTTCCGTCAACATAGGTAATGCGGTCATTGGCTTTTTCGATCAGATTTCGGAGGTCGGACCAGGACTTGTCGAGCTTTTCATAGGCGTTGTAATCCCACGGTTCTGCTTCGACGACAAGTTTCAGGAAGTCGAGTTGTTTTCGGCTGTTCGCGATCTTGCGGCTTTGCTGCTCGCGGTAAACCGCCGCCGCTTTAGGGTTGGTTTCGCGTGCCTGGCCCGCGATCTTGTAGAGTTCATCGCCTGTCCACGGACTGTTCGGGTTGAGTTTGTGTGCGGCTTCAAATTCAGCAAATGCGCCGTTTAGATCTTTGTTCAGACGCTTGATATAGCCGAGCGTGATGTGCGCCAGATAGGTATTCGGGTCCGACTGCAAGGCATTTTGGGCATCGGCCGCTGCACCATCCCTGTCATTTTTTTGAAGTTTATAAACGGATCTTACAGCCAACGCGGTGCTGTTTGCGGGCTCGGCACGCAAAACGGCTTCGGCATCTTTGTTAGCATCTTCCAACAACGATCCTTCGCCGCTGATAGCGAGCATTAACTCGGAATACGCCTTTTCGGCATAGACGGCGACTGTTTTGTTCGTGGAAGCGGCTTTATTCAGATCTATGAGAGCCAATTTGCGTCTGCCGAATTCATTTAGCAGGCGGCCGCGGACGGCACGGGCGGTGGAGTTTTCCGGATTTAGCTCTATCGCGAACGAAAATGCGTCCAAGGCATCACTCTTTTTGCCGATCTTTCCTGAGTAAAGCGTCAAAGCCCGGTTAAATGCAGCCTGCGGATACTCCGCGTCGATGGCAAGAGCCTTATCAAAATCCGCAAGAGCTCCGACGTGGTCTTTTTTTCCATCGCGTTTCGCAACACCGCGCGCATTGAATGCGACCTTGTTTTTCGGATCGCGGACGATGAGTTTATTAGCGAGCGTTTCGGTTTCGGCGTATTGTTTTTTTATGACAAGAATGCGAACTTTTTGCGTAAGAGCATTCGCGTCATTAGGCCGGGTTTTCAAGATCGCATCGACCTTTGCCGAGGCGGCGTCGATCTCGCCTTTGTCTATCAACGAGCTGATCTCATTGGTCGTTTGGGCCGCAACAGCGACGGCAAAGAACAGAAAAGCCAATATGGGAAAAACTATCTTCATGTTTCGATCTAACCCGGCTCGGTAAAGCATCCGGCTAAACGCCGATCGGGTTAAGTAATGGGAATTTTAAAGAATACCGGCGCCTTGAACAAGCGGACATCTCTCGCTAAAAGGCTATTGGCCGACGTGGTCGTAAAGCCTTATCAGGCCTGACGGTCTGCCTAATCCCAATCCTTTTTCAGCAGGAGTTTTTCGATGCGATATGCGTGGAGCATCTCGTGGTTCAGCAGATGCCGGAACATTATGAATACCGAATAATGATCGAACGCCTCGTGCACCGCTGTCTTCTGCCACTCGTCCGGCGATAGCTTCTTGAGCCTTTCTACAAGCGACGCGGCTCGCGGACGTAGCGGTCGAGCGAGGCATCCAGATCGACCTCAAGCATCGCTCCCGCTTCATCCTCGGGTGAATTCTCGATGGTTTTTATAAATGGCTCCGGCTCCGACAAGATCAGATCAAGCCGCGCCCGAAACGCGACATCCGACTGCGAAAGGTGAATGGCATGCTCATACGCCGACCACTTCCCCTCACTCGGCCGCCGCTTCAATAACGCAGCCGGCACCTCGCGGATCAAAGGAATGATCACTCCTGGTGCCGCCTCGAGCGCAGAGATCAAGTTGGTCGTATCTCTCATATAGGACATTGATGAGTCTATATCGCCATTCTACAACTGCTCGCGCTACGGACTATTCTCGTTCTTCGTTCCCTTTAGGAGGGCATAGATCGCCATCGCATGCCCATGGCCAAGCTGAAACTCCGACTTGAGCCAGTCGACGACCATTCCGGCCTTAACCCCATCGGCCAGGCTTCCATCTACCGTGAATCCCTTCTCTTCGGCGAGCCTTCGAAAGTCGGCTGGGCCTTTTCCGGTCCTTTCCCTGATGCTCCTGAGATAGCCTTGGTAAGACATGATTACCTATTCCTCGAAAACGGGAGAGTCGAACCGCGCACCCGTCAGTTGCGTTGAGCCGAAAATCGTTCTGAGTAGCCCGGGATCGCGCAGGACAAGCGCGGTCCAAATAAGGACTCCAAATCCAACAGAAAAGACGATAGGGAAAATGCCGTCGTCCGCTCGGACGTGTACTGCCGTCGCTCCGCCGAGGTATCCCGTAAGAAGGATCGCTCCAAGGATCCTCGTTCTGGGGACTACATAGATGGCAGTAATGATCAGCAAGAGCCAACCGATATAGGGTGTCGTGTACGCGGGCAGGCCAAGAGCGGCAGACCCTTCGACCACGGACTGCAGCAGGAGTACCTTCGCGACCGCGTCAAAAATAAGAAAAGCCACCAGCAGGCCGCCCAGGATCCGGCCGCCCAAAAGTCTCGGCCTAGAAACTGCTTCCGGGATATCGTTCGTAGTCATAAAATTCCTCCTGAATGTCTATGACCTGAAAATATCAAGATCAGATCTGGTCAGTCTTGTATAAAAGCGACATTTGGTGGGTGTCACGAATGATCTGGGTAGGCGTCAGGCCAACGAAGCGTTTCAGCGACCGCGTCAGGTGGGCCTGGTCGTAATAGCCGGTTTCGAAGACGACATCAAGGATAGGGCGTCCTTCTTTCAGCATAAGCGTTGCCCGCCGGGCACGCTCTATCTGGTCGGCAGTCGTTTGCGCAAGGCCAGTGGCCCGCAGGAATCGCCTCTGCTCGGTTCGTCTCGACGGCAGGGTCCGCTCAAAGTGACGATCCTCATCGGTGAGCAGTGGATCGACCACGATCAGTCCCTTTTCCGCCAGGCGACCTACAAAGACCTCGGCGTTTTCGAAAGTTGGGTGTTCCCATACGGATCCTTCGAGCCAAAATGACCGACTCGTTGCGTATGGAAGAATGACATTACTATGATCGATACGGTCTGCGGTCGGAAACTTGGGCATAAAAGTCCCGAGCCTGAAGCGTATCCCTACCCACTCGCCATCCGCTGGGCAATCGACCGCAGACGCTCGTGTTTCAGGGCCGCGCAATATGACGGACGACCTACCAGATATCTTCGAGATAACCATATCCCAATGCGCCGTTGCGACTGAATTGAACAGTCCACCAGTCTCGCTATGGCTTCGCCACACACGATTGATCAATGGCGAATCCGACGGCCGATCTTCGAAGACAATTAACATTGGTACTTCGATTCATGTGCGACGTGTTTGGTTTGCTGGCGGGCAGTCAGTCAGAAAGCTGCTCAAGCCCTCGTTAGCGGGCGAAAGACTATCGGAGACACAGCCTCCTCCGGGCGAGTTAAAAGAGGCCAGGCCCAGTCAAGCAAGCCTGGCCACACTGCGTTGCGGAAAGCCGGCGGAATCTTCAATGCGTTTCCATCGCTCAATGCTTTGGGCTTGGCGTGCGCTAATTTCCGCGAACGGCTTTACTTACACGCGCTGAGGCCGTTGTTGACGATCTTCATAGCATCATCGATCGATCGCAGGGTGTTATTGTAGTGTTCCCAAACTTTGGTGCCGCGTTTTAGGTTACTGCCGATCGAAGACAGCGAACCGCGTAGGTCGCCGAGCTTACCGTAATAGGCGTAAGACGCGTTGCATTTTTCCTTGAGCGTGCGGCCGCTGCCGGTGCTGGACATAAATTGTGAATGGGCTGCGTTTGCCTTTGTGGCGATCTCGTTGATCCGGGCCATCATTTCAAATTCATAGGCCTTTGCTTCGGCGCCAGAGTTACCGATCACATTCGGATAGGTCCTCAGCCTCTGCGGGCCGGCGATCGCGTCGGGGTTTATCGAGCTGATCTGCAATGACTCGGTATATGCGACGGCGGCCTTATCGACCTCGCCGAGTTGGGCCAACGCATCGCCTTTTCGCCAGTAAGGCTCGGCGACAAGCGGTGCGTCCGTCGTGGACCTGCTTTTTGCGTAGTTTGCCTGGATCAAGTTGATCGCGGCGTCAAACTCGGCAACGGCTGCGCGATGGTTTCCTTTTACCTCTGAATAAACTCGTCCGCGAATGATGCGTGCCCTCACGTCCGCACCGCTATTTATGAGCCATTTACCAGCGAGGCGCTCCTGCGGAACATTCGACAACGCGATCTGCTCCATCCATGCGAGCAGCTTGATCTGTTTGTCCGGATGCTGCAGCAGCAGATGAGCGCGCTGATAGCGTGAGAGCACGCCAATATCATCGGCCGACTTGGACGTCGTGGCGTTATCCGTGGCGTTATCCGCGACGTTTCTCGCGTTTGTAAAGAGTTCGAGCAGGTCGTTGTACGTCTTCATATCTAGCGACTGCCCTTTCTTGCGGGCAGATTCGAGCCAAAAGACGCCTTCTTTATACAACCATTCTGCGTGCTCGTAGGTAGGCGTGTCCGGTGCCGTGAAGTTCCGGGTGCGTCGCCGAAATTCGTTTTCGTGAAACAAACCATCGTCCCGCAGATTCGCGTCGTCCTTCTCGATACTTGCGAGCACATCAAGCGAGTAGCCGTCGTCCGGACAATTCGATGAACGTAGATACTGGACGTATCGCTCGAACGGTTTATCCGGATTTTTTCGGCCCGCGGGCTTGCAGGTGTAGCCGTCCTTTTCAAATGCCATATAGACCCACGAAGCTTTCCATCCCGGCTGGAGCGAGACCGCACGCTCAAAATTCTCTTTGGCATTCGCCTTGTCACCGAGCGAGGCGTAGCATTGGCCGAGCCGCAAATGCGCCCACGCATCGTTCTGCTTATTGTGTTGGGGATGCACCATCAGGCTCTTGGTCGCCGACACACATCCTTGAAAGTCGCGCGCGTAAAATGCGGCCTGTGCCTTGCCATAAAGTGCCTGAAACAGATTCGGGTCGATCTCGAGCGCTTTCGAGAAATGGCGGTTGGCCTCAAAGCCCTGCCTGTTGGCAAGGAAAAATTCGCCCACATAGAGCTGATTCCAGGCGTCATTCGG